>WBZT01001025.1_pt1 | contig 21357 bp, 22 predicted proteins | sample 5204241 | NCBI WGS metagenome assembly WBZT01 (sample SAMN12344358, study PRJNA552823) | activated sludge metagenome | biome: Activated sludge suspended growth; feature: Nitrification reactor; material: Wastewater; isolation source: activated sludge from nitrification reactor of wastewater...
CGGCTACTATGCGCTGGACATCACCGATCCAGACCATCCCAAGGCATTGTGGGAATTCATCGATGACAACCTCGGCTACACTTACGGCAACCCGGTGATAAGCAAGCTCAAGGATGGCACCTGGGTGGTCATCTTCGCCTCGGGTTACAACAATGACGGACCTGGCGATGGCGTCGGTCGCCTGTTCATTCTGAATGCCAACACCGGTGAACCGATCAGTTCGATCAACGGCGATGGCACCATCGCGACCAGTGCCGGCGACAGGACGACGCCCAGCGGTCTGGCGAAAATCTCGGCCTGGGCCAACTTCCCGGACGTAAACAACACAGCCGAACGCGTCTACGGTGGCGATCTGTTCGGCAATCTCTGGCGTTTTGACATCAACGGGGTCATCCCGGTGGTTTCCGATCCGAAGGTGTACGACGCGCAACGACTGGCGACGCTACAGGATGTGGACGGCAACCCGCAGCCAATCACCAGCAAGCCCGAACTCGGCAAGGTCAAGAATCATCCGGTCGTCTTTGTCGGCACCGGCAGGCTGCTCGGCCCGAGCGACTTCAAGCGGATTCACGACACGGTGCCGAAGTTTCCGAAGGATTCGTTCTATGCGGTCAAGGATCCGCTGACCGACACCGACTACGGCAACCCACGTTCCGTGAACAACCACTTCACCGCGCGCTCGCTGGGAACGGGCAGTTGTCCTGCCGGCGTCATCATCTGCGTGCAGGGACAGGCAGCGACGACGATGCCCGCCCTGCCAAAAAATCCGGGCGAGAGCGACGAAGACTATCAGGCGCGAGTGGAAAACACTACGCAACAGGCGATCAAGGAGGCCTTCGGCAGCGGCAACGACGGCTGGTACGTCGACTTTCCCGGCGATGGAGAGCAGATAAATACCGACCCCAGCCTGGTTCGCGGCAGCGTCGTGTTCACCACCAACCGCCCGCTGGACGGCGGAGCTTGCGTGCCCAAGGCCGTCAGCTTCCGTTACGACCTCGATTACCGGACCGGCGAAGCGATTGAAGGGACCAGCGGTGTCGCCGGAGTCAAGATCGCCGATGCACTGGCAACCAGGGCGGCGGTGGTGGTGCTGACCAACGACAAGCTCTACGGCCTCACCCGCACCGATCAGCCGGCAATCCAGCCGGCGGAAATTCCGACACCGCCACTGCCCGAAGCAGCGCGCCGCATATCCTGGAGGGAACTGCTTACCGAATGAGCGGCGTGGCAGCGCACGCGGATTCACAGGGCAATGTCGGGGCGGCGCTGGCACGAGTTCTGCCTGAGTCGCCGCCCCCGGCGCCTTTCCGCGCCCGACCGCCTGCTCACCACACGCGAAACGCCCTGCCCCGTCCGCTGCGAGGCCCGCCCGTTTGCCCAAGCTCGACGGCCAGGACTTGCGAAGGTCAGGCCACGGCGCGCAAGCCCTGGTAGCCGACATAGAAACCGACGCAGAGGATCAGCACGCCCGAAAAATACGGCGCTTTCCGGGCAAACTCTCCGAATCCGCTCCAGCGACTGCTGACGTGTTTCACGCTCAGGGCCGCCAGCGCGCCGGAAGCCACCATCGTCAGCGCCAGCCCGACGCTGAAGCAGAGGACCAGCGCTGCGCCGAGCGCCACTTCCTTGAGTTGCAGGCAGAGCAGAAGCACGGTGATCGACGCCGGACAGGGAATCAGCCCGCCGGTCAGTCCGAATACGACGATCTGGCCGGTGGTCACGTCGCGATTGGCGAAGCGGCGACGAATGTCGTTGGCGTGTGCCAGCTCGTGCGGGTCCTGATAACCGGGTGCCGATACGTCCAGCCCCTCGTAGTCGGAAATCGCGTGATGCGCGTGATCGTGCTCGACGTACTCGACGTCATAGTCGTGGCTGTGATGCTCGTGCCCGAGGCGCAGGCGAGCGACGAACTCATGCGGTTCGGGAATCTCCTGCGCCGACTCGACAAAACCGTCGCACTGCACGAAAGTGAAGACCTGCCGGCTGCCGTCGGCCCTTTCCGTTTCCACCCTCACCTGCTCGGCTGTCCAGTGATGGCCGTGGAGACTTTCCCGATACAGGCGGAAGCGCGGCGGTACCCCTTGCTCGAAGATCTCCAGCCGGACGACGCCGTGGCCGGTGTCTATCCGCTTGCTTTCGTCGTGACCATGGTCGTGCGCATGCGGATGATCGTGCTCATGGGAGTGGTCATGCTCATGGGCATGATCGTGATCGTGCACTGCCCGCCCCTGTCGCCACGTCCGCCACATCATCCACAGCGCTACGCCGACGATGAGCACGGCGGAAGCCAACTGGAAATACGACTCGGTCACCTCGGTATTCCAGTTGCGCCCGAAATACAGACCCGCCATCGCCACGGCCCAGACGACGGCAGTGTGCGAAATCGTCGCCGACAATCCAAGCAGAACCGCCTGCGTCACCGTGCCGCGTATCGCCACGATGAAAGCCGCCATCATCGTTTTCGAATGGCCGGGCTCGAGACCGTGCAGCGCGCCGAGCAGAATGGCGCTGGGAACGAACAGCCAGGCGTTACCCTGCTGCAGGAGAGAAGAAAATTCGTTCATGGGGATTCCTTGTCAATATCAGACGATCGTCTTGCCGATCACCGGATCGTATCCTGTCCTGGTGGACAGGATACACGACGGAACAACCCCGCGCACTCGTTTGCGGTCGGGCTGCCGAGCTTTCCGGTCAGGCGACGCCAATCACCTGCGTTGGCAGAATCCTCGCTACGGACTCATGCACCCGGCCAGCCAATCGCGAGTCGGAACCGGTGGCTCAACCGGCGCCCGCGCTGCCGACACGGGCGCGCAGCTCGTCCAGCTCCTCCATCAGGTCCGCGACCAAGGCGGCCAGTTCGGGAACGGCGTCGAAGTCGCGCTCGAGCTGGCGCATGCGCCGCGCGCGCCGCAGGCTCGGGCTGGAAAAGCACCACACCCCGGCAACGCTCTCCGCATGCGGGAACAGTCCCTCCTCGATGTGGCGCAACAGCCAGGTCGGTTCGACCGTGCACGCTGCGGCCAGTTGTTCGAGTGTAAGCCAGCTGTTTTCCATCAGACTGCCGATCAGGATTTCCTCGTCACGCATCGCTCAGCCCTTCCCTTGCTGGCGCGGATCGAAGGCGAGTTCGCGCGCCATGGTCTCATAGAGGGTACGCGCCCTCGCCGTGTCGGCAGGCGGCAGTACCACCTGAATGTCGAGCAGCAGGTCGCCCGCCTGCGCGCCGGGAATCCCCTTGCCACGTACCCGCAGCTGCTGTCCGCTCTGCGCACCTTCCGGGATGCGCACCTTGACGCTGCCTGGTGGCAGATCCACCGCCAGCACCGCACCGAGCGCTGCCTCCCAGGGCGCCACCGGCAAGGTCAGGTGCAGGTCTCGCCCGTGCACACGGAAACGCGGGTGTGGCCGGAAGCGCACTTCCAACAACAGATCGCCGGCCGGCGCCCCGCCGATTCCCGGCGCCCCCTGCCCGGCCAGGCGAATGATCTGGCCGGCGTGAACACCTTGCGGGATCTTGACGTTCAACGTACGGCTTGCCAGAGTCACTCGGCCTTGCGCGTCGGTCCGTGGCGCGCGCAGCGAGATCTGCCGGGTCGCACCGCTGAAGGCATCTTCGAGGTCGAGCAGCACCTTCGCATGATGATCCTCGCCCCGCGCCTGGAACGGTGCCTGCGGGCCACCGCGAAAACCGCGCGCGCCGCCCCCCGCGCGACCGAACAACTCGGCGAAAAAGTCCGAGAAATCCGCCGCTTCCCCCGGCGCAAAGCCACGTCCCGAGAACTCGAAGCCGGCATCCCAGTCGGGCGGCGGCTGGAAGTCTTCGCCCGGCTGATAGCCGCGCCCGAGCTGGTCGTAAGCAGCTCGCTTCTCGGGGTCGGAGAGCACCGCGTTCGCCTCGTTGAGCTCCTTCATTCGCTCCTCGGCGTCGGCCTCCTTGGAAACGTCCGGATGGTACTTGCGCGCCAGCCGGCGAAAGGCCTTCTTGATCTCTTCCGCCGTGGCTTCGCGGGGCACCCCCAGAGTGCGGTAGTAATCCTTGAATTCCATATGCAGTCCTCGATCTGCCGCTGAGTACACAACAATAACAATATGGGGCCGGCGCCGCGCGAACAAGGATATTGAAGTCCGTCGAAGCGACCCCAATTGTAGAGGCAAGCGCCAGTCCTGGCGCGCCATGACCATCCTATGGAGGAATCACCATGATCTATCGCTCCCTGTTTCCCCGCGACCTGATGGCGGAACTGGACCGGCTGCTCCGTGACACGCAGCAGAATTTCCACTTCTCTCCGACCATTCGCGGCATCGCCCGTGGCGGCTTCCCGGCGATGAACGTCGGCGGAACGCCGCAATCCGTCGAACTGTATGCCTTCGCGCCGGGCATCGAGCCGAGTACCCTCGACGTCCAGATCGAAAAAGGTGTGCTGACGATTGCCGGCGAGCGCCAGCGGCAGAAGCCGGCCGAAGACGCCACCGTCCATATCGACGAACGTTTCGAGGGCCGTTTTCGGCGCGTGGTGACGCTTCCCGACGACATCGACCCGAATGCCGTCGACGCGAAATACACCGACGGCGTTCTGCGCATCAGCGTCGGCCGCAAACAATCCGCACAACCTCGTCGCATCACCATTCAGTAAGGAGGATCGAAGATGTCCGACAACACTCTTGTCAAGAAGCAGAACGCCCGCGATGAAGCAGCGCTGTTGCCGCCGGTAGACGTCATCGAGGACGCTTCCGGAATCACCCTGTATGCCGATCTGCCCGGCGTGCCAAAGGAGAAGCTGACGCTGCAGGTCGAAGCGGACACGCTGACCATCGAAGGCGAAATCGATCTCGACATGCCCGGTGGCATCGAAGCCAGTCACGCCGAGGTCAGCCTGCCGCGCTATCGGCGAGTCTTCACGCTGTCGAAGGAACTCGACGCGAGCAAAGTCGCAGCCGAGTTCAGCCAAGGGGTGCTCAAGCTCTCGATTCCGAAAGCCGCACATGCGCAGCCGCGCAAGATCGAAGTCCAGGTGATGTAAGCATCCGGCGGCAGACGAGCGCCTGATGCAATCGTGTGGAGAAGACCGGGCCGGCTCAGGCCGGCCCGGTCTGGAGGCTCGGCGATCAGCGCGAGTTCCCCCTGTTGTAGCTCGTGCACCCGACACGCCGCCGTCAAGGCGTGGACGCGAAGAAAGCATCCATGTCGAGAGGGCGATCCGGCGTGACGGGCTCCACATGTGGTCCGGGAGTGGCGAGCTCAGTACAACAGGAACTCCCGACGCTCGCTTTCCCAGGCCTCTTCCTCGGGCCGGGCCAGCGCTTCCAGGTCGGCCGCCGTCGCCAAGGGATCATCCACCCAGACGCGGAGCAGCGGCGAACCGTTGATCAGGTCGATGGCCAGCCGATCCTGTTCGTATTCGTAGGCGAAATCGCGCCACAACGGGTAATCCGGCTGCAGTTGCCGCAGCGCCTTGAAAGCAAGGCTTTGCAGACGCCACGGCCGAAACTCGGCATGCCGGTAGCTGCCATCCTCGACATGGATCTGGACGCCGTGGCAGAGGCAGCCGGCATGCTTGTGAAAGGTCGGCTCGAACCAGCATTCGCGCAACCGACACCCGCGCAGCCAGACGGGAGCAAGCCCGTGCATCGTCGCAATCAGCCGGCGCGCGTCGATGTCAGGCGCGCCAAACAGCTCCAGTGGCCGAGTGGTACCACGCCCCTCCGAAAGCGTGCTGCCTTCGAGCATCACGGTGCCGGCGTAGCAGCGCGCCATCGACAGGTTCGGGGCGTTCGGGCTGGGGTTGATCCAGCATCGCTCGCCGAGCGGCCAGCCGTAACCTGGCGCTGCCTCGGGCAGCCAACCGTGCATCCTGATCACCGTGCAGGCGACGTCGAGATCCATGCGGTGGATGAACCAGCAGGCCAGTTCCCCCATCGTCAGACCATGCCGCATTGGCAGCGGCCCGGCGCCGACGAAGCTCTCCCAGCCGGGACGCAAGAGCAATCCTTCGACCGGCCGTCCTGCCGGATTCGGGCGATCGAGGATCCACACTTCCTTGTCGCATGCCGCCGCAGCTTCGAGCAGGTAGCGCAGGGTGGTAATAAAGGTGTAGATGCGGCAGCCGAGATCCTGCAGGTCGATCAGCAGTATGTCGAAGCTGTCCATCATCGCCATCGTCGGTCGACGCACGACGCCGTACAGGCTGAACACCGGGATCCCGTGCACCGGGTCGAGGAACTCCGGCGACTCGACCATGTTGTCCTGCTTGTCGCCGCGCAAACCGTGCTGCGGACCGAAAGCGGCGGTGATTCGCAGATCGGGCAGAGCGGCCAGCGCGTCGAGAGCGTGCGTCAGGTCGGCGGTCAACGAAGCGGGGTGGGCGAGCAGGGCGACACGGAGACCGCGCAAGGGTCTGCGCAGCTCCGGAGTGGCGAGCAGGCGATCGAGTCCAGACTGAAGCGCAGGCATCCGGGATTCCTCAGCGGGTGGGCGGTGGCGCGAGTTCGCAGACGAAGCCGTCGCGGTGATGGAAATCCGGCAAAGCGGCGGGATGACGCAGCGCCCAGTAGCTGTGACTGCCATCGACGGTATCGGCCGCTTCGACAATCGCCGTCAGCCCGATCTGCAGCGTCGCCGTAGCGGCCCCTGGCGGCAACAGGGCCGGGCCGATCACTGCCTCCAGTTCGAGCCGGCCGGCGAACAGGCGCGCGGCGATCTGTGGCGCAGCGGCAAGAATGCTTTCCCGGTCGCGCCGACGGTAGCCGGAAAAGGCGAAAGCCGCCCATTGACCCGATGGCGAGAAGTTGAATTCATGGTAGACGGCATCGCCAGCGATGGCGACGAAAGCCTCGAAACAACTGTGTTCCCAGAGTTCATTGGCAGGACCGGGTTCCGTTGGCGCCGGAATCAGCAGGCGGGCCATGTCGCCGCGCAGGCAGTACGCCAATTCGAGACCCCCTGCCGGACTACGTGCCGCGTGCACCTCGATCGTTCGCACCTGCCGGGCGGGCGTCGCCGGATGGCACAAGAGGTGCAGGGTGAATTCGCTGGGGAACATGGATCGGGATCGCGTACGGCCACTGCGTCGGTCGAAAACGGATTAAAACATAGCCCGTGGCCGGACGCCATGCGCTTGCCGACGCCAGGCCCGGTCGCAATCGGCTGAAAATCGTCCGCCCACGGCACGAAGGTGTAAGTTTTCCGCTTCGATTGGCGACGAAACGTCAAATCGCCGCGAAGTGCCCTGCTTCCAGGAAGCGCCCGGTGGCTCGCTGGCTGAACTACAGCAATTCTTCGCGGCCGAATGGCAAGCAGTCACTTTCCCGGACATGCTCGCCCGGCACAGCAGCTTGCTGCGTCCGCGCACGCCCGGTTCAAATCACCTCTTCATTGGAGATAATCATGGATCGTCGTCAATCGCTGAAATGGCTTGGCGGATTCTCCGCCTTCATCCTGCCGGTTGCCGCCCCCGCAGCAAGCTCGGCCAGCGAGAGCGCCGTGGGCCCGTTGCGGAAGCCGAAAGCGGAGTGGGCAACGCTGCTGCCGCGACCTGCGTATCGCGTACTCTTCGAGGAGGATACCGAACGCGCCGGCAGCAGTCCCCTGAACCACGAAAAGCGCGAAGGCACCTTCCTCTGCGCCGCCTGCTACCTGCCGCTCTTCGACAGTTCGACGAAGTACGAGAGTGGTACGGGCTGGCCGAGTTTCTGGCAGGCACTGCCGAATGCGGTTGCCACCAGGACCGACTTCAAGCTGATCTATCCGCGCACCGAGTACCACTGCGCCCGTTGCGGCGGCCATCAGGGGCACGTCTTCAATGACGGTCCGCAGCCCACGGGCAAGCGCTACTGCAACAACGGAGTGGCGCTGCAATTCGTGCCACGCGGCGAGAAATTGCCGGACCTGCGGACATGAGCAGGCATCTGCTCCAGGCGGCGCTGCTGCTGCTCGTGATGCATGCCGGCGCGGCCGACTTGCCGGCGAATCCTCCAGCTGAAGTCCGCACGGCGATTTTCGCCGGCGGCTGCTTCTGGTGTGTCGAGGCCGATTTCGAGAAGCTGCCGGGGGTGATTGGCGCGGAATCCGGCTACACCGGCGGCAGCACGGTCAATCCCACGTACGAGCAGGTCAGTTCGGGCAGAACCGGCCACGCCGAAGCGGTGCGCGTCCGCTACGATCCACGGCAGCTCAGCTACCCGCAACTGCTCGAATACTTCTGGCGGCACATCGATCCTACGGTCAAGGATCGACAATTCTGCGACGTCGGCAGGCAGTATCGCAGCGCCATCTTCTGGCAGAACGACGCCGAGCGAAAGGCCGCCGAAAGCAGCCGCGATGTCCTGCTGGCCAGTGGCAGACTTCCTCGCATCGAAACCGAGATCGTTGCCGCGTCGGCCTTCTACCCGGCAGAGGAATATCACCAGGATTACTACAAGAAGAACCCGATTCGCTACGCCTACTACCGACAGGCTTGTGGCCGCGACCAGCGCGTCAGGCAGATCTGGGAAAGCGCTGAGCCGCTCAATCCACCTCGCAGAGCAGCCCCTTGAGATATTCGCCTTCGGGGAAATGCAGCGCCACCGGGTGGTCGGAAGGCGCGGCGAGGCGACGCAGGATGCGGGCATTGCGTCCGGCGTCGTTGGCCGCGTCAGCGACGATCTGTTGGAAATGGTCGCTACTGATGCCGCCCGAACAGGAATAGCTCATCAGCAGGCCGCCGCGCGCGAGCAGGCGAAAGCCGAGCGCGTTGATGTCGCGGTAGGCGCGCGCCGCGCGCTCGGCGTGCGCTGCCGACGGAGCAAACTTGGGTGGGTCGAGGATGATCAGATCGAAGGCGCGACCGGCACTTCTCAGCACGCGCAACTCGCTGAAGACGTCGGCCTCGCGCCATTCGGCGCGGCTTGCGTCGAGTTCCGGATTCAGCGCCATGTTCTCGGCGGCAGCAGCCAGCGCCGCCGCCGATGAATCGATCGAAAGGACGCTGGCGGCGCCGCCGGCCAGCGCCTGCAGCGAGAAACCGCCGCTATAGCAAAAACAGTTGAGCGTCGCGCGATCTGCCGCCAGGCTGCGCGTCAGCAGACGATTGTCGCGCTGGTCGAGATAGAATCCGGTCTTGTGGCCGGAAACGACGTCGACCCGCATGCGCACGCCGTTCTCGACGATGCTGAGACCTTCCTCCGGCGCCTCGCCGAATACCCAGCCGGTTACCGGCGCCAGACCTTCGAGGCGGCGTACTTGCGAGTCCGACCGCTCGTAGACGCGGACGCAGCCGGTCGCCCGCTGCACCGCGCCGATGATTGCCGTTCGCCATTTCTCCGCACCGGTAGCCGTCAATTGCAGCACGACCGTGTCGCCATAGCAATCGGCGATCAGTCCTGGCAGGCCGTCCGACTCGCCATGAATCAGACGCATGCCCTCTTGCCCGCGCAGGTCCGGCAGGCGTCGGCGGCGCTCGACGGCAACTCTGATGCGACGCTTGAAAAATGCGTCATCGACGGCCTCGTCCGGGTCGAAGGTCCACACGCGCGCCCGGATTTTCGACTCCGGGCTCCAGGCTGCCTTCGCCAGAGGGCGCCCATTTGCGGCAAGAACCTCGACCGTATCGCCCGGGCGCGCACGGCCCTCCAGCTTTGCGACGGCAGTCGAAAAAATCCACGGATGGCGGCGAGCAAGCGATCGATCCCTGCCCGGGAGAAGAACCAGTTGAGCCATGCGCAGTCCCGTGTAACAGGCTTTTTCGCAGGAGGAAAGTGCGAACGAAGTGAAGTGATCCGGCACCCCGCATGAACGGCGGTCCAGTCGGACCCGGCCATGCTGGCAACGCCGGTGGCGCCAGGGATCCGCCCGGTACCTGGGCCGGGAAGACGCATCCTGCGGTCGCGTCCGAGACCGATCCGGAGTCCCGGCAACGCCGAATTCGCGCCGGTCACAAGCGCCACAGTCGCCGCAAAACGAACGCGGCGCGATACCAGAAGAATCGCGCCGCGTCTGCTACCAACTCCGACCGGTCAGCTCTTGGGCTTGGCCGGGGTGCTCATCTCGCCTTGCCCATCCTTGGCTTTTTCGCCCGAACAGGCAACTGCGTGCACACTCGACAGCGCCAAAACCACGGCCAACAGGCCGGCGGTCAGTTTCCCCATACGCTTCTCCTCGTGAATACCGACATTGGCGAGAGCACTCTAGGCGCAAGCAGCCGGAAATTCAAGCCCAATGGCTGCAGTGGCTTTCACACCAGCTTGACGACGATGTTGTTCAGCGCGCGCGCGGCATCGGCCACGCGGTCGGCAGCGTTCGACAGGTGGCGATACGTTTCGCGCCGCTTGAACATGTGCAGATAGTCGTCCCCTTCGAAGAGCGCGACGATCGCTCGCCGATACGACTTTTCGACCGTGCGCTCGGCCTTCCGTGCATTGTTGGCATCTACGCCAGCGCTCGCCGGGTCGGTCGCCAGATGAGCAAATCCCTTGGCCAGCGCCTCGGCCCCTTCGCGAATGTGCAGTGCCATTTCGAGACTGTGCTTGTCGGGCTTCAGGCCCAGCATGTCCATCTCGACGACGGTCGACTTGCAGTAATTGACGATGTCGTCGAGCGTGGTAATCGCACGAAAGAGGTCTTCCCGGTCGACCGGGGTCGAAAAGGCATCGCTCAAGACGCTCAGATTGGCGGCCTTGATGCGGTCGGCTTCGTGTTCGTCGTCACGGACCCGCTGACTGACGGCGATGTCACCGGTCTCCATGAATTCGACGAGCAGGCGGGTGGTTTCCGCAGCATTGGTGCTCTGCTGCGCGAGCATGCCGAAGAAGTCGGCTACGGTCGGAAAGACGCGCTCGTACAGACGGCGGAAAATTGGCTTGTTCTCTTCGTTTTGATTATCGTCCATCTTCATCTCCTCAGTTGGTGTGGCCAAGCATGACCCTGGCCAATGCGTAACAAACAATCGAAGTGAGTGCCGAAGCCGGGATCGTGATCACCCAGGTCTTGGCGATATCCACCGCCTTCTTCCAGCGTACGGCACGCGGGTGCTCCGAATAGCCGATGCCCATGATCGACGTGGCAACCACGTGCGTCGTCGACACCGGCGCGCCGAGATACGAAGCAGACAGAATCAGCAATCCCGACGTGAGCTGCGACGAAAACGCATGTAGCGGGCGGACACGATAAATGGCGAAACCGAGAGTGCGCACGATGCGCCAGCCGCCCGACAGGATGCCGAGCGTGATCGCCGTCGCGCAGGCAACGATCACCCAGAACGGCACCTCGAACTTCGGGATGAAGCCGCCGAGCAGCAACACCAGTGTCAGCATTCCCATGCTCTTCTGCGCGTCGTTGGCACCGTGCGAGAAAGCGAGGCAGGCGGCGGTCAGGAACTGCAGTTTGCGCAGCGTGGCATTGGCCGTCGGCTTGGCGTTGGCCATCACCCGCCGGCCGATGCGGAAGATCAGGAAGCCGACGACGAAACCGAGCACCGGCGAGACGAAGAGCGAGACCAACACCTTCATCACGCCGAGCAGCTTGCCCTCGTGCATCAATGGCGTCCAGCCCCAGATCACGTACTCCGAACCAACCGCCGCGACCACTGCGCCCGCGAGGCCGCCGACCAGCGCGTGCGAAGACGACGAAGGAATGCCGAACCACCAGGTCAGCAGATTCCAGACGATGGCGCCGAGCAGGCCGCAGAACAGGATCAGCATCGAGAGTTGGGCATCCAGACTCGACAGATCGACGAACTTGCCGATCGTGTTCGCCACTGCCGTCCCTCCCAACAGCGGCCCGAGAAACTCGAAGACCCCGACGACGACCACCGCCTGCGCCGGAGTCATCGCCCGGGAAGCGATGATCGTCGCGACGATGTTCGCCGCATCATGAAAGCCGTTCGTGTAATCGAAGAACAACACGATCACCACAGTGGCCACGGCGAGCCAGAAAAGATGCTCCATACGCCCCCTTCCTCTGATAGCAGGCCGGCATGTCCTTGTTCTTGTGAAAATTTTCGCGATTATGCACAAAAATCAAAAGTTGTACACGTTCTGTTAACATTGGCATCGTGCCATGGCTAGGATGAGGACAATTCATGCGTCTGGACGAGCAAAGCGAGAGTCTGAACGTCGAGGATCGGCGCGGCGGTGGCGGCGTCGGCGCCGGGGGCGTCGGCATCGGGGCACTGCTCGTCGCGCTTGCGGCCGGCTATTTTTTTGGCATCGACCCGGGAGTGATCCTCGGCCTGATGACCGGTGGCGGCCATGCTCCGTCGGTGGCACGACCGGCGCCCAGACCACCGGCCGACGACGAAATGGCCACCTTCGTCGCCAAGGTGCTCGGCAGCACCGAAACGACCTGGCGAGCCGTATTCAGCGAGGCCGGGCAGCGCTATCAGGAACCGAAACTGGTGCTGTTCACCGGCGCGACGCCGACCGCCTGCGGGACGGGCAAGTCGGCCATGGGTCCTTTCTATTGTCCGGCGGATCGCAAGGTCTATATCGACCTCGCCTTCTACCGTGATCTGCGCGACCGTTTCCACGCCCCCGGCGAGTTCGCCCAGGCGTATGTGATCGCCCACGAAGTCGGCCATCACGTGCAGAATCTGCTCGGCATCTCGGACAAGGTACATGCGGCGCAACAGCGCAGCAGCAGCCGCGCTGCGGCCAACGCCCTGTCGGTGCGGCTGGAATTGCAGGCCGACTGCTTCGCCGGGGTCTGGGGACATCGTGCCGACAGCATGCAGAAAATCCTCGAACCAGGCGAGATCGAGCAGGCGCTGACCGCCGCCTCGGCGATCGGCGACGATCGTCTGCAACGTCAGACGCAGGGGCAGATCGTCCCGGAATCCTTTACGCATGGCACTTCGGAGCAACGGGTGCGCTGGTTCAAACGCGGCATGGAAAGCGGCGACGTCCGCCAGTGCAATACGTTCAATGCAGCGTCACTGTAGGGCGGAGCGATGAGGCCACTAAGAGTCCGCTCCGGCATTGCGTCGCTTTGCGCTGGCGTGCTGCTCGTCCTGACGCTCCCCAGACCAGCGCAGGCCACTCTGCCCAGAGCGGCGAGTGTTCCTGGCGGCGTCGCACTGGTTCCGCTCGGCCCGGCCACGACCGGACAAGCGCCGCGTGCCTGGCTGGGAGAGCAGCGTGTCCTGGTGACCGCCGATGCGGGCCAGTGGATTGCCGTCGTCGGTTTGGCACTGGATACCGTGCCCGGCGCGTACACCCTGCGCGTCGAAGCGGACACGGAGCAGCGCCGAGAAGCGCAGTTCACGGTCCGCGCGAAGGATTATCCCGAACAGCGGATCACGCTCAAGGACAGCAGCAAGGTACAGCTCTCGGCCAGCGATCTGGAGCGCGTCAACAGCGAGATCGCGGCAATTCGGGAAATCAGGAGCCATTGGCGCGAGGCCAGCGACACCGATACCAGCTTCCTGGTGCCGGCAGAGGGACGCCTCACCGGCCGTTTCGGGCTGCGCCGCTTCTTCAACGGCGAGGCGCGTTCGCCACACGCCGGATTCGACATTGCCGCGGCGCGCGGCAGTGTCGTCCGCGCCAGCGCCCATGGCATCGTGCTGGCGAGCGGTGACTACTTTTTCAACGGGAAAACCGTGTTCGTCGATCACGGCAACGGCCTGATCAGCATGTACTGCCACCTCGACCGCATCGACGTGCAGGCCGGCAAAGCCGTCAGCAAAGGGGAAGCTCTCGGTCTGTCGGGAATGACCGGCCGCGCCACCGGCCCACACCTGCACTGGAGCGTGATCCTCAACGGCGCGCTGGTCGACCCCCGGCTGTTCCTCGCCCGTTCCGGAAAAATCGAGTGAAATTCATGGCTTGCGTCGGCGCCCGCGATCTCGCATCGGGACAATCGATCGGCGCTTGAATGCCGGCTCTCTCTGTGCGACATTCGCCATCTGACCGCGGTCCCGGCACGGTGTGAGCCGAGCGTTCGGGATTGGAACGATCCGTCAACAGCAGGACCATGGAGAATGCATGAGACACATCATCTGGGTATTTTGGCCAGCGTTCATCGCCGCAGGCATTGCGGAAACGCTTTTCTTCACGATGATCGATCCGGCCCAGCTTTACCTGTTCGGACAGCAGGTGCAATGGTCGCCGATGGCGACCTACTCGACCGGTTTCCTGCTTTTCTGGCTGGTGTGCGTCTGCTCCAGCCTGATGACCTACGCCATGATGCCGGACGTTGCCAGGGAGGCACTCCGAAAGGCAGCCAACGAACGCGAGGATCTGGCCCGACCGAAGCGTCGGGAACCCGGCGGCAGCAGCCATTGAGCGGCGCTTGGCCGCTCTCCGACCGTTGACGGAGGGCGCGGATCGCGGACGACCTGCTCTTGCCGCGAATCGACGAGCCGGGGCTCGGCGCCGGCCAAGCGCGAGAAATGACCTGCGGAAATCCTCGGCTGGGCTTGCCGGGTCAGATCGAAGACAAACCGCTCTCGAGGTCGTTCTGCAGATCGACCACGGCTTCGAGGCCTACTGCGATGCGTAGCAAGCCCTCGGTGATTCCCGCAGCGGCGCGCTGTTCGGGGGTGATGCGGCCGTGCGTCGTCGACGCTGGATGCGTCAGCGTCGTCTTGGTGTCCCCGAGGTTGGCGGTAATCGACAGCAGCCGACAGCTATCGACCACCTTCCACGCTTCGGCGCGCGATCCGCAGATCTCGAACGAGACGACCGCGCCGCCACTCTTCTGCTGTCGGCCGGCGAGTTCGAACTGGGGATGCGACGGCAGACCAGGATAGTACACGCGCTTCACCTTGGGATGCTTTTCCAGCCACAGCGCCAGTTGCAAAGCATTCGCCGACTGCGCTTCGAGGCGAATCTGCAGCGTTTCCAAGCCTTTCAGCAGGATCCATGCGTTGAAGGGCGAGAGCGCCGGGCCCGCGGTACGCAGGAACTTGAACACTTCGTCGGTGAGCCGTTTCGGCCCGGCAACCGCTCCACCCAGCACCCTGCCCTGTCCGTCGAGGAACTTGGTGGCCGAATGCACTGCCAGGTCGGCGCCCAGATCGAGCGGTCGCTGGAGTATCGGCGTACAGAAGCAGTTGTCCACCGCCACCAGCACACCCCGCGAGCGCGCCACGTCGACCAGTGCCGCGATGTCGGCAATTTCGGTCAGCGGATTCGACGGCGTTTCCAGAAAGAACAATCGGGTTTGCGGCCGCAACGCGGCCCGCCAGGCGCTGACGTCGGTCTGGGCAACGAAAGTGGTCTCGATGCCGAAGCGCGGCATGATCGTGCCAAGCAACTGTTGCGTCGCGCCGAACAATCCGGTCGAGGCAACGACGTGATCGCCTGCGCTGCACAAGGCCATGACCAGCGCGAGTATGGCGGACATCCCGGAAGCCGTGGCAATGCACGCCTCGGCGCCCTCGAGCGCGGCGAGACGATCCTGGAAACACGCCACCGTCGGATTGGTGAAGCGGGAGTAGACGTTGCCCTCCTCCTCGCCGGAAAAACGGGCGGCGGCCTGCGCCGCGGTACGAAAGACGAAACTCGAGGTGAGATAAAGCGCCTCGCTGTGCTCATTGAACTGGCTACGCTCCTGACCGGCCCGCACGGCCAGCGTTTCGAGCGAATACTCCGGATGCTGTGCCACCTTCCTCAGCCCTCCGACATCAGGTTGAGCTGCAGTTGCCTGGATGCCCGCCGTTCTTCCTTGGTCGGCGCGTGGTGACCCGCGCGCGCGCGCTCAATCGCCGTCAGGTACTCCGACGTGACGTCGCCGGTGACATAGCAGCCATCGAAGCAGGACGTATCGAAACGACAGAGGTCGGGCTTCAGGTCACTGATGGACGCCTTGAGCGCGTCGAGGTCCTGGTAGACCAGGGCATCGGCACCAATCTCCCGGCCGATCTCTTCTCCGCTGCGGCCCGTCGCGATCAGTTCGGCGCGCGTCGGCATATCGATTCCATAAACGTTGGGATAACGCACGGGCGGCGAAGCGGATGCGAAGTAGACCTTCAGGGCGCCGGCGGCGCGCGCCATCTCGACGATTTCGCGGCTGGTCGTGCCACGCACGATCGAGTCATCGACCAGCAGGACTCGCCTGCCCTTGAATTCCTGCGCCACGGTGTTCAGCTTCTGGCGCACCGAGCGCGCGCGCGTCGCCTGTCCGGGCATGATGAAAGTGCGGCCGATGTAGCGGTTCTTGACGAAGCCTTCGCGGTAGGGAACCCCCATACGCTGTGCGAGCTGCATCGCGGAAGGGCGGCTCGAGTCAGGAATCGGAATGACGACGTCGATTTGCTCGACAGGAATCCGTTTGAGCAGCTTGTCCGCGAGATGCTCGCCCATGTTCAGGCGCGCTTCATAAACCGACACCCCGTCGATCACCGAATCCGGCCGCGCGAGATAGACGAATTCGAAAATGCACGGTGACAGCTCGGCATTCGGCGCACATTGGCGTTGATGCAGGCGGTGGTCGAGATCGACGAAAATCGCCTCTCCCGGCTCGACGTCGCGCAACACCTGAAAGCCCAGGGTATCGAGTGCCACCGATTCGGAAGCAAACAGATATTCGGTACCCTCGCGCGTTTCGTTGGTCCCGAAAACCAGCGGCCGAATACCGAAGGGATCGCGAAACGCCAGCAGTCCGTGGCCCGAGATGATCGCCACCACCGCATAGGCGCCACGGCAGCGACGATGCACCGCTGCCACCGCGGCAAATATCGTGTCGAGATCGAGCCGACACCCCCTGGCGGTGGCCTGCAGCTCATGCGCCAGCGTATTCAACAGGACTTCCGAATCGGAGCCGGTATTGATATGGCGCATGTCCTGACGGAACATCTCGTCCTTGAGCTGTTCGGTATTGGTCAGGTTGCCGTTGTGCCCGAGTACGATTCCGAACGGCGAGTTGACGTAGAACGGTTGCGAGAGCGCGGCGTCGAAAGCCGAACCGGCCGTCGGATAGCGGCAGTGCGCGATACCCATGTTGCCCGGCAAGGCACGCATGTTGCGCGTGCGAAATACGTCGCGAACCAGCCCGGACCCCTTGTGCATGTGGAAGGTATCGTCCTCGGCAGTCACGATACCGGCGGCGTCCTGGCCGCGATGCTGGAGAACCATCAAGCCGTCGTAAAGCAACTGGTTGACTGGTGTGGTGGCGACGACCCCGAGAATTCCGCACATAGTGTCTTCCCTACCCGAACCTGATTCGTTTGGCCACGTCCGATGGCAACCACGGTTTGCCGGCGACCACGGCTGTTTCGAGCGGAGCAGCGAAATACGCATCGCTCCACCACTTTTCTTTCGGTAGCGCGGTCATGCCGCCCATGGCAACCAGGATCAGCACGATCAGCAAGCCGCGCGCCAAGCCGAAAACGATCCCCAGCAGACGATCGCTCAAACTCATTCCCAATGCCCGGATCAGGCCGCGCACCGCCAGGCGAAGAAGCGCCATCGCGACCAGGACGCCGACGAACACCGCCACCCAGCCAGCGACCAGGCGCAAGCTCGGGTCGGCGATCCCCCCGAACCACACCGAAACCTGCGTACCCCACCATTTGGCCGCGAAGAAGGCAAGCACCCAGGCCACGAGTGCGATGATCTCGCCCACCACACCGCGCCACATGCCCAGCAACAGCGAAGCGACGACGATCACCAGCACGAGGTAGTCGAAACCTGTCATTGCCGGCCGGCGACAACTCCGGTCACACCCGCCTTCTTCAAGCGTTCGAGCGCTTTCTCGGCGGCCTCGCGAGTTGCGAAAGGCCCGGCACGGACGCGAATTTTCTTGCCCTCCGCAGTGTCGAGCACTTCGGTATAGCTATTGACACCGGCGCCGCCAATCTTGCTCTGCAGTTGCTTGGCGTTTTCCGGGTTGGCAAAGGTGCCGATCAGAATCACCTGCTGCCCGGCCGGTTTGGCGGCAGCGCCTTCCGCCGGCTTGCCGGCAGGTGCCGGGCTGGCGTGCGGGGCATCTTCCGCAGTAGCCTTGGCGGAATCGTCGGTCGGCGAATCGGCTGACGGTTTCTCGGCCGGCTTTTCGACTTTCTTGGCGGGCACCTTTTCGGCCGCCTTCTCCGGGGTCTTCTCCGGGCTTTTTTCGACCTTCTTCTCGACCGGCTTCTCGGCGGCTTTGGCAAGTTTCTTGTCGGTGGTCTTGTCGGCCGGCGGGCTTGCCACCGGCGCAGGCGGCTTTTTCTCCACAGCCTTCTCGGCTGGCTTTTCTGGCGGCTTGACGACTGCCTTTTTGTCGGGAGGCCCTTCTGCTGCCTTGCTCGTCTTCTTCTCCGCCGGCTTCTCCGCCGGCTTCTCCGCCGGTTTGGCGACCTTCTTTTCCGGCACCTTGCCGCCTGCCTTGTCGCTCGTCTCGGCCGACGCCTTGGCCACTGGCGGCGCTGCCGGCTGCGAGGTGCCGGACGCCTTGGCTTGCTCGTCACCACTGACCACCGCGGCACCGGTCGTCGCTGCTGCCGGCGCAGCCTTGGCCGCCAACCCCGGGGGGTTGAAGGGAGGCACCTGATCCTGGCCGGGAATGCGTATCGGAACTTCCTGCACTGGCTGCCTGGGTTCGTCGTCCATGACCATCGGCAGGATCACCGCAGCCAGCCCGGCAAACGCCACCGCCCCGACGAGGCGGCGGCGGGCCCGTTTCTTGAGTTGCAGTTGCGGGTCAGGGGTTTCGGTCATCAGGGGCGTACGCTCGCGTTGTTCCGGTCAAGGCTCATGAACCAATCTGCCGCACGGCCAGTCTGCTGCGCTGCTCGCTCTGGTCTGACATCTGGGCCTGCTCGCCACGATACTTCACAAGTCCCTGGCAGCCGGCACGCATGCTGCGTACGACTGCAGCGACCGTGTGGAACGATCCAAAAACGACGATTCTATCATTTTCCTCGGCCAACTCGGCCGCCCGCGCGAAGGCTTGCGCCGGCGATGCAAGGCATTCGACCCGGCCGCCAACACGCGCCGTGCCGATTGCCGCCGCCAGTGACGCCGCCGGAGCGCCGCGCGGCACGTCCAGGTCCGCCAGCAACCAGGCGTCAACGCGGGCGGCGAGCGCGGCCAGCGAACCGGCGAGATCCTTGTCGGCGAGCATGCCGACCACCGCGATGGTGTGGGCGAAGAACGGCATGTCGGCCAGGTTTTCGGCCAGTCCGGCGACGGCTTGGGGGTTGTGCGCGACGTCGAGAACGATTGCCGGACGACCGGGCAGAACCTGAAAACGCGCCGGCAATTCCAGCTCGATCAGGCCGCGCCGAAGCGCCTGCATGGAAACCGGCAGCCGTGGCTTGAGCAGTTCGACGACCGCCAGGGCAGCAGCGGTATTGCGCAATTGACAGGCGCCGCGCAGACCCGGCGGCGCCAGGCCGGCACGCCGCAAACCGTGACGGCCCCAGAAGGTCCATTGCTGCCTGTCCCCGACGTATCCGAAATCGCGACCGAGCAAGTGCAGGTCGGCACCGATTGCCTGGGCGTGGTCGAGCAGCGACTGCGGCGGGTCAGGGTCAGCGCAAAGCGCCGGCTTTCCACAACGGAAGATTCCCGCCTTCTCGAAACCGATCGCGGCGCGCGTCGAACCAAGCCACTCGGTGTGATCCAGCGCAATGCCGGTCACCACCGAACAATCGGGATCGTAGGCATTTACGGCATCGAGACGGCCACCCAGCCCCACCTCGAGAATCAGCACCTCGGCCTGCTGCAGACGAAAGACCTCCATGGCGGCAAGCGTGCCAAACTCGAAGTAGGTCAGGGGGACACCTCCCGCCGCCAGTCGCGCCTTCTCGACGCTGGCGAATGCCTGGCAAAGCGTGCCATCGGCCACTGGCAACCGATCGATGCGTACGCGTTCGTTGTATTCGAGCAGGTGAGGGGACGTATAGCAGGCGACACGGTAACCAGCAAAGCAGTAGATCGCTTCGAGATAGGCACAGGTCGACCCCTTGCCATTGGTACCGCCTACCGTGATCAGCGGGCATTGCGGAGGCGGCGCCAACTCTTGCCGGACGCACAGGACGCGTTCGAGCCCCAGTTCGATCCCCGCGTGGCCCCGCGGGTGCAGGTTCTCGATGTGCGCCAGCCAGGCCTGCAGCGTGGGGTACGAGAGCGCAACGGAACTTGCCGACTGCCCGCTCACGCCCGCCCGCTCACGGCAATGCGGACCGCTTCTGCAGCAGAGCGAGCAGGCCAGTCAAGCGCTTCTTCATTTCCCGGCGGTCGACGATCATGTCGATCGCTCCTTTCTCGAGCAGGAATTCGGAGCGCTGAAACCCTTGCGGCAAGGTCTCGCGGACCGTCTGTTCGATGACGCGCGGTCCGGCAAAACCGATCAAGGCACCCGGCTCCGCAATCACGACGTCACCGATGAAGGCGAACGAGGCGGAAACGCCACCCATCGTCGGATCGGTGAGGATCGAGATGAACGGCAGCCTGGCCTCCGAAAGGCAGGTCAGGACGGCCGTCGTCTTGGCCATCTGCATCAGGGAAAAGAGGCCTTCCTGCATGCGCGCCCCACCCGAAGCGGTAACACAGACGAACGGCAGCGCGTTCTCGATTGCCGCTTGCACCCCACGCACGAAGCGTTCACCGAGCACCGACCCCATCGACCCGCCCATGAATTCGAACTCGAAAACGGCGAGCACCACGGGCAGCGAATGGATCGAACCACGCATGACGACCAGTGCGTCGGTCTCGCCGGTGGACCGGGCGGCCTCCTGCAGACGATCCGGATAACGCCGGCTGTCCTTGAAGGAGAGGCTATCTACGGGCAGCACCTCGGCGGCTATCTCGGTGCGGCCTTCGGCATCGAGCAGCAGATCGATGCGCGCCCGCGATTCGAGGCGCTTGTGATGACCACACTTTGGACAGACGTTGCAGTTGTTCGCGAGATCGGTCGCATAGAGCACCGTATCGCAAGCCGGGCACTTGCTCCAAAGCCCCCCGGGCAGCGATGAGCGACGCGCGGCACCATCGTCATTGCGCTTGATCTTTGGTGGCAACAGCCTGTTCAGCCAGCCCATGTCTTTCTCCCCGCGGCAACGACGGCCGCATCGATCCCGCTGCGAAGCTCCGCGACCAGTGCGAAAACCTGCGCGCAGGCCTGTTCGGGAAGCGCGCGCTCGATCTCCTCGATGATCCGGCTGCCAACCACCACGGCATCGGCAACCGCTGCCACCGCAGCCGCCGTCGCCGCGTCACGGATGCCGAAGCCAACGCCCACCGGAACGCCGGTACGCGCCCTGATCTCGGGAATCCGCTCGGCCACGGCAGCAACGTCGAGCGACGCAGATCCGGTAACCCCCTTGAGCGACACGTAGTAGATGTAACCACTGGCCAGCGCGCCCACCTGCGCGATGCGTGCCTCGCTCGAGGTCGGTGCGAGCAGGAAGATCGGATCGAGTCCGTGGCGGTGCAGGATCTCGGCAAATTCGCTTC
>WBZT01001027.1_pt1 | contig 21327 bp, 19 predicted proteins | sample 5204241 | NCBI WGS metagenome assembly WBZT01 (sample SAMN12344358, study PRJNA552823) | activated sludge metagenome | biome: Activated sludge suspended growth; feature: Nitrification reactor; material: Wastewater; isolation source: activated sludge from nitrification reactor of wastewater...
TTGGGTCACGTCACGGTGGTTCGGAACCCGTACAGGGTAGCCCCCGCTCGCCGGCGGGGCGAGCCATCCTCAACCGTCCGGAATCCAGATTGAGCCATTTTTTCTAGGTTCCTAAGCATTTACGCTCCCACTCACGCCCTCCTCCACCAAGGGGAGGGTATCCTTTCGGAATCATCGAACCACAAATTTCTTCCCACCGCGCAAACGAGAATCGCGTCCGATCAGGCGCCAGACGAGGGTTCGACCTGGGTGGCGCGTTGGCTCCAAGCGCGGAAAAAATCGACGAAACGCCGATCCCGGGTGCTGATGTGCTGAGCCAACAACGCTAGAATGGCTTCCGCTTCGGATGGAGCGAGAGTCTGTTCTTCGCCGTTGCGTTGCCTGGCCGCTTCCAGTTTCAGCATCAGGCGATCGTGGTCCGATAGGTGATCGTCGTAATCCGGATAGCTGCATAAACGCATCAGCAGTTGTTCGGACAGGAAATGCACGTCGCTGTACGCAACCAATTGATCGAGGATTTCGCGGGCCAGTGCCGCATCCACTCCGGTGCTGGCGGCTTCGCACAAGGTTTGCGCCAGGCCGAGTTGTACGTGATGCTCGGCGTCGGTGTTGTTTGAGTAGGGATCGGAACTCATGTGGTTACCTGAGCGATGGCGGATAGATTCGACGCTATCATAAAATCCGTGCCAGAGCGAAATACGAAAATGGTTTCATGGCATTGCCGCCTTGTTGTCGCGAGCCGGGCTGAAATGCCAAGGGGAAAAAGCGTGGCTCGACGCGCGGTAACATAGCCCGACCCTACCAATCTGAACCTGTGGACCGGTCAATACGAACGGTTGGCTGTCGTCACCGTCTCGGGTCATCGGCAAAATGGTAAACCAGGATCAGCGAGAATATGGCTTCCAGCCTCGCTCGCTCAAACGCTGGCCTTACCACGCTCGGACCGAGACCGAATGGCATGGATTCTGCTCAAGATCCATGGTCCATGGCCCGCTCGCCCTGGCTTGCAGGTCAAGAGCGGCATCCTACTTTTTCCAAGATGAGGAACAGGCTGTCATGAACGGGTCCATCGATTTTTACGCCGACGACTGCAAAGTGACGATCGAGACCAACTGGACCGGAGCCGGCGATTATCAGTTGATCCGCGTGGATGGCGCCACCACGCCACTGGGCGATTGCCAGACGTTCCCGGATATGCTGAGTGCCGTGCTGGATACGGAATGGTCCAGCGAGATGGAAGGAGCGCGAGTCGAGAAACGGCTACCGTAGGCGAATTCCGCCGCGCGCCGCTCAGCTGGTCCGAGCGACGGCGGTTTCCGGCGCTCGTCGGCCGACCGGGCGGGCGATTACTTCAGTATCCTGGTCAGAAATTCGTTGAACAACGCCCAGGATTTGCGATCGGCGTCTTCCCGATAGCGCTCATCACCGAATATCGTGAAGGCGTGGGGCGCGCCGCCGTAGGTCACCATCTCATGCTTGACGCCCGCCGCCTCCAACGCCTTGGCCAGCGCGGCGAACTGGTCCATGGTGACGGCGGTGTCGGCTGTGCCATGCATCACCAGGATTTCGCCCTTGGTCTTGGTGTAATCCTGCCTCGCCGGGATTTCGAGACCGCCATGGAAGGTCGCGAAGCCCTTCAGGTCAGCACCGGAGCGCGCCAATTCCAGCACCGCCGCGCCCCCGAAGCAGTAACCCACGGCGACCGCGTTATCGGTGTTCGCGCCCTTGGCTCGGGCAGTCTCAAGCGCTCCCATCATCAGGGCGCGCATTTTCTCGCGGTCCTTATAGAGTTCGCCGGTATGCTGGCGCTTGTCGGTCACTTCGGTCGGCCGCACACCCTTGCCGAACAGATCCGCCGCAAACACGGTATAACCCTTTTCGGCCAGCATGTCGGCACGCTTGATCTCGTAGTCCGTCAGGCCGTCCCAGTCGTGAATCAATAGCACCAGCGGTGCCTGCGCGTTCGGGCTGACGTAATAACCCTCGTAGGGCTGACCGTTGACCGTATAGGTCACGGCTTGGCCGGTGGCGCCCAGCGCCAGCAGCGGCGTCAAACTCAACAAGGTTGCGGTTATCCAGTTTCTCATTGCTCGATCTCCCCGCCGTGAATGACCCGGCCCGTGGCCGGCTTGCTTAAGTGACCCTGACCTGTATTATCAAGTTGACGAATCGATCTTTCAAAATCTCCCACTAGCACCCATAGTCAGTGCGCTGGTTCGATGGCGGTGACGGTATAGCCGCCTTTTTTCTCACCCGGCGCCAGCGTGAAGTCAACCTTCTCGCCGACCTTGACCTTTTCCGCCATGGCCTTGTCGGCCAACTGGAAGTCCATCACCATGCGTGGCCAGTTCAATGCCGGGATCGGCTCGTGGTCGATGACCAGCTTGCCCTTGGTCGCATCCACACTCTTGACCGTGCCGGTGGCGGTGATGTTCGCGGTCGCGGTCGCGGCGCCGTGATCATGGGATTCCGCCGCCAGAGCGATACCGCCAACGCCCAGCAGCGAAGTCAAAAGCGCGGGAATAAGGACTGGGTTTTTCATGATTCCTCCTGAGTGGTCTGAGTGGCCTAGGTTGAGTGAAGTTCAAGGCTGAAGGGCGACGGGTTCCCACAGCGCCCGCCTCACGTGGCTGCATGGGCAGGCTTGGTATCACAGGCTGCGGTTGAAAGGGAATCTGAACGTCGATCCCGGCGTGGGGGACATCGTGACGACGGGGGAGCTGGTTACTGGCCGTACCGAGCGTTATCTACCAAATGTGCGGCGGTTCGACCATGGGGTGCCGAGCCACTTGGGGGTTCTGCACGAGGCGGGGCATCCCGAACCGCCCTTTTATTCGGCGATGAGAAACTGATAGGTGGTGAGGGCTCTTCATGCGGCCGCGATGGCGGTAGCCGCCGCTTCGAGCGCGCCACCACAACTGCTGCCCTGGCCGGCGGTGCAACCGTAGCAATGGTCGGCGACCCGGATGCCCGCGCCCCTGAGATCCCGGTCCAGCAAATCGGCAAGATGAGTGTGCACCGAGCCATTGGCGCCCAAGGGCAATTTCAACATCTGATTGAAATCGCAGTCGTACACGTAGCCCCGCCAATCCACCGAAACCAAGCTGCGGCACATGACCCCCGCCAGGTTCTCTTCCCGGTGCGCGGATTTGAGCAAGCCCATGTAGGGCGCGAATTGCCCTTTGGAGACGAGTTGGCTGCCGAAGCGCTGAATCGGCATGTTGGTCAGCGCGAGCAGGCGCGTGAAGATCACACCGTAGCGCACCGCCAGTTCCTGCTTGTAAGCGGCCTCCAACTCAGTCTGATCGGGCGGCAACACCGGACCGCCGGGGTTGTAGACCAAGTTCAGGATCAGGCCACCGGGCTGACCGTAGCCCAGGGCGTTCAGCTTCCGTAACCCGTTCAGACTGGATTCGAACACGCCCTTGCCGCGCTGCTTGTCGACGTTTTCTTCCAGATAGCAGGGTAGGGAGGCCGTGATCTCGACTTGATGATCGGCTAGGAATTCCGCCAAATCTTCCTGATCGGGCTCATTGAGGATCGTCAGATTACAACGGTCGATCACCCGAACGCCTCGACCACGGGCGCTGGCGACCAGGGAGCGAAAGCATGGGTTCAATTCCGGCGCGCCGCCGGTCAAGTCCAGAACCTCGACCCCGTGCGTGGCGATATAGCGCAGCAGCAGTTCCATCGTCTCCCAGCTCATTTCCTCGGTACGCTGAGGGCCGGCCGCCACATGGCAGTGCGTGCAGGACTGATTGCAGCGGTAGCCCAGGTTAGCCTGCAAGGTTTCGACGCGATCGCGGTAGATGGCGGGGAAGTCGGTTTTCACGAGCAGGGGAAAAGTGTCACGCATGCCGGTTCTCTCGAAATAAGGGGATTCATCTTAGTCTGGATCAGGCGACGAATTCTTACAGGGTTAAGGCACGTCGCGGGCTCGCTGGAACCGATTTTGGTTTGCTTACTCGGGCCGGGGAAGACCCGACCCGAGTAAGCGCTTCAATATTTGACCGAGCAACCGTAAGGCCGGGTCGAGGACGGTTCCACCGATTGGCCGTGCTCAAGCGCGTCCAGCGCCGTTCGCACGTAGTTGTTCGCGGTGGCGATGTCGGCGGGGTTGGTCGAGGGTTTGTCGTCTATACCGCCCATGTACACCAAGGTGCCCTGAGGATCGATGATGTACATGTGGGGGGTGGTGCGCGCGCCGTAGAGCTGACCGATCGTTCCGTTGGAGTCCAGCAGGACTGCGGCGGGCGCGGCCTGTCGACTGATCGTCAACTCATTGGCTTCGGCGGGGCTGACATGTCCTTGTTTGCCTGGCGCCGAGGAAATGATCGACCACCACACCACGCCCTGATCCTTGGCTTCTCGTTGCAGGGCTTGCATATTGCCGCTGCCGTAATGCTTGCGCACGAAGGGACAGTCGTGATTGGTCCATTCCAACACCACAATGGAACCTCGTTGCGCGCTGAGCGCATGGCGGACACCGTTGCTGTCGACGGCGCTGAAATCCGGCGCCGGCTTGCCCACCATCGGCGCGGCCAGAACCGGCGCGGCGCACAGGATCAGGAGCAGCAGGGACAACAGGAACAGAGTACCGCTGATCGGGGCGATCGGAGCGCAATATACAGTCGTGCGATCGGGCATGATGCACTTCTCCTTCGGATGGGTTGGGTTACAGCGTTTGCAGGGTTTTCAGCAGCAGGGATTCGGTCAAGAGTTGCGGCAGGATTATCGGTTGCGCCGGCCGGGGAGGATACAGCACATACAGCGGTACGCCGCCGCGCCCGAAAGCGGCTAATGCCTGAGTGATCGCAGGGTCGCGCTGGGTCCAGTCGGCCTTGAGCACGACGACTTTCTTGGTCGCCAATTCCTTCGCCACCCGCGCCGAATTCAGCGCCATGCGTTCGTTGACCAGGCAGGTAATGCACCAAGCGGCGGTGAAATTGACGAACACCGGCCGCCCGGTCGCTTGCAGCTCCGCCAATCGGACTGGCGAGAACGATTCCCAGGCCAAGGCGGACGCCGAGGCTGGGCGCGTGGTGGCGGTGGCGGAATCGACTGCGGGCCACCGGGTCAGGCCCAAGGCCAGCGCCAAGGCCAGCACCGCGCCCAAACGGCCGGCCAAACGCCAGCGGGGGGTGGCGGCTTGGGTGGCTCGACTCAGCCACAACGCGAAGGCGAGCAGAATCATGCCGGCCAGCACGGCGGCCACTCCATCCGGGCCGGTCTGCTGACTTAGTACCCAGACCAACCAAGCGGCGGTGGCATACAAGGGAAAGGCAAGCAGCTGCTTGCCGTGCTCCAGCCAGGGTCCTGGTCGTGGCAGGAAGCGCAACAGTTCCGGCTTGAAACTCAGCGCCAGATAAGGCAGCGCCAGACCCAAACCAAGCGCCAGAAACACGGCCAGGGAAACCCAAGCGTTCTGGGTCAGGGCGAAGCCCAGGGCTACGCCCATGAACGGAGCCGTGCACGGTGTTGCCACCACCACCGCCAGCGCGCCGGTGGCGAAGGAACCGAGATAATCAGGGCGGTCGGCCCAAGCGCTCCCCACCCCCATCAGGGAACCGCCGAAGCTGAAGACTCCGGACAAACTCAAGCCGAGCACGAACAGCAGGTAGGTCAGCAGGGTGACAAAGATCGGCGATTGCAACTGAAAGCCCCAACCGACGTGCTGACCGGCGGCGCGCAGGGCGATCAGCACGCCGGCTATCGCCGTGAAGCAAACCAGCACGCCGGCGGTATAAGCCAATCCTTGTGTGCGTACCGCGCCAGGCGAATGGTGGGCGTGTTGGGCCAGGCTCAGGGCTTTCAGTGACAGCACCGGCAATACGCAGGGCATCAGGTTCAGCAGCACTCCCCCCAACAGCGCCAGCGCCAGCGCTTGAAACAGGCCAGGATCGGGACTTGGAGCAGCCATCGGCGCTGATTCCCCGGCGCGCGGCGCGGTAAAGGTGAAGGCATGGGTGAGCGATTTCCCATCGTCCTGGCGCTCCCGGACCACCAGCAATCCGGCCACCGATTCCGGCGGTTTGGGTTGAGTGCCGCGCGCCACCGTGAGCCGGAGACTGGATTCAGCGCGGCTTAGGGTTTGCGGCGCGGCGTGTGTGATGAGGCCGTCTTCCAACGGGAAAAATTCCAGCGCGCCGATACGCTCGGCGGCGCGACCGGTAGTCAGATCGAGCGTCAGGGTTGCTTCGTCGATCGATAAGGAAACCGGCCAGGGCACCGGCATCGGTAATCGCTGACGGACTGTGGCGAAGGATTCGTTCCAACGTGGGTCCATGGGAGCGGGGTCGGCTTGTGTCGGCAGAGTCAGTTCCAGATCCGCACTTTCCGGAATGCAGTCTTCCTGACACACCAACCAATCGGCCCGTGCGTGCAGGGTGAACGTGTCTTGATCTGGCAAAGATGAAAGCGGCTGGATTTGCACCGGCAATACCACGGTGCCGTGATAACCGAAGTTCATCAACGGACCCACGGGGATGCGTTCAGGATAAGGCCACTGGATTTCGCCAGCACTGAATCCAGCCGGCAAGGTCCAGGTCACGGTGGGCGCCAGGCCAGAATCGCCCGGATTGCGCCAGTAAACGTGCCAGCCGTCACGCATTTGCAGGCGCAGCGCCACCCAAAACGGCTGGCCGGGTTGAATCGCGGTGGTTTCGCCGATCAGTTCCGCCTGGACATGGGCGGTCGCCACCGGATGGGCGGCCACTGGCCAGGACAGAAGAAAGCCGAGTAGCAAGAGGAGAATCCGCCCACTTTGGGAGAAGCGGCGGAAACGATCGGGAGGCGACGGTTGCCGGAGGCGATCCAGATGAAGATGAAGGGTATTGGCAAGCAGCATGTGATCAGCACGGCAATAAAGTCGAAATCACGAATTGAGAGTTTTGAACACGTCCGAGGTTCAACGCGGCGCGCGGGCCCACGCGGCCAACGCCCGAATGTGTTCCGGGCCGGTGCGGCAACAGCCGCCAATGATCCGGGCGCCACGAGCCGCCCATTCCCGCGCCTGCTCCGCGAACGCCGCGACCGTGCCGATGCCCTGCCAGCAGTGGTGGGTGGCGTCGTAGCTTTCGCCGGAATTGGGATACACCACGATGGGCTTGTTCGTGGCGGCGCGGATGGCGTCGATTAGAGCGGGAATATACTGTGGCGCGGTGCAGTTCACGCCGATGGCGACGACCTGGGGGCAGGCGTCGAGCGCGGCGGCGCAGTCGGTCAGCCGCTCGCCATGGCAGGTGTGGGCACCATCGCGGGCACTGAAACTGATCCAGGCACTTGCCTCGGAAAATTCGGCCAACAGCCGCACGAGGGCTTGAGCTTCGAGCAGGCAGGGCAGGGTTTCGCAGGCGAAAATATCCGGTTCGGCGGCCAACAGCGCCGCCAGTCGCGGCCGGTGGAATTCGATCAGCGCCGCTTCGTTGAGACCATAGTCACCACGATATTCGGAACCGTCGGCCAGAACGGCGCCGTAGGGACCGACCGAGGCGGCGACGAATGGGCGCGGGCGACCTACGCGATGAGCGGGGTCCGCCCAGAACGCGTCGCGGGCCTCGCGAGCCAAATACACCGAACGCTGGATCAGCGCCAGCGCTTCGGATGGCGCAAGACCGCGACGGGTGAAGCCTTCCACGCTAGCCTGATAGCTGGCAGTGATGACGCCATCGGCGCCGGCAAGCAGATAATCCAGATGAAGCTGGCGGATCAGTTCCGGCGCTTCCAGCAACACCTTGGCCGACCAGAGCGGGTCACGCAGATCGCAACCCCGTCGTTCCAGCTCGGTTGCCAGGGCACCGTCGAGAACGATCAGCGGATAATCCCGCAGGATCGAGGCAATCGGGTTCATGCGCTATCGGTGGAACCTCGGTGCTTCGGTGTCAGGACGTTGGGAGCCAGGTCGTGCTCAGGTCAAATCCGTCACCAGCGACTGCCGCAGCGTGTCCGACACCGCCGGCACGGTGGCGCTATAGTGGGGATGGTCTACCCCGACCGCCAATGCCGCCCCGTGCTTGAGCCGACTTTTCATGTCCGGGTCCAATTCGAAACGCAGGAAATGCACGGCGCTGGTTTTCTCCTCGTTCTCCCGTTCCAAATCCTCATCGGCGATGGCCTGAACGGGCTCGCAACCTTCCACCTGGACCCAAACCCGGTCCTCGATGCCTTTCAGCCGGGACAGCATGTGCCGGCGCTGTTCGACGTCGGGATACTCGATCAGCATCGTCGCTTTGAAGTTGCTCCCGTCCGGTACCAGCGGGTTGTAGGCTTCCAGTTCGCCGTTGATACCCTCGTCCTCGAAGATTTTCTCGATCCGCAGCATTTCCTGCACCTGATAACGAAGAGTCAGTTCGTCTTCGAAAATCAGGGTCATATGATCGCCCAGCGGCAGGGTGCGCCCTTTTTTGTGGGTGAGCACCCGCGCCCGAAAAGCCGGGCGCTCCCTGGCGTACTGCTCCAACGACATCAGGCTGTTTCGAGTGATGGTCGGCATGATCGGCTCCCGAAGGTCATAGCCCGTAGGCGATACGGATAAGGGAAAGCGGATGCTGCTTCTTGGTCTCGGTTCCGCCCATGCCCTGACAGATATGGCGGCCGGCGATCGCGCAATCCGAACTGACGTAATCCGGGTCTGCCGCCGCCATCTGCCGGAAAACCGGCCGGCCGATCTTCATCGACAGATCGAAGTACTCACTCTTGACGCCCCAAGTGCCGTCGTGACCGGCGCAGCGCTCCACGGTGGTAATCGTGGTGTCAGGGACCATTTGCAGCAACTCGCGGGTTTTCTGGCCGATGTTCTGCACGCGCAGATGGCAGGGAATGTGGTAGGACACCTTGCCGAGCGGTTGCTTGAAATCGGTCTTGAGCAAGCCGTCCTTGTGACGCAGCACCAGGTATTCGAAGGGATCGAACATCGCTGCGGCCACTGCTTGCACCTCGGTATCCTCGGGATACATCAGCGGCAGTTCCTGTTTGAACATCAGGGTGCAGGAGGGGATGGCGGTCAGGATGGCGTAGCCGTCGCGGGCCAGCCGCGCCAGTTGCGGGATGTTGATCTCCTTCAGCCGATTCACCGACTCCAGGTCGCCGAGTTCGAGCTTCGGCATGCCGCAGCAGGCTTCCTTTTCGACCAAGGTGGTCGGGATTTCGTTGTGAGCGAGAATTCCGAGCAGATCGTGGCCGATACCCGGTTCGTTGTAATTGATGTAGCAGGTGGAGAAAACCGCCACCTTGCCGGGCGTCCGCTCGCCGTCGCGCGCGGGGAACTGGCCATCGGTCCGGGCAGTGGCGCGAAAAGGTTGCGGCGTGTAATCGGGAAGCCGGCGGTCCTTGTGAACCTTGAGCACCTTGTCCATCGCCCCGCGCGCGACTTTGTTCCGGTTGACCGCGTTGACGGTCTGCGCCACCACGGGAATCGCCAACAGCTTGCCCAGGGCATCGGTGCTGGTGAGCAGCTTATCGCGGAAGTTGACTTCGCCTTTCTTGAACTTGATCGCCTTGGCCCGCAGCATCAGATGCGGAAAATCGACGTTCCAGGCGTGCGGCGGCACGTAGGGGCACTTGGTCATGAAGCAGACGTCGCAGAGGTAGCATTGATCCACCACCTCCCAGTACTTCGCCTTGGGGATGGCATCCACTTCGCCGCTATCGCCTTCGTCGATCAGGTCGAACAACTTGGGGAAAGCGTTGCACAGGCTAACGCAGCGCCGGCAACCGTGGCAGATATCGAAGACCCGCTCCAATTCCGCCAGCACTTGGCCTTCGTCGTAGAATTCGGGGGTTTTCCAAGCAAGGGGATGCCGCTTCGGCGGCTCCAGGTTGCCTTCGCGCACGCTCATGGTGACCTCTCTGCGGGGTGGAGGTTTGGGATACGGGCGGGCCGGGTGCGCCCGCCCGACATCCTCAGTCGGCTAACGCATCCAGGGCTTTCTGGAAGCGGTTGGCGTGGGAGCGCTCGGCCTTGGCCAGCGTTTCGAACCAGTCGGCGATTTCCTCGAAGCCTTCTTCACGGGCGGTTTTCGCCATGCCCGGATACATGTCGGTGTATTCGTGGGTCTCGCCCGCGACCGCCGATTTCAGGTTATTGCGTGAAGAACCGATCGGTAGACCCGTGGCTGGATCGCCGACTTGCGCCAGATAATCCAAATGGCCGTGCGCGTGGCCGGTTTCACCTTCCGCCGTCGAACGGAACAGGGCGGAAACATCGTTCTGACCTTCGACGTCGGCCTTGTTGGCGAAATACAGATAACGGCGGTTAGCTTGCGACTCGCCGGCGAAAGCCGCTTTCAAATTGTCTTCGGTCTGGGAACCTTTGAGCTGCATGGATGAACTCCTCTCTTTGGATGATCGTGCAAGCACAAGACCCCGATGTCATTAGGGTCAAAAAAAGTGTAGTCCGGGATTCGCCATGCAGCTAATTGACTATATCAATGAGGTTGATAGCCAACGCTTAATGGGGGGGTTGGTGTTTCGGAAGCGGGCGAGAACGGGGATGGTCGGAATCCTGGCATGCGGGACGGGTCGAATGATCGTGACTGTTCGTTTCCCCACTGGAGAAGAGCTCCATGTCAGCCTTGCTGCATTTGCTACGCCCGCACGAACGGGATATCGGTTTCCCTGTGAAGCGCCTGCTGCCCACCGCCGCAGTGCCGGCGGTCGGACCATTCGTGTTCTTCGATCACATGGGACCGGCGACCTTTCCGGCGGGGACAACGGAAGGCGATGTGCGGCCACATCCGCATATCGGTCTCTCCACCTTTACCTATCTGTTCTCGGGGGCCATGTCGCACCGGGATAGCCTGGGCGTGGTACAGCGCATCGAACCAGGCGCGGTCAACTGGATGACGGCGGGGCGCGGAGTGGTGCATTCCGAGCGAATTCCCGCCGATATCCGGGATTCGGGGCAACTGGTGGAAGGTATCCAGATGTGGTTGGCGGCACCGGCGGATCGGGAAGACGCCGCGCCGGATTTCCAGCATTACCCAGCGGAGACCTTGCCGCTGATCGAAGCGGATGGTGTGCGGTTGCGCGTGCTGGCTGGCGCTTTTCAGGGAGCTATCTCCTCGGTGCGAACCGAGATACCGACCCTGTGCGTGAGTGGTGAATTGGAAGCGCAAGCGACTCTGGCGTTGCCGACCGAAGTCGAGGAATTGGCGGTCTATGTCGCGGCCGGTGAGTTGATTTTGGCCGAACGAACGCTGAGCGCGGGCCAGATGGCGGTGCTCGATCCTCGGATGGAAACCGTGGCGCGCGCCACCCAGCCCGTCCGGTTGATGTTGATCGGTGGCCAGCGGCTGGATGGCAAGCGATTGATCTGGTGGAATTTCGTGGCGACTTCCCTCGAGCGTATCGAGGCGGCCAAGCTCGCTTGGGCACGGGAACAGTTTCCGCTCATTCCCGGCGAAACCGAACGTATTCCCTTACCAGCCGGATCGTTGGCGGACGAGTTGGTTAAATTTTCGTCAAATTAACGCAACATTAGACGAGTCAAGTGGTTGAAGCTTTACTGGTGCGTCTGGCGACCAGTTTATCCACAGCTTTTGTGGACAAGTCCGCGCGACCGCTCGGCGGGCCACAACCCTCCTCCCATCCACTGGAGCGCTCCGAGGTATCGCCGAGATGCAGGCCGCGCTATTATCACTGTTATCACGAATCGTTGGAGGCGATCTGAAAAGTCAGGTCGCCTTGGTCAGCCGCCTGACCATGATCTGAATCATGGCCATTCGGACCCACGTTTCCGAGGTTTCGCACAACCGTTCAAAATGAGGTGCCCCGCCTCGCGCGGAATCCCCAAGTTCGTCGGAACGCTGAATCAATTGACGGCATGGCAACTTTTCATACCGCCGCTCAGAACTGCTCCGCCGACAGCGCCAGGATGCTTGAGCCACCGCTGCGCACAATCTTGAGCAAAGCATCCGCCTGGGGCATGATCTGCTCGGCGTAGAAGCGCGCGGTGGCCAGTTTGGCGCCATGGAATCCGGGATCTTCGCCGGCGTCGAGCTTCGCCTTGGCCACCAGCGCAGCTCGCGCCATTTGCCAGCCGCCGCAGACATAGCCGGTCAGCATCAGATAATTGCCCGAAGCGACGGCGACGGCATTGGGGTCCTGACTGAGAGTTTGCAACACCCATTGGGTCGCCTGCTCCAGAGCCTGGATGCCAGCCGTCAGGGATTCACCGATCACGGTCAGTTCGGCGCTATTGGCCTGGGCGAGTTCAGCCTCGATACCGCGCATCTCCTGAATCAAGTCCGCCATCACCGTACCCTGGCTCATGGCGAGCTTCCGACCGACCAGGTCGGCGGCTTGGATGCCGGTAGTACCCTCGTAGATTGGGGTGACGCGCGCGTCACGCAGGTATTGGCAGGCACCGGTCTCCTCGACGTACCCCATGCCGCCGTGGACTTGGATTCCGATGGAAGCAATCTCCACGCTCAGTTCGGTGCACCAGCCCTTGACCACCGGGATCAACAAATCCACCCGCGCCTGACGACGGCGACGCTCGGTGGCATCCGGATGTTTGTGGGCGAGATCCATATCGGCGGCCATCACATAGGCGAAAGCACGCATGGCTTCGATCCGAGACTTCATGGTCATCAGCATGCGCCGCACATCCGGGTGCTGAATGATGGCGACGCGATCGCCGGATTTCTGGTCCAAGGGACGGCCCTGAACCCGTTCCTTGGCGTAGTTACGCGCCTGCTGGTAGGCACGATCGGCGACCCCTAGGCCCTGGATACCGACCTTCTGGCGAGCCTCGTTCATCATGGTGAACATGTGAGCGAGCCCCTTGTTCTCCTGGCCGACCAAGTAGCCGATGGCGCCGTCCCGGTCACCGAAGCTCATCACGCAGGTGGGGCTGGCGTGAATGCCCAGCTTGTGCTCGACGGACACACACTGAACATCGTTTCGTTGACCGAGAGAACCATCGGCATTGACCAGAAACTTGGGGACCAGGAACAGCGAGATGCCTTTGACTCCTTCGGGTGCGTCCGGGGTACGCGCCAGCACCAGATGCACCACGTTATCGGTCAGGTCGTGGTCGCCCCAGGTAATAAATATTTTCTGACCATAAAGCCGGTAGTGATCGGCTTCGGGTACAGCCTTGGTACGTACCGCCGAGAGGTCGGAACCAGCCTGCGGCTCGGTCAGGTTCATGGTGCCGGTCCACGCGCCGCTGACCATGTTCGGCAGATACTGTGTCTTCAGCGCATCCGAGCCGTGCTGTTTGAGCGCTTCGGTCGCACCGGCGTTCAGCAAGGGACACAGGGCAAAGGACATGTTCGCCGCGTTCCACATCTCCATCGTTGCCGTCAGCACCAGCTCCGGCAGACCCTGACCACCGTAGTCGGGAGCACCGCTGATACCGTTCCAGCCACCTTCCACAAATTGCTGATAGGCCGCTTTGAATCCGTCGGCGGAGAACACCCCGTCGCCTTCCAGGCGCACGCCTTGCGCGTCGCCGGTTTTGTTGAGCGGAGCCAGTACCTCGCTGGCCAGCTTGGCTGCTTCGTCCAGAACCGCCTCGACCAGATCCGGCGTCGCGTCCTCGTAGCCCGGCAAGCGGGTCAGCTGGTCCAAACCAGCCAGTTCCTCGATCACAAACCGCATATCGCGGGTCGGCGCAAAATAAGTGGTCATGAGTGGCTTCCTCAGGCGGATGGGAGTTTGTCCAACTCGGCGGACAACTCGGGGAGTACCTTGAATAAATCGCCGACGATGCCGTAATCGGCGATCTGAAAGATCGGTGCCTCTTCGTCCTTGTTGATGGCGACGATGATTTTGCTGTCCTTCATCCCGGCCAGGTGCTGGATGGCGCCGGAAATCCCCGCGGCGATATAGAGTTCGGGCGCGACGATCTTGCCGGTCTGGCCGATCTGGTAGTCGTTGGGTACAAAGCCGGCGTCCACCGCCGCGCGCGAGGCGCCCACCGCCGCGCCGAGTTGGTCGGCGATCTCTTCCAGCAGCTTGAAGCCTTCGCCCGAGCCCATGCCGCGACCACCGGAGACGACGATCCGGGCGGCGGTCAACTCGGGGCGCTCGGACTTGGTCAGTTCCTGACCGATAAAGCGGGTCACGCCCAAAGGCACCGCCGCTGGTACCGTTTCGATCAATGCGGTACCACCCTCGCTAGCGGCCGCCGCGAAAGCGGTGCAGCGCACCGTAATCGCTTTGATCGGGGTGCCGCACCGTATCGTGGCCAACATGCTGCCGGCGTAGATCGGACGGACGAACGTGTCGGCATCCTCCACGCCGACGATGTCGGATAGTTGGGTAACACCGAGCAGTGCCGCCACGCGCGGCATCAGGTTCTTGCCGAAGGTGGTGGCTGGCGCCAACACATGACTGTAATCCTTGTTGGCGAGCCCGGCGATCAGCACCGCGAGGTCCTCGGCGAAGTGATGAGCGTAGTGGTCGGCGTCCACCCGCAGCACTTTGGCGATCCCAGGGATCTTGGCGCTGGCCGTGGCCGCGTCGGCGCAATCGTTTCCTGCCACCAGCATGTGGATCTCGCCGCCGATAGCCTGCGCGACGGTAACCGTATTCAGGGTGGCCGCTTTCAGGGTGGCGTGGTCATGTTCCGCAATGACGAGTATGTTGGTCATATCAGATCACCTTGACGTCGTTTCGGAGTTTGGCGATGAGTTCCGCCGCATCGGCCACCTTGATGCCGGCTTCGCGTTTGGGTGGTTCGGCCACCTTGAGCGTGATCAATTGTGTCGCCAGCACGACACCCAGGGCGCCTGGGTTCAGCGTCTCCAACGGCTTTTTCTTGGCTTTCATGATGTTGGGCAGCTTGACGTAACGAGGTTCGTTGAGCCGCAAGTCGGCGGTCACCACCGCCGGTAGCTTGAGCGCCACGGTCTCCAGGCCGCCGTCGATCTCGCGAGTGACCTCGATTTCCTGCTCGCCCAGTGTGAGCTTGGAGGCGAAAGTGCCTTGCCCCCAGCCGAGCAGCGCCGCCAGCATCTGCCCGGTCTGATTGCAATCGTCGTCGATGGCCTGTTTGCCAAGAATCACCAGGTCCGGCTGCTCGCGCTCGACCAAGGCTTCCAGCAACTTGGCAACCATCAGCGGTTCGAGTATGGCGTCGGTTTCGATCAGGACGGCCCGGTCGGCACCCATGGCAAGCGCCGTGCGCAGCACCTCCTGACACTGACTGACGCCGATGGAAACAGCGACAACCTCCGTTGCCTTGCCCGATTCTTGCAGCCGCACCGCTTCTTCCACGGCGATTTCATCGAACGGGTTCATGCTCATCTTGACGTTGGCGGTCTCCACGCCGGAACCGTCCGCCTTGGGATGAACCTTGACGTTGTAGTCGACCACCCGTTTCACAGTGACGAGAACTTTCATATCAATCCTTCTATCTTCATCGAGTTACCGAGCTGACTTTTGCTATCCTTGGCTCGGGGCTGTCCCCGCGATCGTTGCCGAGTCCAGCGAAGCCTTAGGTTATTTCCTCCGGCAGGCCGCTATTCGATCGTGTATTGCGCGCGCATCTCCTTTTTGTCGAGCTTGCCGACGCTGGTCTTTGGCAATACGTCCACGAAGACCACGCGATCCGGAACCCCGTATTTGGAAATGATGCCCTTGGCGGCGAAATCCTGGAGCAGCACCTTGACATCGGCCTCGCTGACCTCCTGTCCGTCCTTACGGACGACCACCGCCAGCGGCCGCTCGCCCCACTTGGGATCGGGCACGCCGATCACCGCGACTTCTTCTATCGCGGAGTGCTTGAGGATGAGGTTTTCCAGTTCCAGCGAGGAGACCCACTCGCCACCGGTCTTGATCACATCCTTCAGCCGGTCGGTGATCTTGAGATAGCCCTCCTCATCGATCACACCGATGTCGCCGGTGTGCAGATAGCCGCCGTGCCATAACGCTTCGGAATTCCTGGGGTCCTTGAGATAACCCTGAGTCAACCATGGCGCGCGGACCACCACCTCGCCTGGCGTCTTCCCGTCGTGCGGCAAATCGTTCATCTCCTCGTCCACCACGCGCAGTTCGACCAGTGGCACCGGCAAACCGGTCTTACAGCGGATGTCCAGTTGCCGTTCCTCGTCCCAGTCCAGCATGTGCGGTTTGAATTGCGCCAGGGTCAGAATCGGGCAGGTTTCCGACATGCCGTAGGCAGTGAACACATCCACGCCTCGGGCGCGGGCCTGCTGAGCCAAGGTTTGCGGCAACGCCGACCCGCCGATGATCACCGTCCAACGCGACAGATCGACCTCGTTCACGACCGGACTGGCGAACAGCATTTGCAGGATGGTCGGCACGCAGTGGGAAAAGGTCACTTTTTCCCGCTGAATCAGGCGTAACAGGCGATCCGGCACGTAGCGGCCCGGATAGATCTGTTTTACGCCCATCACCGTGGCGATATAGGGAACGCCCCAAGCGTGAACATGGAACATCGGGGTGATCGGCAGATACACATCGTCGCGGCTAATACCTTGTTGGCCTCCTGTCAGCGCTGTCATCACGCTGAAGGTATGCAACACCAGTTGCCGGTGGCTGAAATACACGCCCTTGGGCAGGCCGGTGGTACCGGTGGTGTAGAAAGTGGTGGCGCGGGTGTCTTCGGAAAGATCCGGGAACGAGTAGTGGGGATCACTGGCGGCCAGCAGCGCTTCGTACTCGGCGTCAATGTTTAGGGCGGTTGCTGGAGGCTGGTCGGCATCGTTGAGCAATACCAATTTCTTGACGGGTTCGATCCGGTCGCGGATGCCTTCCAGGACCGGCAGGAACTCGGTGTTGATCAGAATCACGTCGTCCTCGGCGTGATTGATGGTATAGAGAATCTGCTCTGGAGACAGTCGGATGTTCACGGTATGCAGCACCGCGCCCATCATCGGGATGGCGAAGAAACATTCCAGATAGCGGTGACTGTCCCAGTCCATGACCGCCACGGTATCCCCAGGCTTGACGCCCAATCCGGCCAGACCGTTGGCCAACCGGTGGATGCGTTCGCCCATCTCCCGATAGGTCTGACGTTTGAAATCACCGTAAACGATTTCCTGATTGGGAAACTGGCGCAGCGGATTAGCCAGCAGATTTTTGATCAGCAGCGGGTAAACGTAAGCCGATGGGGTCTTATCTATGATGTTATTTGTCATTGTTGTCCTCTCTTGTTTGGGACTATCGGATAGAGCCAAATAGGTGGCCCTATAAAAAGCTGTCTGGTAAAAACCTATGGAGTCATATGGGTTTTCATCTCCCCCATCGGCCCAGAATTAGGTGAAAGACGGCCTACCCTCTTCGTTACGAGGCGATGAGCATCGTCAGCAGTTCGGCGACCAAAGCCGGTTTGTCTTCGCCTTCGATGGCGATGGTGTTGCGGGTCTTGATCAGGACGCGGCCTGGCCCCTTGGCGTCCGCCGCTATCAGCTCCACGCGATTTCGCACTCGGGCGCCGGCCTTGACGGGGGCCATGAAGCGCACCCGATCAAGTCCATAGTTGAGCACCTGATCCGTGTCTGGAGGGGCAATGCCAAGCTGGAGATGAGTGGTGGCGACCAGCGAGAGACACAAAAAACCATGAGCGATTGTGCCGCCGTAGGGGCTCTCCCTGATTGCCCGCTCCCGGTCGACGTGAATCCATTGGTGATCGCCGGTGCATTCGGCGAACTGATCGATACGCGCCTGGCCAATTTCAATCCAGTCCGAAACCCCCAGCTCAAGACCGACGAATTCGCTGATCGTCGCGATGCTGTAGTTTGCTAGAGCCATCTCCTTACCTCTTGATCTGAACAGGTTATCGATTACGTTGATCAACACTGTAGACGCACGAGGGAGAAGCTCACCTATCGGTAGATAGGCGCTAGGGTTGGGTAGGAGTTAGGGATCTGGGGACTGCGTAGCCCGAGTTGAAACGCCCCGACAACAGCCGCCGTGTGGAGTATCTCCCGGCGCGAATGCGCAAGAAGATCAGATAGTTGGCACTCAGGACTGTAGATGTGCAGAGATAGGCCGTCGCCTATCGCTCGTTAGGTACGAGGGGTTGGGTGGTGGTTAGAGTGGATTACAGCAACCCCTGTTCGCGGGCTTTGGTGACCGCCTCGGTGCGGTTGCGTGCCTGTAGCTTGCCGAAGATCTGGTGCAAATGCCACTTGACGGTGCCTATGGAAATCCCCAGCTTGTCGGCGATTTCCTGATTGGTGAGGCCGAAATCCAACAGACGCAGGATCTCAAGTTGGGTTTTGCTCACCGGTCCCGACAGACCCTCCGGCGCGGGCGCGGCTTCGTGAGGAAAAGCTTGCAATAGCTCGATGACAAAAGCAGGCGCCACATGGCGCAGTTGCGGGAGCAGCGCGGCCACAGCCGGACCCTCGTCGAGAAAAACCCGCCGGTACCCGGGCGAGGTGGCCAGAGAGAGCGCCTGTCCCAACCGGTCCAGAGCGGCGGCCCGGTTGCCGGCGGCCCGTTTACACAGCGCCTGCAGCACGTAAACGGTGATCAGACTGCCATTCCGTTCCTCTTTGACCGCCGCCGCTTCAAGACCATTGAGTACCCGCTCCGCTGTCCGCGGTTGACTTTGCGCCAGCAACAGGCGTGCATAGACCAAGCGTTCGAACTCGGAATGGGATTCGGCCGAGATAGCCGCCTTCTCCAGAGTTCGCGCGGCCGCCGCGACGTTTCCCTCGCGTAGTTGTAGTTCGGCGGCGGCGGCGTCTATCAACCGCCAGCGCCGGGGATTTTCGGATTTTTCGGCGAGTCGCCGTGCCGACGTCAACGTATCCCAGGCCGCTTCGCGCTCGCCGCTGACATGTTGTAATTTGGCGAGCGACCGTTGGCCCATCAAGGTGTAATAGACCATTCCCAATTGCTGACAGAGAGCGATGCCGGTGATCAGGTTTCGCCGAGCCGACTCCAATTCATTGATCTCGTAAAGAAAGACACCCAGCGGCACGTAGACCAGGCCGGCGACCGCCAGCGGTTTACCACGGACATCCACGTAACGCTCGACGTTCTCGCAGCAGAGCAACATCGCCTCCCGTAAACGGCCCTGGGCATACATCAGCGGCGCCAGATTACCGAGCGCGTCCAGGGTGATTAAGTGATTGCCAAGCTTCTGACCGAGCTGCACGGCTTGGCTGAGCGTTTCGATGGCCGTTTTTCGATCGCCGGAGAGGCGTTGCGCATGGCCCAGCAGGCTGAGCGCACAGGTGTGGAAGAAGGACCCGCTTTCGCGTAGTTCGTCCAGGGCTTGCCGAGCGAGTGCCACGGCTTTTTCCGGGTTACCCCGATTAATGGCCAGGAATGCCTGGAAGGCCAACAGCGTTGCTTGGTGCGTGGAGGGAATGTCGGCGTGCTCGGCCGTGTGAGCGGATGCGGAATACGCTTCGGCCTCCTCGATCCGGCCGCGCAGATATAGCAGCCAGGCTTTATAACCGGCAAGGTCGCCATGGGCGCGGATCGTCCCATCGGGCAGCGTCTCCAACCAGGCCAGCACCGCTGGAAACTCGCCCCGACATAACATCTCGTCCACGTGGGCGCGAATCAACGATACGGTAGTCGTGATGTCCCCTGCCGCCAGGGAATGTTTGACCGCTTCGGTGCCGAAGCCGTTGGCTTCATACCAGGTGCTGGCTTTCCGGTGCAGTGCCGCTCGTTCGTCGGCACTCAAGTCGATCCGCAGAAAATCGGCGAGGAGTTGGTGATACCGGTACCATTGACGGTGGTCATCGAGTCTGATCAGAAACAAATTGGCCTGTTCGAGCTGGGCCAGGACCCATCTGCTGTCTGTTCGATCAGTCAATGCATCGCAGAGAGAGGCGCAAAGCCGATCCAATATCGCTGTTTGGCGCAGAAAGGCACGAATCTCCTTGGGCTGCTGGCGAAGCACCTCCGCCGCCAGATAGTCGATCACATAGCGGTGCTCGCCGCTAAAGGTCTCCACGGCCTCCGCAAGATGATTCACGCCCTCGACCCGCAAATGACCCTGCAAGGAAAGCGCCGCCATCTGGAGCCCCGCGATCCAGCCCTCGGTTCGTGTCTCCAGCACGCGTACCGACTCGGCGTCGAGTTCGAGCCCCATGGTCCGGTTCAGAAACAGCGCGGCCTCCTCATCCGAGAAACGCAAATCCTCCAGTCCGATTTCGGTAATGCGATCGAGCGCCCGCCAGCGTGGCAAAGGTAGCCTAGGCTCCTCACGGGTGGCGATGACCAGCCGCAATTGTTCCGGTAAGTGATTGGCGGCAAAGGTTACAGCCGCATCGATTTCCGGGTCTTCAATCACATGATAGTCGTCCAAAACCAGCACGATGGGGGTCGATACGTCAACGATTTCATTGAGCAACTGGACCATCAGGTCCCTGGGCGTTGGGGTTTGCAGCGAGCCCAGCAAGGACAGCGGCGCCCGTCCGATTCCCGGTTCGACGGTCCGCAGAGCAGCGACCAGATAAGAAATGAAGCGCACGAGATCGTTATCGTCCTGATCAAGTGAGAACCAGGCAACACGACGGTGGTCATCGCCGGTACTGATCCAGTCACTGATCAGGGTCGTCTTGCCAAAGCCAGCAGGACCAAAGATAAGGGTGAGTGGCCCGCTCGCGCCTTCCGTCAGGTGCATCAGCAATCGGTTTCGGGAAACCAATTGCGGTCGCGGCGGCGGAATGCTGATCTTCGTCTTGAGCAGAGGTGAGTATTCAGGCGAAGACATTTAGTGGTTCCATTGCGTTATGGTAATTCGAATAATTAATTATACGTTTTGACGAGGGAATCAAGGGGAGGTTTGTTCATTGTATTCGCGGATTTTCTTGAAGTTAGCGAAGTCATGTTTGAACCGCCCCGGGTTTTGAGGAAGCTTCGACTCTTGAGAGAATGAAGCTATACACAGCAAGAAACCCACCCCGAAGTATTCCCTCGAAGTGCGCGAACGCGCGGTGCGAATGGTGCAGGAACACCGTGGCGAGTATCCCTCACTGTGGGCAGCCATCGAGTCGATAGCCCCGAAGATCGGCTGCATTCTGCAAACGCTGCATGACTGGGTGCGCAAGCGTGAGATTGATACCGGCCTGCGCGATGGCGTGACCACTGAGGAGCGCGAGCGGCTCAAAGTCTTGGAGCGCGAGATCAATGGGATTCTGAAGTTGGCGAGTGCATTTTTCACCCAGGCGGAGCTCGACCGCTGACTCCAGTCCTGAACGTGTTGATCGACCAACACCATGATGCCCATGGGGTCGAGCTGATCGGCAAGGCCTTACCCAAGGGCATTCCCTCACACGACGCCTTGAGCGATGTCATGGGACGGATCGATCCAGGAGCCTTCCAAACGGCCTTTACCGCCTGGGCGACGGCGGCCTTGCCGGGCGGGCGAGCAAGTCTGTTTGG
>WBZT01001029.1_pt1 | contig 21314 bp, 20 predicted proteins | sample 5204241 | NCBI WGS metagenome assembly WBZT01 (sample SAMN12344358, study PRJNA552823) | activated sludge metagenome | biome: Activated sludge suspended growth; feature: Nitrification reactor; material: Wastewater; isolation source: activated sludge from nitrification reactor of wastewater...
GGGTTCGACCGGCGGGGTCACGGGTTCGACCGGTGGGGTCGTGGGTTCGACCGGTGGGGTCGCGGGTTCGACCGGCGGGGTCGCGGGTTCGACGGGCGCGGCGGGTTCGACGGGCGCGGCGGGTTCGACCGGCGGGGTCGCGGGTTCGACCGATGGGGTTGCGGGTTCGACCGACGCGGCGGGTTCGACGGGCACGGCGGGTTCGACGGGCACGGCGGGTTCGACCGATTTGGTGGGCGGCGGCAGCTCGGCTGGAGCGATGGCGACCGATTCGGCGGTCGGCGGGGCCAGATTGTCGAGCTTGAGCTGCAACAGAGGGTTGCCACCACTCGCAGCCAGTGCCGCGGCATAGGCGGTTCGGGCCTTGGCGGCATCGTTGCCGGCCAAGTACAGATCGCCTTGCAACTCATCGCGCTCGGCCATCAAGGTGGTGGTGGTAACGCTCGCCAGTAGCTTTTTGGCTTCCTCGGTCCGACCGGCGGCGGACAATACCCGCGCCAGTCGCAGTCGGGCGATATCCTTGAATTCGTCGAGTTGGGCGTTGCCGATCACCCATTCCAACCGCTGACTCGCGGCGGCGGTATCGCCGTTGTCCGTCGCCAGCTTGGCCAGTCGCAGCGCCGTTAGTGCCGCATAGGCGGAATGGGGAAAGTCAGTCAGCAATACTTGCCCGCGCTGCCGGGTTTGCTCGGCGTCGGATTTTTCCGCCGCCGCGACGAAGGTGTCGTAGGCTCGCGAGGCAGCTTCCGCCTGGGCGGTGCGATGGGAATTCCAGTATTGCCAGCCAAAAATGGCGACCAGACCGAGCGCGATGCCGCCGATGATGCTGACGCCGTTCTCCTTCCACCATTTCTTGAGATCCTCGACGCGTTCGTCGTCGGTGTATTGATCCATTGAAGTATTTCCTCGGGCATCCGGTTGCGTGCTTAGGGGGTTTCTTCCAGTGCCGCGCGCAGGTAGGCGGGCACTTGATCCTGTGTCAAGACCTGTTGTTCACTTTGGGCTTCGCGCAACGGCTTGACGGAGACGGTGCCGGTTTTGGCTTCGTCTTCGCCCAGGATCAGCGCGAATTGGGCGCCGCTGTGGTCGGCGCGGCGGAACTGGGCCTTAAAGCCGCCGCCGCCGCAGTGCATCCGCAGCCGCAGCGCCGGTAGCTGGTCGCGCAGCCGTTCGGCCAGTGCCAGCCCGCAACGCTGAGCGGCGTCGCCGACCATGATCAAGTAGACTTGTGGAGTCGGATCGGCTCCGGCGTAGCCGGCAGCGGCGAGCATGGCGACCAAACGCTCCAGTCCCATGGCAAAGCCCACGCCCGGTACCGCTTGGCCGCCCAACTCCTCGATCAGGCCATCATAACGTCCGCCGGCGCAGATCGTGCCCTGAGCACCGAGCGTGTCGGTGACCCATTCGAAGACCGTCTTGCAGTAGTAATCCAAGCCACGCACCAGGCGAGGATTGATTTCGTAGGCGATGCCGGCGCCGTCCAGCAGGGTTTTGAGTTCCTCAAAATGAGCGTGCGACTCGGGATCGAGGTGATCCAGCAGCGACGGCGCCTCGGCGATCACCGCGCGCAGCGCCGGATTCTTGCTGTCGAGAATCCGCAGCGGGTTGGTGTGCAACCGCCGCTGACTATCCTCGTCCAGTTCGTCGTGTCGCAGATTGAGGTAGGTGACCAAGCGCTCGCGGTAGCTGGCTCGGGCGGCGCTGGAGCCCAGCGAGTTGAGCTGCAAGGTCACCTCGCGCAAGCCAAGTCGTTGCCACAATCGCGCCGACAGGCAGATCAGTTCGGCGTCGATGTCGGGGCCGTTCATGCCGTAGGCTTCGGCGCCGACCTGATGGAATTGGCGATAGCGGCCCTTCTGCGGTTTTTCGTAGCGAAACATCGGGCCGGCATACCACAATCGCTGGGTCTGGTTGTGCAACAGGCCGTGCTCGATACAAGCGCGCACGCAACCGGCGGTGCCCTCGGGTCGCAACGTGAGGCTCTCGCCGTTGCGGTCGGCGAAGGTGTACATCTCCTTTTCGACGATGTCGGTGACTTCGCCGATCGAGCGGGCGAACAACTCGGTTTTTTCCAGGAGTGGCAGGCGGATTTCGTGATAGCCGTAGGCGGCGAGCACTTCGCGCACGGTCGATTCGAGCCCCTGCCAGAGCGCCGATTCAGCCGGCAGAATATCGTTCATGCCGCGGATGGCTTGCAACTGCTTGGCCATGATTTCGTTTGGGTCCGAGTGTGGGAAAAGCGGGTCCGAGGGTGGCGAGCCGCTTCAGGGTCGCGGGCGAGGTAGGGTAAAGCGGCTGACCGTGCCGCGTCGGGGTACGTAGACCGTTTTGTCGATCGGCTGGCCGTCCAGGGTCAGGCGGGCGGCGGGGGCGTTACCCAGGGTAATCGCGAATGGCGCCGGTCCCGATAGCGATTCCGATGAATTGGCGCGCTTCAGGCTGCTGATCAGTACTTTCCCCTCGGCGTCCTTCACCTCCACCCAGCAGTCGCTGCTGAATTCCAGCAGCAGTTTGGCGCTGGTGTCCGTCGCCGGACTGTCACCGCTTTCTTCGACGGATGCACTCGGGGTGGTGGCGGCGGTGGCGGTTTGCACCCCAGGCAACGAAGGTACCGGCGTGGGTTCCGGGGTGGGTAGCGCCGCATTCGGGGTAGGCGTGGGCGGCGGCACTGCGACGACTGGTGGCACCGCGACGACCGGTGCCGGTGCGTTCCCCGGCGAGCTGGTGGGCGGCGGCGCGGGCGGGTTCGTCGCCTCGGACGCGGGTTGAAATGGATACTGGGTTTGCGTGGCGACGGTGGGCGTCGTTGGCGGGCCGCCATTCTGGCTGGCACCCGACCACAGCGCGGTCAGCCGGCTGGGATCGAGGTCGCCCAGATGCTGGATGGCGATCCAGCCAATACCGGCCACCAGCAACAGGTAGAACAGGCCGCGCAGATCGCGAACCCGAGTTTGCCGCCGCAGCGGGTGAGCCACTTGCAGCGGTGGAAGAGCTTGGCTGGTGATGCCCGATTGTTGCCGGTAACGCTCCAATACCGCTTGTTCCGGCAGATTCAGGAGTCGGGCGTAGCGGCTGAGGTAACCACGGACGAAGACCGGTGCTCCCAGTCGCGCGAAATCGTCGGTTTCGAGCGATTGGATGATCGTCGGGTTCAAACCGAGATGGTGGGCGACGTCACGCTGTTCGGCACCGTAGCCGGTACGGACTTGGGTGAGCCAGGCGCCCAACGATTCGTTGGCCGCTCCGGTGGCTTCCGTCGGTGAGGTGAAATCGGTGCTCATTTCGTTGGACATGCTCTTACGGCTTGTTCAGACGGCGGGCTTCTTCGGAATTCGGGAATTGGCCGGACAGCAACGCGCTGTACTGCTGGCGCAGATGCGAATCGCCATCCTGAGCGGTCTCGATCAGAATGCCGAGCCACAGACTTTGTGGGGTGGGACGGGTTTGGGCATGGTAGCGCTGCAGGAAAGCGCGCCCCTGTAGCGTCTTACCCTGACCCTGGCTGATTTCGGCCAGTTCGTATAGGGCGACGGTGTTGTTGGGATCGCTGTCCAGCGACTTGCGCAGCCAGGTTTCGGCTTGCGTCAGATCGCCGCGCTGGCGGGCACAGACCCCCAGGCCGGCATAAGCTTCCGAGGCGCTGGTGCCGGCATCGGCCGGGTTGGCGGCGATCTTCTGAAGTTCACTGTCACCCTCGGCGGCCCGTGCGGGAAAGTGCTTGCACAGCAATCGGGCGTAATTCAGCTTCGCCAAAGTGTAGTCCGGTTGGAGTTCGAGCGCTCTCTTGAAATGAGTCTCGGCGGGTGCGTACTCGCGCATTTCTTCGTACAGCACGGCGATGGCATTATGGGCTTCTGGATAATTGTCATCGTATTGCAGTGCCTTCAGCAATTTTTCCGTGGCCACTTCGAAGTGACCCGACTGCATGTACCCAACGCCCAGCTTGAAATTGGCCTCGGCGGCGTTGCGCTTGAATTCCTGCTCCTGGGTATTGGCGCAGGCCGCCAGCAGCGGCAGCGCCAGGGCAAAGATCATGGATTTGGCCAACGGTGGCATATGAGGAGCTCCCTAGCTGGCGAGTCGTGCTGGCTGGCGGCCGCGAGCCTGGACCTGTCCGGCCAGTTGGCCGCAGGCCGCGGCGATATCGTCGCCCCGTGTCTTGCGAGTCACGACCGTCAGATCATGGGCCATCAGCACCGCCTGGAAGCGGGCGATGGCCGCCGGTCCGGAGCGACGGTGGCGCGTTCCCGGAAACGGATTGAATGGAATCAGATTGATCTTGGACGGAATGTCCTGGATGAGAGCGGCCAGCGCGCGGGCCTGTTTTTCGGAGTCGTTGACTCCATCCAGCAGCACGTATTCCCAGGTGATGCGGCGGTGCGGCTTGTCGGCGATATAGTGCCGGCAGGCCGCCAGCAGTTCGGCGATGGGATACTTACGATTGAGCGGCACCAATTGGTTGCGCAATTCGTCGTCCGGCGCGTGCAGGGAGACCGCCAGGCTGACCTCGGAGACTTCCTTGAGCCGGTACAAGGCTGGCACCACGCCGGCGGTGCTGAGAGTGACGCGACGCTTGGAGATGCCGAAGCCGAGGTCGTCCTGCATCAGGTCAGTCGCCTTGACCACGTTGGCGAAATTCAGCAGGGGCTCGCCCATGCCCATCAGCACGATGTTGGTGATGAGGCGACCGCCATTGCGTCGGTCGCCCAGTAACCGGCTGGCCTGCCAGACTTGGCCGACGATCTCGGCGACGCCGAGGTTACGGTTGAAACCCTGTTGGGCGGTGGCGCAGAACGAGCAGTCCAGTGGACAGCCGATCTGCGAGGAAATGCACAGCGTGCCGCGATCCGGTTCGGGGATGAACACCGTTTCGATGCAGTTGCCGCTATCCAGCCGGATCAGCCACTTGTGGGAGCCGTCGCGGGAGGCTTGGTCGAGCGCGACCGCCGGTGGGCGGATCTCGGCTCGCTCGGCCAGCCGTTCCCGCAGCGCTTTGCTCAGGTTGGTCATGGCAGCGAAATCGGTGACGCCTTCGTGGTAAATCCACTTCATGATCTGGGTGGCACGGAACGCTTTTTCGCCCATTTCGACGAAAAAGCGTTCCAGATCGCAGCGGTCCAGATCGAGTAGATTGACTTTAGGGGTAGTCACGGTCACGGCGGTCGCGTGGTTCTGGTTTTAGAGCGGGTGCGGACACAGGTCGAACTGGCCGAAGAAGAAGGCGATTTCATGGAAGGCCGTTTCGGGAGAGTCGGAGCCATGCACCGCGTTTTGGGTCACGCTCTCGGCGAAATCGGCGCGGATGGTGCCGGGCGCGGCCTTCTTGGGGTCGGTGGCGCCCATGATCTCGCGATTCCTGGCAATGGCGTCTTCTCCTTCCAACACCTGAACCATCACGGGGCCGGAGGTCATGTAGGCGATGAGTTCTTGATAGAAAGGACGTTCGCGGTGCACGGCGTAAAAGATTTCGGCCTGTTCGTGGGTCAGGCGGAGCATCTTGGCCGCGACGATCTGCAGGCCTTGCTCCTCGAACCGGCTGTAGATCTTGCCGATGATGTTCCGAGCGACGGCATCGGGTTTGATAATGGACAAAGTGTGTTCAACGGACATGAAGGAAAAGGCTCCGTGAGTCGAAGTCGGGTTGGGAAGTGGCGCCGTACCCGACTGGGGAGCGTCGGGCTTGACTTTGGAGTTTAGCGATAATTTGCGGATATCGACAACGCGCCATCCGGTGGACGCGCCCGATTATGGGGCGATTGCCGCCGCAAATCCAGGTCGATCCATGGCGCCGGACGCGGAATATACCGGGTGGCGCGGCCGATCGCCGGAACGGTCAGACAATTTTTTTCAGTTGGTATTCCAGAATGCCTTGCGCGCCGGCGGCGGTGAGGTGGGGGATGAGATCCCGTACCTGGTCGTTGTCGACCACGGTTTCCACCGCCAGCCAGTCGCGGTCGTAGAGGTGGCTGACGGTGGGCGCGTGCAAGCTGGGCAGCAGGCGAACCACCTGATCGATCCGTGCCGCCGGCACGTTCATCTTCAGCGCCACCTTATTGTGGGCGGCCAGCGCGGCACGGGTCAGCAGGGCGATCTGTTCGATCTTGGCCTGCTTCCAGGGATCGGCCAGCGCGGCGCGGTTGGCGATCAGACGAGTAGTCGTGTGTAGTAGGTCGCAGACGATGCGTAGGCCGTGAGCGCGGATGGTACTGCCGGTTTCGGTGATTTCCACCGCCGCGTCCACCAGGCCCTCGACCACCTTGGCTTCGGTTGCGCCCCAGGAGAATTCCACGGTGGCCGCGATGCCGCGTTCGGCCAGATAGCGACGGGTGAAGCCGACCAGTTCGGTGGCGATGCGCTTACCGGCCAGATCCTCCAGCGCCTGGATCGGCGAGTCGCCGCGCACGATCAGCACCCAGCGGGCCGGCTGGTCGGAGCTTTTCGAGTAGCTCAGTTCGCCGATTTCCACCACGTCGGCTTCGGTTTCCAGAATCCAGTCCAACCCGGTCAGGCCGGCGTCGAGCGTGCCATTGGCGACGTAGGGCGCCATTTCCTGCGAGCGCACCAGCGCGCAACCGATCTCGGGATCGTCGATGCTGGGGAAATAGTTACGGCTGTGGGGGCTGATGGTCCAGCCGGCTTGGCCGAACAGCGCGATGGTGGCGCTTTCCAGGCTGCCCTTGGGGATGCCGAGTTTGAGTTGCCGCATGATGGTGACCTGTTGGAACCGGGGTGGCGAAAAGGGCGCTAGTTTAACCGCGCTCGGATGGCGAATAAACTTGCGGCATGAAACTACATCACACCCATCCATGGGATCTCGATCCGGCGGCGGCGATTGCCCTGCAACGCAGTCTGCGCACCCACCTCATTCTAAGCGACCAGCTCGGTCCGGTGCGCCGGGTGGTGGGGGTGGATGTGGGTTTCGAGGCGGACGGTGCCGTGACCCGGGCAGCGGTGGCGGTGCTGCGTTATCCCGAATTGGAGGTATTGGAAACCGTCGTTGCCCGCCGGCCGACTACCTTTCCTTATATTCCGGGTTTACTGTCGTTTCGCGAGCTGCCGGCGGTGCTGGCGGCGTTGGAACGCTTGCGCGAGCCGCCGGATTTGCTGCTGTGCGACGGGCAGGGTGTCGCCCATCCTCGTCGCCTGGGGATCGCCAGTCATCTCGGCCTGCTGGTGGACATTCCCTCGGTGGGCGTGGCCAAGACTCGGCTGTACGGTAACCATGGTGACGTGCCTGAGCAACGTGGAGCATGGGCGCCACTGCGGGTGGATGACGAGATCATCGGGGCGGTGCTGCGCACCCGAGCCGGCGTCAAGCCGCTCTACGTGTCGTCCGGTCACCGCATCGGCCTGGAAACGGCCATCGCTTATGTCATGGGTTGCTGCACCCGCTATCGCTTGCCGGAAACCACTCGGCACGCCCACCGGCTGGCATCGGGCTAGCGAGTGCTGCCGCGTTCACAACGTCAGCAGGCGGTGGGCCTCCTCAAAGAAATCCGGCTTCGGCAGAATTTCGCTGGTCGGGAATCGGACCAGCAGCGTGGTGAAGCGGCGATCGTCGCCGAGCAACGTGTCGTCGAAAGCCAGCGTACTGGCGACGCGGGACGAATTCGGTGCCACTTTCTGGTTCATGTGGTCCAGGGTGAACGTGACCCGCTCCATGCGTAGGTGCTGCTCCGGTTCGCGCAAGGTGGAGGCGACCCGTTCCAGATGATCCTCGATCGTGGCTGAATCGGCGCGCATTTGGTCCAGTTCTGCCCTGACCTCTCGCAGTTGCCGGTCGATGGCGGCGGGATCGTGCACCTCCGGCGACCCGGTCTCCAGCAGGGGTTCCAGCCCCAGCTTGGCCGATTTCAGCAAGCGCGCCTGTTTTTGCAGCAGATGTCGTTGTTCTCGCTCCAATTGTTCCCGTCGGGTCCGAATCGAGATCAGGCGCTTCAGCGCGATTTCGATCAGATAGTCGAAGGCTTGTTTCTTGAGTTCCCAGCGAGTTTCCGTTTCGCTTTCCGTGAGGAACGCCAGCCGGTGGTTGCGAAAATTGACCGTGGTTTGCGCCACGTCCCGCCGGAGCATGTCGCCCTGTAGATCCACGCCGAGTACCTTCTTTTCGATCCTGTCCACGCCGAGCGCGGCGTACAGCACTGCGGGCAGGGCATTGGCATGCTGCTGACGGTATTGCTCCAGGGCCGAGCCGAAACTCAGAATTTCCCGCAGGTGTTCCGACGACGCGAACAGGGCGCGCAGGCGAGGCTCGGCGGTGAATTCGCGTTTACTGACCTCGAAAGCGGGCGGCAGGCTGTCGATCAGGGTGCTGACGTGCTCGACCGACCGCTCCACCCCGTGCCACAAAATCCGTTGGTAGTGATTGACGAAACGCAGGCGTGGATCGGTGCCATTCACCACTCGTTCGATCGCCGCCCGGATCAGGGTTGCATCGGATTTGCCGGACGGGGCGGGCGTCGCGGCGAAGATGGATTGCAGGAAGCGAAATACCATGGGGGACTCTACTCCTTCCAACCGGATCGGACGCCGGCTCGTCAAGGGGCGCGGCGTGGTTGTGGGATTGCCGCCGACGCCAGCGCGAGCAAATCCGAACTCTTCTTTATTGTCGTAAGTTTGGCCGAATTCCAGCGTTGGCCAGTAAATAATCTTGCATGAACTGCGATGGAGCCCGGATAGACCACAGTTCGGTTAGGGTTGAGAGGGGTATAATTTGAACTCATCGGCGCTGGATCGGCGGGCGGAGTGGATGGCGGAAAAAGGGGAACCGTGATGGAAATGATTGAAAACAAGATCTTCGACGAAATTCAAATCGGCGATCAGGCCAGCCTGACGCGGGCCTTGGATGAGAACGGCGTTGAAGCGCTGGCGATCATCACCGGCAATCTCAATCTGATCGATCTCGATCCGGGGTCGGCGGACACCTCGATGTACGGACAGGGTGGCGGGCAAACCAGTTGGTCCGCCGCGTTGTTCGCCACATTGGCCGGTACTCGGTTGCCGGGACTGGGTTCCATCGCCCGCCACATCGATGTCCGTTTGCACCGGCCGGTGGCGGTCGGTGTGCCGGTCACCGCCACAGCCACGGTGATGGAGAAACGGACCGAGACCGGCACGGTGGTGCTCGACTGTCGAGCAGTGAATCCGGCGGGCGAGGAGGTGGCGACCGGCCGGCTCGAAGTACTTGCGCCCACGGTGAAGCAGCGGCACGCGCTCAAGGATCTACCGAAAGTCCAGTTGCGCCGCGACAATCGCTACCTGGAGTTACTGAAAGCCTGCGAAGGTCTTCCCGCACTAGGTTGCGCGGTGGTCCATCCGTGTAGCGCCGACGCGCTGCGTGGCGCTGTCGAGGCGGCCGAACACAACTTGATCACGCCCATTCTGATCGGCCCGGAGGACAAGATTCGGGCCATCGCTGCGCAGGAGAATCTGGATCTGACACCCTACCGGTTGGTGTCGGCCGAACACAGCCATCATTCCGCCGAACTGGCGGTGGCCATGGTACTTTCCGGCGAGGCGCAGACCCTGATGAAGGGCAGCTTGCATACCGACGAATTGTTGGCCGAAGTGGTGAAGAAGGTGGGAGGGTTGCGCACCGAGCGACGCATCAGTCATTGCTTCCTGCTGGCGGTTCCTACCTACCCGCGCCCGATCATCGTCACCGACGCCGCCATCAACATCGTGCCCACGCTGGAGGTGAAGCGCGACATTATCCAGAACGCCATCGATCTGGCCCATGCGATCGGTATCGCCGAGCCGAAGGTCGCCATTCTGTCGGCGGTGGAGACGGTCACCAACAAGATCCCTTCCACGTTGGAAGCGGGCGCGCTGTGCAAGATGGCCGATCGCGGCCAGATCGTCGGTGGTCTGCTGGATGGTCCGCTGGCCTTCGACAACGCCATCGACGAAGGGGCGGCGCGAACCAAGGGCATCGTTTCACCGGTGGCCGGCAGGGCCGATATTTTGGTGGTGCCCGACATGGAGGCCGGCAACATGCTGGCCAAGCAATTGACCTTCATGGCCGGGGCCGAGGCGGCCGGCATCGTGCTCGGCGCCCGTGCGCCGATCGTGCTGACCAGCCGCGCCGACAGCGCCCAGACTCGGCTGGCCTCCTGCGCGGTGGCGGTGCTGTTCGCCGAGGCTCAGCGCAAGGGCGCGGCTTTGCTGAAGGCGAGTGGCGCTTAAGCGTCCTGCCTGCCTTTCGCGCTCACGCGACGAAAGGCAGGGCAGCCGTCGAGGTGAGTCAGTTCTTTAGCTACTAGTGGTTGGCGGCGGCGACCACTGATATAGCCAGGTCTCGCTCAGCGCTCCATCGGGGCCGCTCAGGTAGCAGCGCAAGTCCACCGGTTCGCGACCGCTGGCCACCAGATCGAAATGGCAGCGCCATCGCTGCGATTCCGCGACCGGTTTGACGACGGGGTCGCGGATTTCCCCGCGTGAGGCAGCAACGACCGCTTGCGGTTGAACCTCCTTGGGCAGGCTGTCGAGCGGCCCGCCCTGAAAGTCGATCACGAATTTGCGCATCGGCTGGGTGAGTGTCTGGCCGGGCATCCCACCCTTGCCCAGCCGAGTGGCGACGACCTCCGCGACCGTGGGTCGGGCCGGCGGTTGCGCGCCCCAATACAGACGATAGCTGAAGTCGATCTTCCGGCCCGGTTGCACGGGTTCCGCCGGATTCCAGAACGCCACGATATTGTCCAGGGTTTCGTCGGCGGTCGGCAGTTCGACCAGTTGCACCATGCCTCGACCCCAATTTCCTTGCGGTTCCACCCACAGCGACGGGCGCTTGTGATAGAAGGAAACATCGTCCTGGTAGTGATCGGAATCCCGGTCGCGTTGCAGTAGGCCGAAACCGCGCGGGTTGTCGTCCAGGAAGGAATTGACCCGGAGATAGTGCGGGTTGAGGACCGGTCGCCAGATCCATTCGCCGGTGCCGGTCCATAGCGCCAGTCCGTCCGAGTCGTGAATCTCCGGGCGGTAATCGTCGGCCACCCGCCGGTCATTCTCGCCGCACTGAAACATTGAGGTCATCGGTGCGATGCCTAGGCGCTCGATCGGGCGGCGAGGGAACAGCCGGGTTTCGACTTGCATGGTCGTGGTGTCGCCCGGCTCGACCACGAAGGTGTAGGCACCGGTGATGCTGGGGCTATCGAGCAGGGCGTGAATCGTCAAGGCCTTGGCGTCCGCCGCTGGCCGTTCCAGCCAGAACGCCCGGAATTCGGGGAATTCCTCCGGGTGCTCCATGCCGGTGTCGATGGCCAGGCCACGGGCGGATAGGCCGTATTGCTTGCTGGCGCCGACCGCGCGGAAGTAGCTGGCGCCGAGAAAGGCGAACATGTCGCGATCCCAGTCGGCCCGGCTGTTGACGCGGAAACCGGCGAAACCGAGATCGCCGACTTGTTCCGGGATTTTGTCCTTGACGCGCGGGCCGTATTTGAACATGTCCGGCGAGAAGACGATGGGTCGAGCCTGGCCGGCGGCGACTTCATACAAGGCGACGGGATGGTGAAAGTACAGCCCCAAGTGGAAGAATCGTGCCTGGAACGGCAGTTCGCCGCCGGCCCATAGGCTGTGATCGACGCGGAAATTGTTGAGGGCCTGGTAGTCGTCCCAGTTCATGGCCGCCAGCCACGGCGGCCGAGCGTCACTGGGCGCGGTATACGGTTCCCCCGCCAATTGCCGGGCGGTTTCCCGCAGCCAGTCCCGGCTGAACGCTTGCCCACTGGCTAGGGGAATGCCCGCCACCGTGGCGGCGCGGATGAGGGAAGCCGGCAGCACTCCGCAGGCGACCAGTTGCAGCAACCGCGTCAGTAACTCCCGTCGTGTCATGGTGCTCGTCGCAACCCGTCGTTGTCGTTGTTGGAGCGAGGATTATAGCGCAGCGGCCGGTTTCCCATGGGTCCGTGCGGGCTATGTCGTTGCCGCCAACTCGGCCGCTGACAATCGGATTCGCGTCGATTGGATTTTCGCTCGTGCGGAATGGACGGCACGGTGTAATCTTCATCATTGAAGTCGTCCCCAAGGTTTGGGCAATCGTGTAACCGACAGCGCCAAACCGTTGAGAACGAGCCGTTACCCGCGGCGTGGATTCGGTTGCGAGACTTTCGCTCAGGCAGCTTGGTCAGCGGGAACACGCGGGTTTCGTGGTTCATTAGGCGGATCATCGCTCCATGAAGCCTCCGGCTCCACGGGAATACGACGACCCTGATCGGAATCAGCAAGGATTTACCTTCGTGAGCGACAGCACCGAACACACTTTCCCTCTGGTCCGCCATTTCCGCCAGATTCTGTTGTGGCCCTTGCAGGTGATGCACGCCCGAGTGCGAGAGCCGCATATCTCGAAATACTGGGAATTACTGGATGCGCTGGGCGAGCAGTGCCCCTGGCGGGAAGTGGCGGACGAGTTCGGCGATCCCGAGGATTTTCAGGAACGGCATTACAAGGAATTCGTCACCTTCCTACCCTATGTACAGCGCTTTCTGTATGGCGAGGGTATGGGCCGCGAAGGGCTGAGTGGCTACGGCAAATCGCCGATCCGGGTCTACCGTCGCCGCGATATCACCCGGATGCGGGCCATTCTCGACGAGCAATCGCCGCCGGTGACGTTCGAAGTCGCCCATGTGGATCTCTATTTTTTCTACGACATCGACATCGTCGTCCTGGCGGTGGAGTTCCACGCCGATGACCTGCCGTTACCACTGGCCCAGGAAGCGTTGTTCAAGCTGGGTCGGGCCTATCCGGCGTTCTGGGAAGCCAACGGCCAGGGTGGCCAGTGTCCGCGTCGGGTGGAGTGGCTGGCGGCGAGCGGTGAAACGCTGGCGGTGTCCGATTACGAAAACCGACGCAAATATCTCAACTTCGTCTGTCAACACCGCTCTCCCAGTGTCGCCGCCCATTGGGACTATCTGCTGCTACCGTTGGCTCTGTACCATTCCGATCGCGAGGGCGTGGTTCGTTACCGGCAGATCGAATACCACCGCATGCCGTTGCTGGCCTATCTCAGCTTCGACGATCCGCAGGTTTTGACCCGCGGCGACTTTGCTCGCCTGGCCCTGGTCACCAAGCCAGGACCCTCCGATGTCCTGCCCTATTCCGAGCAGGAACTGGCCGATTTCGAGCGGCAATACTGCTACGACAAATTCTGGAATCCCGCCGATCCGGCGCTGGGCAGCCGCTACCTATGCTGCGGTCACGCTTTCGTGATGGTCGGCAAGGCCGGCGACCGTTTCTTCGCCGACGCGGAAACCGGCTTGCTGGGCCAGTTCCGTCACCAGTATTTCATGGTCAACCTGATCGCCCATTTCCATAAGGCCACCCTGATGCTGTTCTCGGAATGGCTGGTTGCGGCAATCAGCCAGCTCGATATCCGCAATGTGGATTCGGTCAAAACCTTCAAACGGGAAATCCGCCGGATCTTCGAAACCTTCCTGCGCTTTACTCACCGCTACTGGTTTCATGAGGTTTCCAATCAGGCGCAGGCCAAGGATCTGTTTCGGATGTTGACCGAGCATCTCGATACTGACCGGATTTACCGGGATGTCAGCGAAGCGGTCAAGGAGATGAATCAGTATCTGGACAGCGATGGCCTGCGCCGGCAGGCCAACACCGTGGTGCGGCTGACCGTGGTGACCACGTTTGGCATGATCGGCGCGATCACCACCGGTATTCTGGGCATGAACGTCTTCGACGAAGCAGGCCAACCGTGGTGGCATCGATTGCTGCTGTTCTTGAGTGTATTTTTGCCGATTACGGTATTGGTGCTGTACACCATCGAAAAATCCAAGCTGCTGTCCGATTTTCTGGAAGCCATGTCGGACGAGCGGCGTGGTCTGAAAGCCAAGCTCGGGGTGTTGTTTAAGTCCAGGAAGCCGCGCCACGACATTTCGTCCCGGCCCTGACTCGACGGCACTGGGCTCAAACCACTACCATAGCTGTCTTTCAGAACGTGCGAAAGAGAGAGGGAGTTTTGCGGTCAAGCTGGCATTGAAAGTCATGCGGCCTTCGCGGATGGACGGCGATGGGGAAGCCGTCGATGATTGGGCCGTTACCAATCTTCGTATTTCACGTTGAACTCATCTTCATCGTCATATTCGTTGTAATCAAGTGTTCGCTTTGGCTCTGATAACTCATCTTCGGCCTTCATTTTTATCCCCTTTGATGATTTCCATAAACTCGAACCTTCTTTGCGCAGACTGCCGTGAACGGACATTTTCGCTTTGCCACGCGCCAGTCATGGCTCGTGGTGGCTTTGGCATCCAGGTTAATCACTCGGAGTGGCAGCGATGGACTGTTTCGCCATCGATGAGTAGCGCATCCCCGGCCTTCGTATGCAAGGTCAAGTCGCCATTGGAATATTTCACGCCGGAACCGGAAACGACTTGAATCAGCGCGACTTCGGTTTGACCGGCATGAGATACATGCGCCACGGAATAGGATCGGGAATTGTCATAACGGGCGCGCAGCTTCGATCCGTCTTCGCAGTCATAGAGATAGACATTATCCTGTTCCGGTGTGGCGGCGGTATCAGCAGCGGCGAAATAAGCCCGACAGGTCTTGAGAAAGTCCTGTACCGGACGCTCCGCTCCTTGAAGTGGGATCGTCACCGGCGCCAGATTTTTAGCTTGCAAAACCAGTTCTCCGGTTTTCGAGAAGACCTGCCATAGTGGGTCGTCGATACCGATTACCAGCCGGATACCGGCATATTCCGAGCTATCCTTGAATACTTTGCCGGCATAGGTGGCCTTGAGATTCGGGCCTTGCAAGTTGAGATCGATGGGCTGGCTGGGCGCGATATCACCGGAATCGATCAGCAAGTCGGCCATCAGTTCCGGTCCTCTCTGACCGCTTTCGCAGCGTGCTGAAAAGGCGATGGCATCGGTCTCCGGGATGCCAAATGTCAAAAAAGTCTTTGGCTGACTGGAATTCGCCGAGGAATAGGTTTGGACAAACCACTTCGCGTCGTTGCCGGGTGGTGTGGTGGGGTTCCAACCGCAATGGGTTTTGAAACTCTCGAACGCATCATGCGAGCCTTGTAATGCCAGTTCGGTGGTTTGGCCGCCAAAGCTAATCTTGAGGCTGCGACCGGATTGTAGGGCTGCGATCAAGGCATCGTTTCGATCCAGCTCGAATTCGGGTGTATAGCCGATCTGGCCGAAATAGCGCGTCACCGCCTGCCGATTGAAGTTCTGGCCGTCGATATTCAATACCATCGGAAGCGTGGCGCCTTCCTGGCCGTTTGCCACCGCCGCCCAGTGGACGGTAACCAAGGCAGGCCGCTCCGCACCCCTGCAAACGACCATCATGCCAATGTCATCGCCGCAATCGCGACAGTCGGTCAGCACGATTTTTTCCCCGCTGCCACTGGTGCTCCAACTACGGGAGGCGGCGGAGGCGGACAGTGACATGAAGGCGAAAATCGTCGCGAAGACAGCGAGCGCGACCGCCCATGGCAGCGTACTCAAGCGGAAAGTGAATAGGGGGAAAAATAGCCTAAGTCGCATGATCATAGTCTCATCTCAGCGTCCGCATTTTTTTAGATAACACAAAAGCTTCCATTAATCGTTGTCTCTCGAATCCAAGGTTCAGACTATTCTTGATGACTCTTCAAGTTTACGGTCGTGTGCCGTTCGTGTTCGATCTGAGTGGCCGGAACCAGTGGGCCGTGGAAGGAGAATGTATCACACTTGGAAGTTGGTGGCTGCTGGCTAAAACAATGGGTTAGGTTTCACAGATGCGCTTACGGCCACGATAGCGACCAGGAAATGGGTCAGGTGCGGTGATTGGCGCGGTGTTCCAACGGTCCCGAGAACCACCAGAACAGCCGCTTGATCTTCGAGGCTTGGAGTGAAAATTTTCGAGACATTGAGTAAAAATAATCCATGAAAAATTTCCACATTCTGCTGTACTTGGAGTCGGTAATCGACTCATGATGTTTGCACAAAGCTCGATGTCAGCATCGAGCTTGCGTTCAAAGAGGAAGAAAAAATGGTTCAACTCTATACGGCATCTGTCCATCAGAAGCTGGTTGGGATTGTTCGTCATGATCTTCCCAAGGTTGTCCACGACCGGAGAAAATTTAATGCTTTCAAAAAATTCGGTCAGCTCAGTGATGAAAAGGCCCGTGAAGCGCTTCAGCCTGGATCAGGCCCGGAGCTTTGCGTCTCCCAACTTCCGGCTGGGACCTATGGCGAATACCGTTCCGGCGATGAAATCCATATCAATGAAGTCATCGTTTCCCAACATGCGAATATCATCAATACGTGGTTAAACGCCAGTGCGATGCGACTAGGTCGGGAATCGCAGTGGCTTGCGTTGGTGCGGAAAGCCACCTTGATCGTCGAATCCATCATCCTGCACGAAATGGTGCATTGGGGCGACATCACCGCAGACGGGTTGAGTAGTGACCGAGAAGCAATCCAGCAGGGTTGGAAAGACCTCGGTCACATGTTTGTCCATCATGCCTATGGGCACCAGTTCGCCGCCGAGATGGACCGGATTCGACAACGAAAAGTCAAGATTCCCAAGATGGATATTGAAGGCTGGATGGGTTGGGGCGTGATTGACCACGAAGGTAAAACTTATGCCATCCCTTATGATCCGTGGTACGGCCGGGGTCCTGGTTCGGGTCCGCCCTTACCGCCTGGATCGGTCTAAATGATATGGCGGTTACTGGATGGCGAGTGGTCATTATTCATAAATTCAATGTGTTGTCCCCACTCTGGATATTCTCCGAGCTTTTCGTGCCGTTAGCCACGAGTTCGCTGACGAGTTCCGCCCCGATTTGGAGAACGTCAGCGAGCAGTTCGTCCGCGTGCGTCACTTCAGTTCGCGCTCCCAAGAAGCATGGACGTAGCGCCAGTTTGCCGTTCACCTGGGTCGTGCTCGGCAAGCTTCGATTTTCGCGAACAAGCCGACGATGCAGGTTTTGGTTAAGACGATTCAGGTTCGGGACGTCGGGCGATACATATCGGAAACAGCAGATCGAGAGAGTGGGTTCCAGCAATAGTTCGAGGTTCGGGTGTTCGCGGGCAGCGTCGGCGACGCGAAGCGCCAAGTCATTGTGGCGCACGATCCTCGCCCGCATTCCTTCCACGCCAATCTCTCGAAGCAGCGCCCAGACCACGACGCCGCGACTCGGGGCGCTCAGTTCGATCCCGTAGTCGAAGTACGGGATACCGAAGTCATCCAAGGAGTGTTCGGCGGTCGGCGATGGCGCATCTTGGTGAACCGCGCCCTCAAGGTAGTCCGCCGGCTCTTGAGTGAAGGCTCGGCGCAGTAGCTCCCGGTCGCGGACGAAGGTGGCGGCTACCCCCACGGCCGCGCCCAGCCATTTATGAGGGTCGACGATGACCGAGTCGGCATGCTCTAAACCCCGGTAGAGATGCGTCTTCCGCTCGTCAAGGATGCCGGGTAGTCCGTACGCGCCGTCGATATGCAGCCAGATTTCGTGCTCTCTCGCCACTTCGGAGATGGCCAGCAGCGGATCGATCGCGCCGGTGTTGGTGGTCCCCGCGTTCGCGACGATCGCCATGGGGATCACTCCCGCTTGTCGGTCTTCGGCGATCGCGCGCCGCAGGTCGGCAACCTCCATTCGGCCGCCCGCATCACCTGCAATCGGGCGTACCGCGCGCCGGCCGATGCCGAGCACGCCAGCAGCGCGCTGAATCGTGTGATGCGCCTCGCGCGTCGCATACACCCGTACGCGGCCATGCACACCGGCTGCCGCCGGATCATGGCCTTCCTTCTCGAACGCATGCTGGCGTGCCGCCCCCAGTGCAAGCAGATTCGCGACCGAGCCGCCTGAGCTGTATACGCCTTGCAGATGCTCGATGGAACACATCGAGGCCAGCCAGCCCAGGGAAAGCTCCTCCAGGAAGTTGAACGCGGTCAGGAGGTAGCGCTGAGGGGCGGCGATGCTGGCGGCCGTCGATGCCAAGGTGGATGCCGTCGTTCCGCCTGTCGTGATGAACGAGGTGAACCCCGGCTTCGCCACGGGTGAGCCATTCGGAATCAGGTAGGTGATGAGTTCATCCGTGACTTGCTCGATTCCGATCCCTTGAAGCGGTAGAGCGGTGTCGAGGCGAGGACGCCACTCATGGCTCGTTCGAACCGGATCGGCGTGTTCGAAACGGAGGAACTGATCCAGTGCGGCGCCGACTTGCGCGAGCAGCGCTTGTAGGTTACCCGTTTCGGCGGCGTCTCTATGCATTTCAGTTTGATGGGCGCTTTTCATGGCTTACGCTAATCCCTTGGCTGCCCAAGCGCGCGCGGTTAATGGAATTGAACCATCTTCCTTAATAGGTAGTCGCTGCGCTAAAGCATCTCTGAGATGATTTCTTGCCGTGTCTTCCAGCTTCAAGACATACGTTGGCGCTGGCCCCTGGCCACCAAGAAATGGTTTCCAGTAATCGTCAAAATCCGAGAACTTTGTAGTTACCTCGATAGGCGCTGTTTCAACTTCCGCGAAACCTGCCCGCTTGAAAGCAGCGCTCAATTCTTCGGCATTGGCTTCAGAAAACCGGTGGCTTTCATGAAGGCTATATGCATTTGGGTTCAGTTGAACAGCAGTATCCCAAAAATACTTGAGAAGCTCCATCCTTCCGGCGTAGTCCCAGATATACACCGCAACGGTACCTCCTTTTTTGGTTACTCGCTTCATTTCCGCAAGTGCTTTTGCCGGCTCGGGCAAAAAATTCAATACGAGACCAGATACCGTAACATTCGCTGATGCATCATCGAGTGGCAATGATAGGGCATTGCCGACTTTGCATTTTGCCTGATTGCCTAGTCGTTGCTGAGCGGTGCTGACAAAATTTTCCGATTGGTCAATTGCTATAACCTCGTCAGGGTTATTCTTAGTGATAACAGCCTCGCTCAAAGCGCCTGATCCACATCCGATGTCTAGCCAACTAAGGCCGGTGGGAAGTGATAACCAATCAACAAATAACTCAGCTACGAGCTTGCTCCATCGCCCCATGTAATATTCGTAGGGATCACCTGACTGCCATGATTCCTCCATTGTCGTCTCCTCTGGTTTTTCTATTCTCAACGGGGCGGCTTATTTGCCCCGTTAGAGTTGATTGATTCATTCTTTGAATTGTTTCATCATGGTATCGACAGCCGCTACCGCTTCAGGAACACGGTCATCATTCACAACCTGTCTGCGCCGCATATTTTTCTTCACTTTGAAGAATGGAAGATCAACCTTGGGAGGAGTTTGCATCTTGCTAACAACATGTTGGCTTCTCAGTTCTCCCTGATCGTCTTCCTGAGCTGGATTATAGAAGCTACGATGCTCCCATAGCGGTCTGCTGCGCCATGCGTGGCATTGACGTGCAGCTAATTTCTGATGTTCTGATTCACGAAACATCAATGCCAGCGCCCCATTTCTAACTTGTAGCGCATTGATTGCATTGATAGTTTCAATAGAATCAACATATGAAACATGCGTGTTCTTTTGACCATATTTATAGACATGCGGATCGTATAGGCACAACAATCGTTCTGGAGAAATAGGTAAAAATATCTGGCTCCCTGCGACAGCCAAGGAGCCAGTGTTAATAAATTTTTGGCCGAACAGATAGCCGTTGCTGTGAACAACTGGATGATCAGAAATTACGAAGTCACGTACTGTTCTGTTAATGATCAAGTGTTGTTCAAGGTCATGAATAAGCAACCATGAAATGCAACCGTTTAGCGCTAAACGCGAGGCCAACATTCTAGGTTCTGTCGGGACAAGGCGGCAACGTTCAGCAGCATCTTCATCGAAGTTATTCAGGCGAGCTAATTCCCGAAACATGGTTTTAGTTATACCGTTAATAAAGATTAAGGCTTGATCAAGTGCTTCAGCAGTTCTAGCAAGCTGCACTGAGACAAAGCGTATTAACTCACGGCTTGGAGTGGTTGCAACTGTTGGGCACTCAGAGCAAAGCCTTTCGATTTCTGCAGCAGCAGGCGTCTCCACATTTTTCTCAAGGAATCTCTCAATTGCGTTGTTCCTATCGTAAAAATAGTTTTGTGAGCAAATATCCGCGACGTTTTGATTTGGCCGGAAATTATCTCTTTCAATATCTAGCACGTTTATTCGATAAATTCGCTTTTGTTGGGCAGCAAAATTCCGCAGTAAAAATTGTGGTACGTAATGCTGGTTTTTTGTAATTGTGCCCATGCAAGCTCTAACGGGGCGGCGGATAAGCCGCAAGGGCGGAAAACCCGAAAATTTGACGGCTGATGTCGGCTTTTTCCGCGTGGTTGTGAGGAGCGAAGCGCCAAACAACCAGCAGATTGAAATCCGCCGCCCCGTCGTAGTGCGGGCGCAAAGCGGAACGTCTCTTGGAGCTCATCGTTATGCGCTTCTTGGATGCCTATTATTTTGGGCTTACAATATCGATAACTTCTCATCGCTACGTGTTAGATATGGAAGAATCCGGCTGGCTGTCAGCCACGCGATGCCGAACGCAACCAATCCCGTAGCTTCCGCATAGAAAGTAAACTGTGGAAAACTGTTACTTAATGCATCATTTATCAGATGATCAATCACCATACTCACCATTGCTAATATAATCGCTATTCCACAGGCCCCGTATAGAGCCGCCCTCGTGCGTGCCTGAGCCCAAGTCTTTTTCCATGCCCTGAGAAAGAAGAAATAGCAGAAAACAGCAAGAATGCTAAACATCACAGCCGCTGCAATATAGTGAACCATCGGTATGATTTGAGGATGGCTATCGCAACCACATGGGAACATGGCTACACAGATAGCGGCTAGTGCCGCTACTTTACTCATCCACTTTTCACATTTGTCATTGCCATTGTATGAAAGAAGAAACGCACTGATTGCAAATAGAAAGCCTACGAAAATATTACCTGACCATAGACCTTCATCCCAATACGATGCGCTGATGGAAGCAAGCGGTTTTGCTGCGAATTTTTCTGTCAGATATGCAAGCGATATTGCAATAATTCCGACAATAAACTTCATGGTATGGTTATCAATTTCCGCGCGTTGTTTTTCAGTCGCCATGATTATTATCTCTCCAGAGGTTAGCCACTGCTACGAGATGCGGTTGACAAGGCGGAATATTTTGCCTGGATAGCGGCTGTGTCATCGCCAGTGACCGCGTCACCACCTAGACTCATGTCACAAGTATAGCGTTACATCAATAGGATTTCCCAAGCCTGCCTACCTTGAGTGTTGCCAACCCTCTGGACCGTCCCCGGTCCCACCGTTAAGATTGCCGCCGCATGAAACAATCCCGGTTTCACCTCACCCCTCTGACCCGCCGCCGGCTGACACAATTCCGGGCCAACCGCCGTGG
>WBZT01001030.1_pt1 | contig 21281 bp, 15 predicted proteins | sample 5204241 | NCBI WGS metagenome assembly WBZT01 (sample SAMN12344358, study PRJNA552823) | activated sludge metagenome | biome: Activated sludge suspended growth; feature: Nitrification reactor; material: Wastewater; isolation source: activated sludge from nitrification reactor of wastewater...
TGGATTCATCGCGCCGGGCGAGGAAGCCATTGGCGTGAAACGGGTGCTCGACGCGGCGGCCTGGACCTACGTGGCGGCGTTCATCACCTCGCTCGCATATTTCCTGTGGCACTTGCTGCCCTTGCTGATGGGCAACCGCTCCAGGGAATGAAGTGCAAACAACCAAACGCAAACACGCAACCGCACATGAAAATTCAAATCTCATTAACACCCGGCTTCAGCCGGGTGTCGGGCGCAACGAAAAATTCCCAGCCGTTTCAACGGCTTCCATCGCGCGGCCAAACCGCTGAAGCGGTTCAATCTCACGACAATTCACCAACACCGAGCTGAAGCCCGGTGCTAATGAGAGCCAGTCACCATTAACCATCAAACAAAACAAGAACATGACAACGACCATGAGACTCAACGTGCAACACCTCAACATCCGTTCCCTTGAACGGCTGGACTCCTGGGTGGAACGACAAATCCTTGCGCTCGCGGCGCTCCGGCAGATTGACGAGGCCAACATCCGGCTGGTGCGCCACGAAAACTCCAGCCCGGCCTACCAGGTCCGCGCGCATCTGGTCACGCCCGGCCCGGATGTCTTCGCCGAAAGCCGCGACCACACCCTGCGCGCCGCGTTCGCCAAAGCCATGGCGCAACTCCGCGAACAGATCACCAGCCGCGCCACCAAACGTTTGCAGCGGCTCAAGAGCAACCTCAAAGCCCGCCGTGGCAGGTGAACATTTCCCTCCCTCTCCGCCGCAACGCGGGGGAGAGGGTTGGGGAGAGGTGGCGGTTTGAAATTCCCCTCTACCTGGCCCTCTCCCTGCGCTGCTGAGCGAGGGAATCGCAAATTCGCCAAGCACAAACTCTCAACTAACGACGAGCCATGAAACCAAAAATGATCCTGAAATCGCTGGCCGACATTCCGGCCAACGCGCTGTCGCTCGCCGCGTCCATGCCGGGACGGGCGGTGAACGCCTCCAAGCAAATGCTCGGCCCGACCGTGCGCGCCACCCGCCGCGAAATCCGCGCCACCCGGGAAAGCTCAGCAGCATTCGCCCGCAACATTTACGCCCGCGCCAGTGCGCCGTTCCAATCCATTACCCCGTGGCAACGCGGCGGCTTGAACGAATGACCTTGTGGTCAACCACGCGAAACGGATTCACCGCAGAGACGCAGAGACGCAAGGACGAACCACGAATGGACAGGGGCGGCATCGGCCTTCAGGTCGCCCGTGGATGTCGCTCCTGACGGAGCTTGGAGGTTTGATGTGCCATCGCGGCTACAAAGATTCCGCACCTACGGCGCGGCGGCGGTGAATTCCTTTCGTGTGCTTAGTGTGTTTCGTGGTTGGAGGGGTCGCTCTTTGGATTCGTGTCTATCCGCGGTTCGCCTCTGCGTCTCTGCGGTTAGTCTCCAGCACACTTCGGCAATTCCTATGGGTCGCTTCCGAAAGTCCGATTAGTCGTCCGGCGTTGGGTGGCTAAAATGGTGGCGTTGCCGGTCGAAGTTCCCTCACCCCGGCCGCTGCTTGAGCGAGAGTGCGACTGTGCTGAAAGCCAGTCGCAGCAGCTCGCAGACGCTGCGGTTGGGCAGTGACACAGCCGCCCTCCGGCTCTGAGGCGCGGGGCGGACCGACGGGGTAGCTGAAGCTGCGGTCCGTGACCGTAGCTTCCGGGCAACAAAACGTCGGCGCTCACAGAGCGCCGCTACAAATGGAAAAATAATGAACGAATCACTCTGGCTCTGGGTCGGGTTCAACTTGTTCATCCTCGCGATGCTCGCGCTGGATCTTGGCGTGTTTCATCGCAAGACGCACGTGGTGTCGCTGAAGGAATCGCTCACGTGGACGGGCGTCTGGGTCGCGCTCGCGCTCGTGTTCAACGCGGGCGTGTGGCACTTCGCCGGTTCGGGCAAGGCGCTGGAGTTCTTCACCGGTTACGTCATCGAGAAATCGTTGAGCGTGGACAACGTGTTCGTGTTCGCGCTGCTGTTCTCGTATTTCGCCGTGCCGACGGTGTATCAGCACAAGGTGCTGTTCTGGGGCATTCTCGGCGCGCTCATGTTGCGGGCCATCATGATCGCGGCGGGTGCGGCGCTGATCACGAAGTTCGCGTGGATCATCTACGTGTTCGGCGCGTTTCTCATCCTCACGGGCATCAAGATGATAGTAAAACGGGACGAGGAGATTCATCCCGAGCGCAATCCGGTGGTGCGCTGGTTCAAGAAGCTCATGCCGGTGACGCCGGAGTATCGCGGCGACAAGTTTTTCGTGCGCGAGAACGGCCTGCGCATGGCGACGCCGCTGTTCGTGGTGCTGCTGCTCGTCGAGTTCACGGACCTGATCTTCGCGGTGGATTCCATCCCGGCGATCTTCGCGGTCACGAAAGACCCGTTCATCGTCTTTACGTCGAACGTGTTCGCGATCCTCGGCCTGCGCTCGCTCTACTTCGCGCTGGCGGGCGTGATGGACAAGTTCCATTACCTCAAGATCAGCCTGGGCGTGGTGCTGTCGTTCGTCGGCGTGAAGATGATCCTTGCGCACACGGCGTGGAAGATCGACACGCTGGTGTCGCTCGGCGTCATCGTGTTGATCCTCGCGACGAGCGTGGTGTGGTCGCTGTTGAAGCCGAAGAAAAGCAAACCGGTGGTAGCAGCGGACGTGAGTCCGCTCCATTTAAAGCCGGACGAATCAGAGCCGACTCACGTCGGCTGCTACAAAGAGAGTGACGCGCACGGAGTGACGCGCCCTACCTGAGCCATGACCCATCGCATCAAACAACTCGTCGAGTCGAAACCGTTTCATCACGGCATCGTGGCGGTGATTGTGTTGGCCGGCGTGGTGGCGGGATTGGAAACCAGCGCCGCAATCATGGCGCAACACGGCGCGCTGCTGCACGGGCTGGACAAAATCATCCTGGGCGTCTTCATCGTGGAGGCGCTGCTCAAGATGGCGGCTCATGGACGTCAGCCTTGGCGCTACTTTGCCGATGGCTGGAACGTGTTCGACTTCCTGATCGTCGTCATCTGCGTGCTGCCGGTGGGTGGGCCGTTCGCGGCGGTGTTGCGATTGGCGCGAGCGCTCCGATTACTGCGGCTCGTGAGCGCGTTGCCGAAACTGCAATTGCTCGTCGGCGCGCTGCTCAAGAGTTTGTCCGCGATGGGCTACGTGAGCCTGCTGCTGGCCCTGTTGTTTTACATCTACGCCGTGGCCGGAATTCACCTGTTCGGCGCGCATGATCCGAAGAATTTTGGTTCGCTCCCGGCGGCGTTCCTGTCGTTGTTCCGGCTGGTGACGCTGGACAACTGGGCAGACCTGTTCAACGGCCAACTGCCGCACGTGCCGGGCATCAAGGTGGCGGTTTACTTTGTCACGTTCATCATCTTCGGCACGATGATCATCCTGAACCTGTTCATCGGCATCATCATGAACAGCATGTCGGAGATGCACGCGGAAATCGCCGAACGCGACCGCACAGAGCACGAACGCCTGACCGGCTCGGCCACATTGGAGGATGACCTCAAGTTGCTGGAGCGCGAGTTGAGCGAAACGCAGACCCGGCTCGCCGGATTGCGGCGCAAGTGGGGGAAAGCTGGAACAACCGAGTCGCGACCGGCGCAAATGGAGGAACTGACCGCATGAGGAAATTCTTGGTGGCACTCATGGGCGGCACGGTTTTTTTGATCGGCCTGGCGCTGCTGGTGTTGCCCGGCCCGGGCGTGTTGGCGATGGCTGCGGGCGTGGCGATCCTGGCCACGGAATTCATCTGGGCACGACGGGCATGGCGCAAGGCCAAGGGCACGGTAGCCCGCGCGCGGCGCAAATCCGGATTGCGCGACTGGTGGCGACGAACGGGAGCGCACTCGCACCGGCAAAGCAACGAGCTTGGCGGCGGACATTCCCCGCCGTAGGCTTGCCCGCCATGACTGCGCAGGATATCCGCCGCCCGCCCGTCCACCCCACGCGATTGGCTTTCGCGTTGGTGGGTTGGGTGCTGCTCTGTTTCGCCGCCGCGACGATGGGTGGTTTCTTCCCCCCGGGCGAATGGTATGCGGCACTCAAAAAGCCATCGTGGAATCCGCCGGGCTGGGTGTTCGGTCCGGTGTGGACGGCGCTCTACACCATGATGGCGGTGGCCGCGTGGCTCGTGTGGAAGCGGGGCGGATTCGCGGCGCAACGCCGGCCACTGACACTTTTCCTGGTGCAACTGGCGCTCAATGCCCTCTGGACGCCGCTGTTTTTCGGACTGCATTGGCCCGGGGCGGCCTTTGCCGAGATCACCCTGCTCTGGCTGGCGATTGCTGCGACGACTGCCGCCTTCCGTCCCGTCAGCCGCGCCGCCGTGTGGCTGCTTGTGCCCTATCTGGCGTGGGTGAGCTTCGCCGCCGGGTTGAACTTCACCCTGTGGCGCTTGAACTCTTGAGCTTTCCTAACGCGGACGAAGCCGGACCTTTCAACTTCAGTCCGCCAGTTCGCCCTGCTCCCGTTCCATTCTGAGGCAGGGAACGCGTACACACCGGCACTCCGCACCGAGAAACGGAAGCGTATCTTCATGGTCTGTTCACCACGGCGGATGAACCCGCCGGCAAGCAGGAAGACTTGACTTCAAGGTACCGTGAGCTTCGCACGGAAGAAGCGCTGGGCTTGCTGGAGGATCGGCAGCGCATCAGTGATTGAGACAGTGACGCTTCCATTATCCGGCGCGCCGACAGCGGCGAGAGCCGAACCGGTCCATGCGCCGCCGCCGTTCTTCCTGGCAATGGTCAGCCACGGGTCAGTGAAGCCGAGATCGCTGCTCGACTGAATCTCCAACAGCACGCCGTTGGGCATCGGCTCGAAAAGCGAGAAGTCGAGTCGCAATTGCAATTCACCCGCGGCATCGGTGGTGGCGGGGCGTAGTGGGGTGAGACCGATGACAGCCGGGTCAGCGGATTGCGTGTAGGTCGCATTTGCCAGGGTGTTGGTGGTGGTCAGCGTTTCCGGGGATACCAGAATGGCGATGAGTTCATCGCTCGCTGTGTCCAAAACGCCATTGGTGTTTGAGTCGTGATAAAGCGCGGTGCCGGACACTCCGCCGATGGGTGAAACGCCCAGCAGATATTGCGTGGCGCTAGCGGCGAGGCGCAGGCGGTCGCTTTGGGATGGCGTGAAGTCTTCGATCACGGCGTAGCCGTCCAAACCGGGGGCTGTGGGATCGCCGTCATCGTAGAAACGCGTCGCGCCGTCGCCGAGGACGAACACGTCCGCGTTCGCGCCGCCGTTGAGCCGGTCAATCTCGCGAGCACCGCCGCCGCCGTTGAGATTGTCGTTGCCGGCTTCGCCGCGCAGATAGTTGTTCAGGCCGTTCCCGGTAATCTGATTCGAGGAAGCGTTGCCCGTTCCGTTCAACGCAGTGCCGGTGAGCACGAGCAGTTCGACATTGACGGGCAGCGTGTAGTCAATACTCGCGCGCACCGTGTCCGTGCCCGCGCCGCCTGATTCGGTGACGACATCGCCCGGATTATCCACAACGTAGGTATCATTCTGATTGCCGCCAATCATCGTGTCGGCACCGGGACCGCCATCAATCCAGTCATCCCCATTATTACCTACCAGTCCGTCGTCGCCCTCCCCTCCAAAAAGCTGATCATTGCCGTCGAAGCCACCCATATTATCCGACTTGGAGGTGCCGATGAAATGCATCCGTTCAAAGCCGGGGGCGTACCAGCGATCAAGCGTGACCCCGGTGCTGAGCCTGTTACGCTCGTACGCAAAGGAACTGTTGCTGTAATACACTCCGCTCGTGTCAGCGTCGTCGAGGACGGAATAATCGAGGATCAACAGGTCATCGCCACCGGAGCCGCCGTTGAGATTATCAATCCCCATTCCGGGATTGACGACATCGTTGCCGGTTCTCGTCGCGATCGCGTTGTTTACCCGGCCCGGCAAGACCAATATGTCATTGCCGCTGCCGGTGGTAATGGCGGTGATGTGTTCAAAGTTACGCAGGTAACCGCCATTGGGCAGGAGGATTTCCGTGGGCGGATGATTTTCATCAAAGACAAAAGCTGTGGTCAGGTTCCCCACATCAATTTGCAACGTATCGTAACCTGGCCCGCCATCGAACCTAAAGACGGTTGTCCCATTTGCCTGCGTTGCATCATTGCCGGGTGTGTTGGCGTCGCGAACGAAGTCATCACCCGGCCCCGCATCGCAATTGTCCGTCCCGTAGGCGGTGAACAGATTGTCCTGGAAATCAAAAACGATATTGTCATTGCCCGGTCCGCCGATGACCGTGTCGTTGCCGGCGCCGGCATCCAAAGAATCGTTCCCTTCGCCGCCATCAATGTAATCATTCCCGAGCGCGCCGCTGATTAAATCATTCCCACCCAGTCCGAAAAAGACGTCGTTGAAGTTGGTTGCGCCGAAACTGATGCTTTCGCCGTAAAGGTGATCATTCGTCTGACCGCCAATGATCTCAAAGCGCTCGATGGAGAGGTGATAGACCATCACATCAACATTGAATGGAGAATTAGCCGAGCCAAGCGAAATGGATTCATAGCCGGTTCCGGTATTTGGCCCCATCGCGACCCCTTTGAGGTTCGCCACGGCCAAAGTGGAAAAATCCATGCGTAGAATGTCCACGCCGCCGCCGCCGTCCACGGAGTCGTTCACGCCCACACCACCCGGCGCGTGCGGCGCGGTGGCGATGGGATTGAGAATATTCGGACCGGCGTCCCCGGTCAGCGTGTCGGTGAACGGCGTGCCAGTCAGATTTTCAAAACCGGAAAACGAAATCCCAGCCGCCGCTCCACCGGTTCCACCCGTGGCTAAATTTGCGGAGACACCGCCGATGGACTGCTCGAAGGAAAGCGTGTCTTTGCCCGCGCCGCCAGCCAGCGTGTCGGAAGAGCGGAAGGTATTCGGACTGACCCCGTAGAAGCCACGCCAATCGGCGAGCACGAGATCGTCGCCGGGGCCGGCATCAATGTTTTTGCCGTAGGGGATGTACTCCGGCCCGGCGGACAGACGGATGAGATCGTTGGAACTACCGGTACGTAACGTGCCGAGCGTTTGCATGTTCGTGAACGAATCACCATCGGGAAATGAGAAGGCGTTGTTGGTGCCGACGATGAAAACCAACGGGGCGCTCTTATCCGAGTAATCCGCCGAGAGCCGATTCGTGCCCTCGCCGCCGTCCAGGCTATCCGGGTAAAGCAGGTCGAAAGTGAGCAGATGGTCATTGCCTGTTTCGCCGTACAGCGTGTCCATTCCCTCGCCGCCGTCCAACTTGTCATCGTCGCCCTGACCGTGAATCACATCATTGCCGTCACCGCCGTTGATGTCATCAGCGTCGTAGCCGGCGATCAGGGATTCAGGCTGGTCCGGGTGGTTGCCGTAGATGAGGTCATTACCCGCCAAACCGCGGATCGTGTCCGCGCCGTCCATGCCGTAGATCGTGTCCAGGTTGGTGCTGCCCTCCAGGATGTCCCCGGAGGCGAAGACCGAGCCAAATTCCTTCGGCAAGCCGGAGCCGATGAGCATTTCAAAATTCGCCAACGTATCGCCGTTGGCATCACCGCGGGTTCCCAATTCAGTGTCCAAGCTCACCGTCACCGGCGAAAGGGCGCCCAGGTACGAAACGGTGTCCACGCCCTCGCCACCGTCGAGGGCATCGGCACCGGAGCCGCCAATCATCAAATCATCACCCGTGCCGCCATTGAGCGTGTCATCCCCGTCGCCGCCTTCTATCATGTCGGGGCCACCGTGACCGTTGATGATGTCGTTGCCACCCGCGCCGGCGAGCAATTCATCCTTGCCCTCGCTGCCGTCAAGGAAGTCCGCAAAGTCGCTGCCTTCGTAACGTTCGATGGAAATCAACGTGTCGCCCGCCGCCGCTCCGCCAAAAAAGTTTGATCGCAGATCTATGGCGAGGGGAATCGAATCACCAACCCACGAGGCCTTATCCAAACCCGGGCCACCATCCAAGGTGTCGTTACCGGCGCCACCATACAGTGCGTCATTATCCGGTCCACCGCGCAGGACATCATTGCCGGCGCGGCCACTCAACCGGTCCGGACCGTCGCCACCGTCCAGTTCGTCATTCGCGGCGCCGCCGGTGAGGATGTCCCGCGCCGGCCCGCCGCTGAAGTTCACCGGCACGTTCAGGTCGGCGGCCGTGGTGAGCACATCGCCGCGCAGGTTGGCATCGCCGATGATCAACGTCGGCAGCGGGAAGTCCATCGGCTCATTGAACGCGTCCACCGTCACGCCTCCGCCACCGGAGTTGCTGATGAAAGATTCCTCCGCCCGATCTTCGAGGTCACCGTAAAGACGAAACGACGCGCGATCACCCACGTTGAGCACGAGATGGCCATCACCCGGATGGTAATTGGCGAGCACGGGGACAATGTCGTCCTGCGTGTCAAAGCTGATGAGCGTGACCCGCGGACTATCGAACTCGAACGAATAGCCGAAGGGCGGCCAGCCGACTTCCAGATAGGCGCGCAAGCCGGCGCTCAAGCTGCCCGCGGCATAAAACCAATCCGTGATCGGCGTATTGAACAGCGTGTAACCACGCACTTTGCCGTCGCCGACGCCGAGTTGATCGTCCAGATACATGCCGATGGTGGCCGTCACGTCGCCCTCCACCCCGGCGGACGCGACGAGGACGTTCAATTCAACTCCGGCGGTGATGCCCGCTTCCAACGTAATTCCCGTCACGGGATTGCCTTGGTCATCCGCAGCCAAGGCGTAAAAACCGTTCAGGAACAGGTCGGGGTTGCTAGCCCCACCATTGTAGTAATCAAAGATGCCCTGCGTGTCGTAGCCAAAGCCGAATTGCGTTTTTAGTCCGACTCGTCCGCCCAGCGTAACGCCCAAGGGGCCGAGCACAGGGAAATACTGGTGAAACTGCTCCTCGAACTGGATCGCCCCGGAATTCCAAGTGAACAGCGTCCCCGCGCGCCCGAGCAACACCTTCGCCGTGATATTGGCGTCCTCCAACAGGGGAAAACTCAAGCCGGTGATCGCGGCGGCGTCTCCCTTGAAGTCCACGAGGTCGGGATCCAGGGAAGCGGAGGGCGGTCGGACCAGACTGCCGGTGATGTCCTCCAGATGATCCACGCGTAGATCGCCCGCTTGCAGCGAGTAGTTGCCCCGGTCCACGAAGACGTTTTGGTTGTTGGTGTACGAGCCGGCTAAATTCGCCAGATCCGCCAGGTCCGCCAGCGCGCCAATCGCCGCCACCGTTTCTGGGGGCACCCCGAGCACGTCTAGGACCGTCACCGCGTCGCTGCCGAGATCGCTGAGCAAGGGAATCTCCACGGTCAGCACATCTATCAACGGTTGCAGCGGCGCGGTGGCCTCCTGGATTTCCCCCAGCGCGCGCCGGGCAAAGCTGTTGAAGAACGAATGCAGATTGATGCGGTTGTTTTTCAGGGTCAGCGCGGGTTGATTGCCGAAGGCGGCGTTATTGTCATTGGGATTCACCGGCGCATTGGTGAAGTTCCAGCGCAGTTCCAAATCCGTGCCCACCTGCGGCAGCAATGCCGAGGCCGGCACCGACGACAACAACGCGAACGACATCCGCGTGTTGCCCGTCACCGTGGCGTCCAGCAAATCCGGCGATCCGCCCAACTCGCCGAGGCGGATGCGCCCGTCGTTGCCCGGGTCTTTCAACCCGATGGCGAAGTTCAACGGCACGCTGGTGCGGTTGGTTGAAACATCGGTCAACGTGTAAGGCAGCCGCACGAAACGGACGGCGGTGTTGAGGTTGCTGATCGTCGAGGTGGTGTTGAAGGAAAACGTGCTGGCGGTTTCGAGATAGAACCCGCTGCCGTCCACGCCGGCGGTGAAATTGAAAGTGGCGGTCACGGCGACACGGCAATTGGTCGCGGCCAACAATTGGAGGTCCAGGTTGGGCACGCCAAAATTCGTGGCGATGATTACATTGGTCGCAAACGTGTCCGTGGTGGTGAAGGCCACTTGAGCATTGTCGTTGGGAGTGGTGGCAACCACCGCGCTGCCGGCGTTGAATCCGGCGCTGGTCAACCGCGTGTTGATTGCGGAAGCCACCGTGCTCGGCGCGTAATCTGCCGAACCGGTCAAGCTGCCAAATCCAGCGACGACCGCTGTGCGCAACGTCGTCAGGTAACGAAATGCCGGAACTTGATTCGACCACGCCACACGAAAGTTTTTTCCGACCAGCGGCAGTGTTTCCCCGAAGACCTCCTGCACCAGATTGTCTTCAATCGCCGCCAGCGTCTGGTCCAAACCCGCTTCGAGGGCATCCACTTCCGCCTGCGTCACGCGGCCATTCAGTCCCGCGGGGGAATAGGCCCGTGAGGCGGCGCGCGGTGCGGCAATTGGCGTCATCCCGGGCAAAGCCGCCACCGGGGAAGACGTGGTTGGGCTCGCTAGGGACAGGTTCACCGACGAAACCAGACCATCGAAGCGAGTTACCTGGTCAGGGGCATGGAGGATGGTCGGAAAAGTCCGAAACGGCTCCCAAAGATCCGGCGAATCTGCCGGGGACGCACCTCGTTCGTGGTCGGGGGAATCGCTCGGGGATGTCATTCCCCAGCTCAGGGCGGCGGGAGCTGACATTACCTTGGGCTCGACCTCAATTGCTGGTTCCCTGCGGTCATTCACGAAAGTCCCGGCGGCAGACAACAACAAGCCTATGGATATGATGTGGCCTCGCTTCATGGATTGGTCCGATGCTATAACCCGCGGCGGCCGAAAACGCGAGCCATTTCACACGCCGGACGTTGGCCGCACCGTTCACCGCTCGACCCCGTTCCAGAAAACTGGCGCAAAAAACGAGCAGCAAACGGCAACGTGCGTGGAGTCTTTCCGCGCCGGGATGGCGACCTTAAATTGGTATGGGAGTCTGGGGAAAACGGTTGTTGATCGGGGTCGCGCTCGCGGTGGCATCAGTCTGCACGGCGTTGGCCGGATTGAAAGACAGCGATTGTCTCGACTGCCACGCGGACAAGACGCTCAGCAAGACCAACGCGGCTGGCAAAGAGATTTCCCTGTTCGTTGACTTGGAGAAGCTGCGCGCCTCGGCGCACAAGACGAACACCTGCGCCGCCTGTCACACCGATCTCACGGAGAAGCATCCCGATGACAATGTGGCCGCGAAGCTGGTAAACTGCCGCGCCTGTCACGAGCGCCAGTCCGAGAGCTACCGGGCAAGTGTTCACGGCCTGGCCTTGAAAGCGGGCCGCGCCGACGCCGCGAACTGCAAGGATTGCCACGATTCGCACGAAGTCCTGCCGCCGATTTCACCCGCTTCACCATTGCACATTTCCAACCAGGCCAAAACGTGCGGGGAATGCCACGACAAGGAGGCAAATGATCTCGCCGAGAGCGTCCACGGCAAGGCGCTGGCCGCGGGCGTGCGCGAGGCACCGACCTGTACCGACTGTCATTCCGAGCACGAAATCCAGGCCCTGACCGGGGACGAGGCATCGCGAAAAATCTCCGCCGACGTATGCAGCCGTTGCCACGCCTCCGAACGGCTGAACACAAAGTACAATCTCCCCGCCGATCGCGTGCGGACGTTTTTCGACAGTTACCACGGTCTGGCCAGCTCCTACGGCTCGACGCTCGCAGCCAACTGCGCCAGTTGTCACGGCTATCACAAGGTCCTGCGCTCGACGGATCCGAACTCGACGATTCATCAGGCGCATCTGGTGGAGACGTGCGGCAAATGCCATCCCGGCGCGACGGAAAAATTTGCGCTGAGCCGGGTCCATGTGGACTTGGAGACGGCAAAGAGCACGGGCGACGTGGGCAACCAGATTAACTGGTGGGTGCGGCGGATTTATCTCCTGCTCATCTTCGTTACCATTGGCGGAATGCTCGCGCACAACGGGCTGCTGTTTCTGAAGAAGGTCAGCGCCCATCTGCGCTCGACCGGCCGGCCCGTGCTGCGGATGAAAGCCTCCCAACGTTGGCAGCACGCCGTGCTGGCCGTGAGTTTCATCGCGCTCGCGATCACGGGTTTTGCGCTCAAGTTCCCAGATTCGTTCGTCGCCAAGTTGCTCGGGTCGAGCGAACCGCTGCGGCGCTGGTCGCATCGGATCGCCGGGGTGGTGCTGCTCTTGATCGGAATTTACCACATCATCTACATCCTCCGGACCCGGGACGGCCGGCAGTTGGTAAAGGATTTGTTCCCGGTGAAGCAGGATCTCGCCGACGTCATCGCCGCCGTGCGCTATCTCGTGGGCGTAAGTTCCGAGAAACCCAGGATCAGCCGCTTCGGCTATGCGGAGAAAATGGAATACTGGGCGGTCGTGTGGGGCACGATCATCATGGGGGTGACCGGTTTGATGATCTGGTTCAAGATGGACGTGACGCACTGGCTGCCGCGTTGGCTGGTGGACGTGGCGCTTACGATTCATTACTACGAGGCGATCCTTGCCTGCCTCGCCATCATCGTCTGGCATTTCTATCACGTGATTTTCGATCCGGATGTGTATCCGTTGAACATGGCTTGCTGGGACGGCAAAGTGAGCGAGCATTGGCAGGAAGAGGAGCATCCGCTGGAGCAGCCCGTGCCGCTGGCGAAAGCTGCCGCGCCCGACCCCGCCACGGAGGCTCCTCCGGCCAAACCGGCTGAGCCATGAAAAATTTCGATGCCGCGCGCACCGATGGTCAACCGTTGCAATGCTATTACTGCGGGCGGGAGATCAAGGATGGTCACTGGTTTGCGCGCATCAAGGTAGGCAACCTACGGGTGGGCCTGTGCCGGCCCCGCTGCCTAGAATTGTTCCTGAGTGCCCGCAGTCAATGCGCGGGCGATGCCGCACAACCGCAGTGAAATAAAATTTCAGTCAACGACCGCAGGCCGCTGCTGAATCGCCGGAACGGCGAATCGCCCCGCTGCCGCGAGGCTCACTCGATGAATTCATGCTCGTTTGGCCGGACGACCAGCACCGGGCACGGAGCGTGACGAATCACTTTTTCCGCCGTGCTGCCCATCACTGATCGGGTCACTCCGGCGTAACCGTGCGTCCCCACGACGATCAAATCCGTGGCCAGCGCCTTGGCGGCCTCGGTGATCTCGAAAAAGGCCAGACCACTGCGGATCACGGTTTCGACAATCCGGCACGGGCCAAGAATCCGCTGCCCGATCAGGGCCAGTTTGGCCTTGGCCTTGGCCACCCGCTCCCGGTCGGACTCCGGCCGCAGGGAGGATGTCGCCTGCATCTCATCCGGGGCGTAGGAAGGTTCGACCACATGCACCAAGGTGATGGAGGCGTCGAATTGGCGCGCCAAGGTCACGGCGTAGCGCATGGCTTTGGCACTTTCCCGGCTGAAATCCACCGGTACGAGGATGCGGCGCAAATTCAAATGGGCTCCAGCCGCATCCTTCGCCGAGTACCGGCGCATTTCGGTGTCGTTCCCCTCCCCCGGCGAATTCACCTTGCCCGCCGCGGGGCGCCGGGCAGGAGCGGTCTTGGAGATTGGGCGAATAGCGGACATCTTATTATTCTCGTTGATGCGAACGTAGGTCCAGTGGAATCAAGCGGCTCCGCTTCTATTGCCGATTCGTCATCCTCTTTTGCTCCTTTCCGCTTACCTGCGTCATGACTAGTTTTTGCCAGTGGACAGAAAAGAGAACAAACGGTTCATCGAAGCCCTTTCGCGCTCGCAGATCTATCAGGACTACGAACGCGCTTTTAGCAAGACGACCGGCTTGCCGCTAACCTTGCGGCCGGTCGAACCGTGGCATCTCGTCCACAAGGGCAAGAAATACGAGAATCCTTTTTGCGCGTTGATGGCCGAGGGCAACAAGGCCTGCGCCGCCTGCTTGGAAACCCAACAGAAGATCGCGACCGCGGCGGGCGCCGGCCCGCGCACGGTAAAGTGCTTCGCTGGCCTGTGCGATACGGGCGTGCCGGTTTCGGTCGGCGATGAAGTGGTCGGTTTTCTCCAGACCGGTCAGGTCATGATGTCCAAGCCCACCAAGGCCCAATTCAACAAGGTGTCGTCCCAGTTGGTGGATTGGGGGATGAAAGTGGATTTGCGCAAACTTGAGGAAGGCTTTTTCCAGACGCGCATCCTCACGGCCAAGCAATACGAATCGCTGGTCCACCTGCTCACAATTTTTGCGCAGCACCTGTCCCTCATCAGCAATCAATTGATGGTGCGCCACGAGAACTCCGAGCCGCCCGCCATCACCAAGGCCAAACAGTTCATCCAGGAACATCAGGCCGACGAGATTTCCCTCGCGGATGTGGCCAAGGCGGTGAACACGAGCACGTTTTATTTCTGCAAGATGTTCAAACGGGCCACCGGGTTGAATTTCACGGAATACCTCGCGCGCATCCGGGTGGAGAAAGCCAAGAACCTCCTGCTCAACCCGAACCTGCGCATCAGTGAAGTGGCCTTCGCCGCCGGCTTTCAATCGTTGAGCCACTTCAACCGCGTTTTTCGCCGCATTGCGGGCGAATCGCCGACGCGCTATCGCGAAAAACTGCCGTCCACCTGAGGCGGCGTGGTTCCGCCCGCCGCCGGTTTGTTGCCGGGGGTAAATAGCAGCCGCAGGCTGTTCAACACGACGATCACCGTGCTGCCTTCGTGGCCGACCACGCCGACCGGGAGCGGAATTTTTCCGAGCATCGCGAACAGCACCAGCACCAGCACCGTGCCCAGGGAGATGACCAGATTCTGCCGGATGATCCGGCGGGCGCGCTGGCTCAACTGAAACGCCGCAAGGAAATTCTCCAACCGGTCGTGCATCAACACCACATCCGCCTGTTCCAGCGCTGCGTCCGAGCCGCGCGCGCCCATCGCCACGCCCACATGCGCCGCCGCCAGGCTGGGGGCGTCGTTCACCCCATCACCCACCATCGCCACGCGGCGGCCGCTTTCGCTCAAAGACTTGATCGCGGCCACTTTTTCCTCCGGCTTGAGTTCCGCGCGCACTTCATCGAGGTGCAACTCGGTTTTCAAATGTTCCGCCGCGGCCTGCCGGTCGCCCGTGAGCACGAGGTTACGCAAGCCCGCGGCGCGCAATGCCTCGAGGACTGGCCGCGCTTGCGGGCGGATGTCATCGCGCAAGATAATCCGCCCGAGCAAATCACCGTGCGCCAGCCAGACTTCCGAAAAACCCGCCGCCGTCGCGGGAATCTGCTCCGCCCGGGCTCCCGGATGGGCGGCCATGATCCATTCCCGCCGCCCCAGCAACACTTCGTGCGCGTTGTGCGCCGCTTTCAATCCCTGTCCGGTGACGGATTCAAAACGCGGGAACTCGATCCACTCGAGGTTCTGTTGTTTGCCAAATCGCGTCACAGCCCGTGCCAAGGGATGCGTTGACAACCGTTCCAACGAATAGGCCAGCCGCGCCACGCCGGGCTCGCGGCCGGGCGGGAAGCTTTCCACTTTCTCGACGCGCAGTTCGCCCGTCGTCAGTGTGCCGGTCTTGTCGAGCGCCACCACATTCACCTCGGCGAGTTTTTCCACCGCCGCCCCGCCCCGCAAAAGGACGCCATGCCGCGCGCCCCAGGCAATGGCCGCCAGCACGGCGGACGGAATGGAAAGCACCAGCGCGCACGGCGAGGAAACGACCAGCAAGGTCATGGTGCGATAGAACGCGCTGGTGGCGGCGGCGGTCGAAGCGAACGGCGGCAGCTTGAACACCAGCCACCACACGAAGAACATCACGAAGGCCCCTCCGATCACCGCGTAGGTGTACGTGGCGCTGAATTTATCCGTGAACCGCTGGGCTGGCGCTTTCTGGCGCTGGGCGTCATTGATCAGGTGAATGATCTTTTGCAGGGAACTTTCCGCTGCCGGCCGCAAAACGGTGACTTCCACCGCGCCCCAAAGATTGATGGTGCCGGCGAGCGCCGAATCGCCCACGGCTTTTTCCACCGGGGTCGCTTCGCCGGTAAGATTCGATTCATCCGCCGCGGTCTGGCCCTTCACGATTTCCGCGTCCACGGGGAACTGGCTGCCCGGTTTCACGAGCAACCGCATGCCGGCGCGCAGTTTCTCGACCGCGATTTCGTTCTCGCCGCCGCGGGCATCCAGCACGGTGGCCACTTTCGGCGCGTCGCGGAACAGCGAACGGATTTCCCGCTGCGTCCGCTCCATCGCGTAATGCTCGAGCGCGCCGGCGAACGAAAACAGGAACAACAGCACCACGCCCTCGTTCCATTGATTCACCGCCGCACTCCCGGCCGCCACCGCGAGCATGAGGAAATGCACGTCCAGTCCCCCTTCCTCACGCAACCGCTCCCAGAGTTCTTCCGCCGCGAACCAACTGCCGGCCAGATAAGCCAGACCGTAAAACAAATAGCCGGCCGCGCTGGGATACGCGCCGTGCGGCGTGAGCACGAACGCGGTGACGCCGAATACCGCGCAGAGAAACGCGCCCAGCAACTGCCATTTCCATTCTCCGAGGTGTTCCTCGACATGCTCCAGTTCCACTTCGCGCGGCACGAACTTTGGGAACGGCATGTCGCGCCAGCGCCAGAATTTCGGTGCCGTCGGACAGGTGATGCGGGCGATGGTGGTGGCCGGGCCTTCGCGTTTGATCGTGATGTTCTGCAACTCTTGCACCGAGAGCGGACTGGCGCAGGCATCGCAACTGCCGCGGCCGGTGAGCAGGCCGGAGGCTTCGTCCGCCGCGACGGCCTGCGCCTGGTGCAGTTTTTCGGTCAAACGGTCGGTCAACCGCGCTGCGTCGGTGCGCCCCAACGTGGCGAGGGAGATTCTTTGCTGGGTGCGGTCAATGGTCACGGCTTCCAGTGAAGGTTCCTCAGCCAGCGTGGCCATGACGGAGCGGGCGAGGCAGGGGGCCGAAGGATCATTAGCCAGGTTCGGACTCATACGTCATCGGAATCTGTACCACGAAACCGACAGGGAGGCGAAGGAATTACGCGTCGCACTTTCCCTCACATAACGCTTTCGCTCGGAGAATTACTTGGCAGAATACGCCGGTCGCAAGGAGCGTGAGGGAGGGCGACCGAGAGCCGCCCCGCTCTGTGATATACCATTATGAGCAATCAAAACTTCGGCCACACGCCTGCCTCAAACCGCGCTGTTCTCGATTGGGTGACCGCGCAGGCCGCGCTTTGCCGGCCGGACCACATCTTCTGGTGCGACGGTTCGGAGGCGGAAAAGGATTTCCTCACCGAGCGCGCCGTGCAGGAAGGCGTGTTGATCCGGTTGAATCAGGAAAAATTGCCGGGCTGTTATTATCACCGCTCGAATCCCAACGACGTCGCCCGCGTCGAGCAATGCACCTTCATCTGCACGGAATTGCAGGAAGATGTCGGCCCGACGAACAATTGGATGGCGCCAAAGGAAATGCACGCCAAGCTGCACAAGTTGTGCGATGGCGCGATGCATGGACGGACGATGTTTGTCGTGCCGTATCTCATGGGCCCGCCCGGCTCGCCGCTCACCAAGGTCGGCGTCGAGTTGACCGATTCCATCTACGTCGTCCTCAGCATGAGGATCATGACGCGCATGGGCCATGTGGCCTACGAGCAGTTGGGTCACCGCGCGGATTTCAATCGCGGCCTGCACTGCATGTTGGATATCAATCCCGACCGCCGTTACATCGCGCATTTCCCGCAGGAGAACACGATCATTTCCGTCGGCTCGAACTATGGCGGCAACGTGTTGCTCGGGAAAAAATGCCTCGCGCTGCGCATCGGTTCGTGGCTCGGGCGCAAGGAAGGCTGGATGGCCGAGCACATGTTGATCCTCGGGGTGGAATCGCCCGCAGGCGAAAAGACCTTCGTCGCCGCGGCCTTCCCCAGCGCGTGCGGCAAAACCAACTTCGCCATGCTGATTCCGCCCGCGCGCTTCAAGGGCTGGAAAGTCTGGACGGTGGGCGACGACATTGCGTGGATGAAACCGGGCGCGGATGGCCGCCTCTACGCCATCAATCCGGAGGCCGGCTACTTCGGCGTCGTGCCGGGCACGAACACCCGGTCGAATCCAAACGCGATGAAGCTGATTCAACGCGACACCATTTACACGAACGTCGCGCTCAAGCCGGACGGCACGGTTTGGTGGGAACATCACGACGATCCGGCACCGGCGGAATGCCTCGACTGGCGTGGCAATCCATGGACGCCGGAGTCCAAGGAAAAAGCCGCGCATCCGAATTCGCGGTTCGCCGCGCCGATGACGAACAACGATGCGCTCGCGCCGGAAGTCAACGACCCGCAGGGCGTGCCCATCAGCGCGATCATTTTCGGGGGCCGCCGGGCGGACACCATGCCGCTGGTCTTCCAGGCGTTCAACTGGATCCACGGCGTTTACATCGGCGCGACGATGGGGTCGGAAATGACCGCCGCCGCCGTCGGTGGCGCCGGCCAGGTGCGACGCGATCCGATGGCGATGCTGCCTTTCTGCGGGTACGACATGGGCGATTATTTCCGCCACTGGCTGACCATGCGACGGCATATCAAGCATCCGCCACGCGTCTTCCACGTGAACTGGTTTCGCAAGGGAAGCGACGGCAAGTTTCTCTGGCCCGGCTTCTGCGAAAACATGCGCGTGCTCAAATGGATCGTGGACCGCTGTCGCGGCCGGGCCGATGCCGATGAAACACCTCTGGGGTGGGTGCCCGGGCCGCACTGTTTCGATATCGAGGGGCTGGAGCGTTTCAATTTCTCGGAAGACACGCTGCGGCAACTGCAATCCATCAACTACGAGGACTGGCGGCGGGAGATCATCAGTCAGGACGAGTTGTTCATGAAACTTTACTCGCATCTGCCGAAAGAACTGATCTTCCAGCGTGAATTGCTGGTGTCGCGCCTCTAACCGTGCGCGTCTCGCTTAGGCTTCGCGTCGGGCAGAGGTTCGGTTGTGCGCGTAACCGCCAGAGCGCCCGGCCCGGGCCCGGGCGTCGCCTTCGCCGGGGTTTCTGCTTGAGCACCGCGCAATTCCCGTTACACAATTACGGCGGGGGAGTTGCGCTGGGGAGCGAAATTGGGCGGCGTGGCGTGGTCTGGTTTCCACGAGTTCCGTTTCAAACGACCGGCGCAAGACTCTTCTCAGCCCATCAACTTGATCGCCATGTTCGGATTCAAGAAAGAACGACACCGCCATCGCCCAGGCGAGCACCGCCCGGAAAAGCATCGCCCGGGACAGGATCAGAAGCGGTTCTATCTATTTCCTGGCATGGGTGGTCGTGCGTATCGCCGCAAACGGAATCTCATTCTCAAGGTCTCATTCGGGGTCGGGCTGTTCGTTTCCGCCGTCTTTGCCCTGCTGATGTGGTTCATCCACCGTTCGCCCAAATAGAGCCCGCGGCTCCGGCTTCGAGCAGCGGCATTTTTCCAGGGCTCACACAAAGAGGCTGGTTTGGCGTAGGTTGACCGCGTCAATCAATCCTTGATCCGTCAGCTTCAACTCCGGAATCGGGGACAAACTCAGGAAGGAAAGCGCCATGAACGGCGTGGCCAGTTCACAGCCCAGCTCCTGAGCCGCCCGATTCAAAGCGGCGATGCGTTTGACGACCTCCGGCAGCGGCTGGTCCGAAACCAGCCCCGCCACCGGCAGGCCAAGTTCCGCCCGGACCACGCCATCGGCCAACGCGACCTGGCCACCCTGCAATTTCTCCAGCGCACGGAGGACGCCCAGAATGTCCGTGTCATTCGTTCCCACCACGACGACGTTGTGGGCGTCATGCGCCACGGTGGAACCGAGCGCGCCGCATTTCAATTTGAAGCCGCGCACGAAACCGACGCCGATGTTGCCCGTGGCACGGTGGCGTTCCACGACGACCAGTTTCAATATGTCCCGCGTCGGATCGGCGACCACCCGGCTGGCTTCAATCCGGGGCGCCTCGATAATCTCCCGGGTGACGATTTGGTCCGGGATGATTTCAATGACACGGATTCTTCCCGGTCGGGCGGCCACGGCGAAGGCGTCGGCTCCGTCGTAGCGCAGATTCATGGTGCTCCGGGGCAGCGGCACGGGGGCCGGTTGTTTTGCCAGATACTTTCCGGCTTCCGCCACCAGCCGGCCTTTCTTCCAGGTCTGCCGAACGGAGAAATTCTGCAAGTCATCGAACACAATGAAGTCTGCCCAATACCGCGGCGCAATCGCGCCGAAGTTCCGCAAACGGTAATGCCGGGCGGTGTTGATGGTGGCGATTTGCAACGCGGTGATCGGCGACAGGCCGTGCGCAATAGATTTGCGGATGGCGTGGTCAATGTGTCCCTCGCTGACGAGATCGCCGGCGAGTTTGTCGTCGGTGGCGTAGGAACAGTTGGCGGTGTTGTGCGCGTTCAGCAGCGGCAGCAGCGGTTCGAGATTCCTCTCGGTACTGCCTTCGCGCAGGAGGATGTGCAGCCCCAGCCGCAGCTTTTCGCGCGCCTCCTCTATCGTGGTGGACTCGTGATCCGAACGCACACCCGCAAGCGCGTAGGCGTTCAGGTTCTTTCCCCGCAAACCGGGGGCGTGACCGTCAATGTTCTTGCCCTTGCCCGCCTTGATTTTGGCCAGTTCACTTTCCACGCCCAGGTAAACGCCGGGAAAATTCATCAACTCGGCGATGCCGGCGATCCGCTCGTCGGCAATCATCAGCTGCAAATCATCCGCCGTGATGCGCGCCCCGGCGGTTTCCAACGGCGTCGCCGGCACACAACTCGGCAGCATGACGAAGAAATCCACCGGCAGGTTCTTGGTGGATTCCAGCACGTAACGGATGCCGTCCAGCCCCAGCACATTGGCGTATTCGTGCGGATCAATCACCACCGCGCCCGTGCCGTGCGGCACCACGGCGCGCGCGAATTCCGGCGCGGTGAGCATCGAGCTTTCGACGTGAAAATGCCCGTCAATCAAGCTGGGCGCGAGATAAGCGCCGGCGAGATCGAGGACCAGTTTCGCTTCGTAATCGCCAAAACCGATTACCCGTCCGTCATCCACCGCCACGTTGGCGGGATGGATCTCGCCGCTGAGGACATTGACCAATTGGGCATTCTGGAAAAGCAATTCGGCCGGACGCTCACCGCGGGCGACGCTGAGTTTATGCTGAAGCTGGCGCATGATGAACCGCAGGCAATCTAGTCCAAGCCGGCGGGAAAGGAACTCAAAACCCGGCGGCCTGGAGGATTGACAAACCGCACTTCCGGCGGGAAAGCCGTCACCCCCGCAGCCACCCGTAGCAAGGGGCGCGGTCACTCATCCCAAGGAGTCGTCTGGGAATCAGTGAATCTCACCCGGCGTACAGCGGTTCTCATTTTGAGCGTCTGGCAAGGCGATAGGCTGGGGGGAGGTAAAACGCTGAAAGGGAACAGCGGGTGCGTCACCTCATCGTCACCCTTTGTCA
>WBZT01001031.1_pt1 | contig 21275 bp, 19 predicted proteins | sample 5204241 | NCBI WGS metagenome assembly WBZT01 (sample SAMN12344358, study PRJNA552823) | activated sludge metagenome | biome: Activated sludge suspended growth; feature: Nitrification reactor; material: Wastewater; isolation source: activated sludge from nitrification reactor of wastewater...
CATCTGGGTGCGCACGGCGGAGACGGTGCCGGCCATGAGCTGCTGGCCGGGATGGGGCTTGACGTCCTTGAGGCAGCGTTCCACCAGGCCCTTGAGCGAAGCCCTGTCGGCCTCGAAGGGATGGCCGGAGAAATAGAAGCCCAGGGCGGTCTTTTCCTGGGCCAGGCGCTCCTTCAGGGACCATTCCGGCAGCTGGATCAAATCCGGTGGCGTGGCGGCAATCTCGTCGCCGAACAGGGAATTCTGGGCGGCGTTGGCCTGCTGGCTTTCCGCCCACTCCATGGCCAGGCCCACGCTCATGAGGGTGGCGTTGCGGTTGGCGTGCAGGCTGTCGAAGGCGCCGGCCTTGACCAGGGCTTCGATGGCGCGGCGGTTCACCACCCGGCGGTCGATGCGCTTGCAGAAGTCGAACAGGTCGTTGAAGGCTCCGCCCTGATCCCGGGCGGCCAGGATGTTGGCCACGGCGCCCTCCCCCGTGCCTTTCACCGCGCCCAGGCCATAGCGCACCTGCTTGCGGTCCACGGGCAGGAATCGGTAGACGGACTGGTTGATGTCCGGCGGCAGGATGGTGAGGCGGTTCTTGAGGGAATCCTCGATGAACACCTTGACGCTGTCCGTGTCGTCCATGTCCGACGACAGGGTGGCGGCCATGTAGGCGGCGCAATGGTGCGCCTTGAGCCAGGCGGTCTGGTACGACACCACGGCGTAGGCGGCGGTGTGGGACTTGTTGAAGCCGTATTCCGCGAACTTCTCCATCAGGTCGAACAGCTGCATGGCCAGGGCCTCGTCGTAGCCCTTCCGCTTGGCCCCTTCCCGCATGATGTCCCGGTGCTTGGCCATCTCCTCGGCCTTCTTCTTGCCCATGGCCCGGCGCAGCAGGTCGGCGCCGCCCAGGGTGTAGCCGCCGATGATCTGGGAGATCTGCATGACCTGTTCCTGGTAGACGATGACCCCGTAGGTGGGCGCCAGGCATTCCTTCAGGTCCGGGTGGAAGTAGTCGATGGTCTGCTTGCCCTTCTTGCGCAGGATGAAGTCGTCCACCATGCCGGAACCCAGGGGGCCGGGGCGGTACAGGGCCAGGACGGCGACGATGTCCTCGAAGCGGTCCGGCGCCAGCTTCACCAGCAGCTTCTTCATGCCTTCCGATTCCACCTGGAAGATGGCGGTGGTGTTGGCGGTCTTGAAGATCTCGTAGGCGGCCGGGTCGTCCAGGGGCAGGGTTTCCAGGTTCAGGTCCCAGGTCGGGTCCAGCAGTTTGATGTACTTCACCGCCAGGTCGATGATGGTCAGGTTGCGCAGGCCCAGGAAGTCGAACTTCACCAGCCCCGCCTTCTCCACGTCGTCCTTGTCGAACTGGGACACCACCGAATCCGAGCCCTCGGCGTTGTACAGGGGACAGAAATCCGTGAGCTTGCCCGGCGCGATGAGCACGCCGCCGGCGTGCATGCCCACGTTGCGGGTCAGGCCCTCCAGCTTGCGCGCCAGGTCGAAGAGTTCCTTCACCTCCTCTTCCGATTCGTAGCGGGCCTTCAGTTCCGGCACCTGCTCCAGGGCCTCGTCCAGGGTCACGTTCTTGCCCGGGGCCGAGGGAATCATCTTGGAGAGCTGGTCGCAGAAGTTGTAGCTCAAATCCAGCACCCGGCCCACGTCCCGGATCACCGCCCGGGCCGCCATGGCGCCGAAGGTGGCGATCTGGGACACGGCGTCGGCGCCGTATTTCTCGCGCACGTACTCGATCACGCGCCAGCGGTTGTCCTGGCAGAAGTCCACGTCGAAGTCGGGCATGGACACCCGCTCAGGGTTGAGAAACCGCTCGAACAGCAGCGCGTAAGCCAATGGATCCAGATCGGTAATGCCGATGGCATAGGCCACCAGGGAGCCGGCGCCGGAACCCCGGCCTGGTCCCACCGGCACGCCGTTGTGTTTCCCCCAGATGATGAAGTCGGACACGATGAGGAAGTAGCCGGGGAAGCCCATCTGGATGATGGTGTCCAGTTCCAGTTCCAGCCGGGCCGAGTATTCCGGGTACTTTTGCGCCCGGATCTTCTCGTCCGGATAGAGCACGGCCATGCGCCCGGCCAGGCCGTCCCGGGCGCGTTGGCGCAGGTAATCGTCCAGGGCCATGCCGTCCGGGGTGGGGAAATCCGGCAGCTTGCTCTTGCCCAGTTCCAGGGTCAGGTTGCAGCGGCGGGCGATTTCCAGGGTGTTTTCCAGGGCCTCGGGATAATCGGCGAACAGTTCCGCCATCTCGGCCTGGGTCTTGAAGTAATCCTCTTCCGTGAAGGTCCTGGGCCGGCGCCGGTCGGCCAGCACGTAACCCTCGGCGATGCAGACCCGGGCCTCGTGGGCGGTGAAGTCGTCCCGGCTGAGGAATTCCACCGGATGGGTGGCCACCACGGGCAGGCCCAGCTCCTCCGCCAGCGCAACGGCGCCGGCCACCTGGGTTTCGCATTCCGGCCGTCCGTCCCGCTGCAGTTCCAGGTAGTAGCGGTCGGGGAAGCGGGCGGCCCAGGAACGGGCAAGGCTCCGGGCCGTATCCTGGGCATCGTTCACCAGCGCCAGACCCACGTCGCCCTGATGGCCGCCGGACAGGGCGATGAGCCCCCGGGTGCCCATCGCGTCGAACCAGGCCGGCTGCAGAATGGCCCGGCCCCGGTTCATGTTGGTGCGGTAGGCCCGGGTCAGCAGTTCGCACAACAGGCGCCAGCCATCGGTGTCCTGCACCAGCAGCAGCATGCGCGTGGGCTTGTCGGTGGATTCCGGCGGCGCCACCCACACGTCGCAGCCGGCGATGGCCTTGATGCCCTTCTTGCGGGCGCCGGAATAGAACTTCACCAGGCCGAACACGTTGCCCAGGTCGGTGAGGGCCAGGGCCGGCATGCCGTCCGCCCTGGCCGCCTCGATCGCCTCGTCCACCCGCAGGATGCTGTCCACGATGGCGTACTCGCTGTGCAGGCGCAGGTGGACGAAGCGGGGAGCGGTCATGGAAGCCATGGGCAAGCGGACAGAAAGGGGAATTCTATCCCGGCAGTGGCAAAGCATCGGCCCCGGATCATCCGGGGCCGAGATCCCAACTCCCACTCGAGGGATGACGCAGCGGGTAACGATCGCGCCACTCAGCGGAACAAGCGCGCACTCAATCCCGCTTCCCGTAGGCGCATTTGACGTGCACCTGGCCCGCTTCCTGCATGCAGACATCATGCTGTGGCGTTCCGCCGAACTGCATGCATTCCTCGATGGCCGCCTGCAGCGCGTCATCGCAGAGCTTGCGCTCTTCCGGCGAGGGCAGCTTGATGACGTTGTCCGCCGCCGCGCCCCCCGCCCCGCCCTCCTCCCCGGCATCGGGGTCCTTGGGATTGGCGGCGAAGACCCAATCCCGATAGCTGGCCTTGTCGGTGAAATCCTCGTATTGCTTTGGAAATCCGGCGCTCTTGAGGGGTGTTCCCGCCCCCAGGCTGTACACCCCGGCGATTTCCTCCCCCTGTTTGACCAGGCCCCAGGCCTGGCTGTTGGTCAGCGGATCGGGGTAAAGCCGGCGCAGGTGCCGCACCGGGTAGGGATAGCGCTTGTCCCCCAGGAGATCCGCCAGGGCCTTGGGGTAGGACTTCTCCTTGCCGGGGGCGGCCCGGTAATAGCTTTCCAGGGCGCGGCGGTACTCGTCGCCGACAAACAGCAACTGCGCTTCCTTGTCGCGCAGGTCGGCGAGATGCCAGGCCCGGCCCAGGGCGGCCAGCCCCAGGCCCATCACCACCAGCAGGAACAGCACCCAGAGCAGGGTGAAGCCCGCCTGGGCGGGGCGCGAGTTGGCGCTAAAGTTCCCCATAGGCTTGTCCGTTCGCCGCCGCGCCTTCCGCGCCGCTGCGCACGTCGTAGACACCCTCGCCGCCGTCAGGAGGGGCCACCAGGATCCAGGTCCTGTCACTGTTGCTCACCGGATCCTTGGGCATGCTCCGCAAATAGCGCTTATCCACCAGGGCTTCCAGGCTTTCCGGCCAGCGGTTGGTATCGGTGTGGTACTGGTCGATGGCATCCCGCAGGGTGGCCAGGTTTTCCCGCAGCACGGCCTCCCGGGAACGGTCCACGTGCTCGAAATAACGCGGCGCGGCCAGGGACAGCAACAGGGCGATGACCGCCATCACCACCAGCAGTTCGATCAGGGTGAACCCGGCGCGCCTACCAGTCACGATACGGCACCCCGTTCAGGCCCTTTCGTTGCGAGAGGGAATACACGTCGTAGACATCCTTGCCCTCCTCGGGCTCTTCCGGCGGGCTGGCATAGGCGCGCTTGCCCCAGGTTTCCGCCGCCGGCGCCCCATCATCGCCGTGGAAGGGATCCCTGGGCAGGCGCCGCAGGAAATACAGCTTGCCGCCATCCGGGCGGGTCACATCCCGCACCCCGTTGGCCAGGCTGTCCAGGTCGGGGGGGTAGCCGCTGGCATCGGCGGCGGCCTCGATCTTCTTGTCGAGCACGGCCTGACGGTAGGCGTCGATGGCGGTCCGGATCTGGCGCAGCGCCAGGCGCAACTCCGTTTCCTTCTCCCGCTGCTTCGCCATTTCCATCAGCGGCACGCTCATCATCGCCAGCACGCCGACGATGGCCACGGCCACCACCAGCTCGATGAGGGTGAAGCCCGCCCCGCGTCGCATACGGTTTAGGGCTGGGGCGCCTGGGCGGGGGCCGGAATCGCCCCCGGCGCCGGGGGCGCCGCCGGCTCCTGAACGGTGGCCGCGGGTTCGGGCTCCACGGGTGCGGAGGCTTGGGCGGGTGCGCGCAAGCCGCCCGGCGCGCGCAAGCCCCCCACCGACGCGCCCGCCGCCGGCCTCAGCAACTGGGGCTGGTCGGACACGGCGGCCTCGGTGCCGGCGAAGAATTCGCCCTGGGCCAGTTCCGGTCTTTCCACGTTGCGGACCACGCGCGGCGTGATGAGCAGCACGATTTCCGATTTGTTGCGGTCATCCCGGTTGGTGGAAAACAGGCGGCCCAGGATGGGGATGTCCCCCAGGCCCGGCACCTTGCTGGCGCTGGAACGGTCCTCGTCGGCGATGAGGCCCGCCAGGACCTGGGTTTCGCCGTCCTTGAGGCGGAGGGTCGTGTTGGCGTTGCGGCTGCCGAGCTGGTAGGTGAGCGTGCCGGTGGCGCTCTTCACCTCCTTGACGATGTTGGAGACCTCCAGCCCCACCTTGATGCCCACGTCCCCCTCCAGGTGCACCTGGGGCTCCACGTCCAGCTTGAGGCCCACGTCCAGGTAGGCCACCGATTCGGACACCACGCCGGTGGAGGTGGTGTTGGAGGTGATCACCGGCACCTTGTCGCCCACGTGGACCTTGGCCTTCTCCCGGTTCTTCACCCGGATCCGGGGGTTGGCCAGGAGATTGACGTCGCCCTCGTCCTTGCGGAGATTGATGACGGGTGCGGGGCTAACCGTAATCGTGCTTGATGTGAGATCTTTTAAATTCTGCAGTGTCAGGGGTAAACCGGAAGCAGTTACTGTAGTTTCTCCCGTTGGAACCTGCACACCTTGGGCATTGGGAGCCAGAATCGGCGTCTGGATAGCATTCAGTACAGAAAATTGGTTTGGCCACTGCACCCCAAGTTCCTGCAGTTTACTGCGCTTGATCTCCAGGATTTCCACCTCCAGCATCACCTCCGGCTCCGGCCGGTCCTGGACGGCGATGAGGCGCTCGATCATGCGCACGGCGTCGGGGGTGTCGCGCACCACCAGCAGGTTCAGCTTCTCGTCCACGAACACGTCCCGGGTCTTGGCCAGGGACTTGACCATGTTGAGGGTGGTCTTGGCGTCGGCGTTGGCCAGGAAGAAGCTCTTCACCACCAGGTCCTGGTACTCCCGCTGCTTGGCGGGGATGTTGGGATAGACCAGCACGGTGTTCTTGTTGAGGATCTTCCGGTAGAGCTGGCTGGTGCTCAGCAGCATGTCCATGGCGTCGGTGATGGCCGTATCCCGGGCATACACGGTGACCCGGGCGTCGGTGCGCACGTCCTTGTCGAACACGAAGTTGAGCCCGGACTGGCGGGACAGGGCATCGAACACGTTGCGCAGGCTGGCGTCCCGGAATTCCAGGGTAACGGGGCGCTGGAACCTGGCGTCCAGCTTCACCGCTTCCGTGCCCGACGCCTTGCCGGCAAGTTCCTCCGCCTGCCTGAACAGGGCGCGGGCCGCGCCATTGCCCGGTTCCCTGGCCAGAATGGCGCGCAGTTTCGCGCGGGCGGAATCGAAATCCCCCTTCTTGATCAGTCCCTCGGCCTCGGCCAGCAGGCCCCGGTTGGCCTTCGCCGTCTCCACATCGGCCAGGCCGGCTTTCGCCCGGGCATTTTCCGGATGCAGCCGCAGCATTTCCTGGTAGGCGACGACGGCCTCGTCGAAACGCTCGGCCTTCATGGCCGCCTCCGCCTGGGCCAGGGACTTGCGCAGCATGCCCTCCTTGGTGCGCAGGTAGGCGGCCCGGGCCTGGGCGTTGCCGGGTTTTTCGTTCATCTCCTTTTCCAAGGCCTTGAGCCCCTCCTCCACGCGGCCCTCGGCCACCAGCTTCTCGCCTTCCAGCGGCGCCATGTTGTTGGCGCAGGCCGCCAGCAGGCCGGCGCACGCCAGCCAGAGCAGGTTCTTGTTCATGGCGCGATCCTCAAGGTCTTCTGTTGATTCATGGGCATATAAGTGAACAGCAGCGCTCCCGCCTGCACCTCATCCAGCCGCCAGCCGCCGGCCAGGGTCTGTCCCTTGCTGGCGGACAGCACCGCGTCTCGCTGGGAAAGGAAGACGACATCCTGGCCGTTTTCCGTCCACATGCCGACGAACCCGAAGGGCAAGGGCGGCGCCATGGGCGGCGGTGGCGCGATCCTGGCCGGCGGCGGCGGCGGCGGGCGGAACGACTGGACGGCGAAGGGGTCGGCGCCCGACTTGGGGGTGAAGGTCGGCTTTTCGCCGGAGTTGACGTCGACTGCGGAAATGGGGGCCTTGGCCGGGGCGGGGCGGACATCGGTCGCGCGTCGCGCCGGCGCCACGATCTCTTCCTCCGGTTCCTCGGCGGGCAGGAAGGCCAGGATCGCGGTGACGACCAGGGCCAGGGCCAGGAATAAATGCCGGCGCGTCATGACCCCCTCCCCAGGAACAGTACCAGCCTGAGCTCGGCGCGGACCTCGCGGTCGCCGATGCTTTCCCTGCTCAGGCGCGCGCCCTCCAGGGCCAGGCTGGGCTCCTTCTCCAGGGCGTGGGCCAGGAAGGCGCGGATGGCGCGATATTCCCCGTTCACGGGCAGGGAAATGGACAGCCGGGTCAGGCCGCTGTCCGGATCGCGGGATTCCCGGTATCGGCCCTCCTCCAGCGCGAGGCCGGCCTTTTCCGCGGCGGCGAACAGGCGCGCCAGGTAGGCGTGGCCCGCGTGCCGCGTGGGCAGTCGCGCCATCCAGGCCTGGTCGGCGACTTCGCGCGGCGGCGGCGGTGGCTGTTGCGCCAGGCGATCGGCCCGCGTGCGGGTGGATTCGATCTCGTTTTCCATGGGGTTGACCAACGAGACGCTTGCCGCGACGGCGAGCAGGACCAGGATCAGGCCGATCTGTCCCGGTCGTCCGATGCGGGCGCCGCCCCAGGCGAGCCAGTCCGCGAGCAGGCGCAATCCGCTGGAGTTCATGGCGCGCGCCCCGACAGATGCCAGCGGGCCTTCAGGCTGAAGCGCACGGCGCGCTCGCCGTCCCGTTCCCGTTCAGCGTGGCTGTCCAGGGACACCCGGTCCAGCATGGGCAGCGCTTCCAGGGTTTCCACGAAAGCCAGCATGGCGGCATGGTCCCTGGCTTCGGCGGTCATGGCCAGGCTGCCGCCGCGCCCGGTGTCCAGATCCAGGCTGAGCAGGCCCACCTTGGGGGTGCGCGCGGATTCCAGGCCACCCATCAGGGCGCCCCAGTCGGTTCTCAGCAGGGCGCGGGTCGTCGTCAGGCCGGAGTCGGCCACCGGGCCGCGCGCCTTTCTCGGGGTCGCGGCGCCAGCGCGTCCGGGCGCTTCCCGCATCAGGGCGGCGACGCGGGTTTTTTCCACGTCCAGGGACGCGGTGACGGTCTGGTAGCGCCAGCCCGCCCAGCCCGCGGCGACGATGCCGAGTCCCAGGAGCAGCCAGCCAAGCGGCGCCGGGCGCGGCCGGGGATGGGCGAAATCCAGACGCAGCCTCATGGCAGCATGCCCTCCACGCCCGCCCCGGCGGGCAGCAGCGGACGGATGGCGCAGCCCGCCAGGTTGCCGGAAACGGGTGCCTCCACGCCCGCCGCCGCCAGCCAGAGCTCCCCCTGGCCGGTCACGCCGCCATGGAGGCTCTCCCGCGTCAGCAGGGCGGCCAGGTCTTTCATGGGTTCAGGGCCGCCCTGGGCCACGCGCAGGGTGAGCGGTCGACGACCCTCGACGCGCGCCAGGGCGATCCGCCCGGGTTCCAGCAGGGCGAACCATCCGGAACGGCCGGCCATGACCCGACGCTGCCGGTTCCAGGCCGTGGCGAACCAGGGCTCGACCTGGCCGGGGCGCAGCCCGGCTTCCTTGAACAGCCCGAGCAGGCTGTCGAACTGGGCCGCCTCCATGACCGCCACCGGAATTGGGCGACCCGGCGGCGGGTCCTGCCAGACCGCGCGCCAGGCGGCGGCCTCGACGCCGTAGAGTTCGGCCAGGCGGCCCTCGATCCAGCCCTCCATCTCGGCGCCGCCGAGCCGCAGCGGCGGGGGCGCCAGCAGCAGCAGGCGGGCGAAATGATGGGACAGGACCACATGCAGGGCGCCCCGGGGATGCGCCTTGTCCAGCAGGGCGCGCAGCCCCGCCAGGGCGCCGTCCCAGCCCTCGCCGGCGACCTGCTCCAGGGGACCGGCGCCACCGGCGCGCAGGACGGCGCGGCCGGGCAGCAGGGCGAGGGCGTTGTCAGGCGACGAAAGTGACACGGTTGATCTCTTCCAGGGTGGTTTCGCCGCGCCGCGCCATGTCCAGCGCCGCCTGCCGCAGGGTCTTGACGCCCGACCGGAAGGCGGCCTCCTTGAGGGCGCGGATGGGGGCCCGGGCGACGATCAGCTCGCGGATCTCGTCGGTCAGCAGCAGCATCTCGGAAACGGCCTTGCGCCCCTTGTAGCCCGTGCCCCGGCACTGGCCGCAGCCCCGCCCGGCGCGCAGGTCGAAGCCCTCGCCGTCGGCCAGGCCGGAATCGGCCAGGAGCTGGGCGGAAGGCGTGTAGGGTTCGGCGCAGTGGGGACAGTTGACCCGCACCAGGCGCTGGGCCAGCACGCCGTTCAGGGCCGAGACGAAGCTGTAGGGATCCAGGCCCATGTGCATCATGCGGCCGATGACGTCGAACACGTTGTTGGCGTGCACGGTGGTGAACACCAGGTGGCCGGTAAGGGCAGACTGCACGGCGATCTGGGCGGTGTCCGGGTCGCGGATCTCGCCCACCATGATCTTGTCCGGGTCGTGGCGCAGGATGGAGCGCAGGCCCCGGGCGAAGGTGAGGCCCTTCTTCTCGTTCACCGGGATCTGCAGCACCCCGCCCAGCTGGTATTCCACCGGGTCCTCGATGGTGATGATCTTGTCCCGGCCGGTGTTGATCTCGGACAGGGCGGCATAGAGGGTGGTGGTCTTGCCCGAGCCGGTGGGGCCGGTCACCAGGAACATGCCGTAGGGCTCCCGGGACAGGCGCCGCACCCGGGCCAGGGTGTCGCCGTCGAAGCCCAGGCGCTCCAGGGTGATGCCCTTGAGCTCGTCGGACAGCTGCTGCCGGTCCAGCACCCGCAGCACGCAATCCTCGCCGAACACCCCGGGCATGATGGACACCCGCAGGTCGATCTCCCGGCCGCGCAGGTTGACCTTGAAGCGGCCGTCCTGGGGCACGCGCCGCTCGGCGATGTCCAGCTCGGCCATGACCTTGATGCGGGAGATGACCTGTTCGGCCATTTCCCGGCCGGGCGCGTGGGCCACATGGGTCAGCACGCCATCGATGCGGTACTTGATGGCCAGCCCCGCGGGATCGTTTTCCAGGTGGATGTCCGAAGCCCCCGTGGTGAGGGCGTCGTACAGGGTGGAATGGCTGAGCTTGACCACCGGCGAGGCATCCGCGCCGATGGCCTGGAGGGAGATTTCCTCCACCGCCTCGCCGCCGCCGGTCTCCCCGGCCATGGCGCCCACCCCGTCCATGGCCTTGAGGCCGGCTTCCAGGCGGTGCAGCCAGGCCAGGATGTCCTCGCGCAGGGCCAGGGCGGGAGTGAAGGCCGCCCGGATGCGCTGCTCGGCCCAGGTGTCCAGATGGGGATTCAGGGCGTCGGCGAACACGAACCAGATTTGCCCCCCCGCATCCCGGCAGGCCATGCATTCCTTGTCCAGGGCCAGGCTGAAGGGGATCAGGTCGAAGGCGGGCTCCAGTTCCCGCAAGCGGGCCATGTCCAGGGAGGTGTAGGCGAAGGCCTCCGCCAGCCGGGCGAGAAAATCAGTCGGTGCCAGGCCCAGGCCCTGCTGCAGGGCCGCCAGGGGCGTCACCCCGAGCCGGGCGGCCTCCTCCCGGGCCAGGGCCAGCCGGGCGGCGTCGATGGGGTTGCCGGCTCCGCTCATTCCAGGCTCCCCGCCAGTTCAAAAATGGGCAGGTAAAGCAGCACCACGATGACCCCGATCACCAGGCCGATGAGGGCCATCAGCAAGGGCTCCACCAGGCGGGTGAACCATTCCACGAAACGGGCCAGTTCCTCGTCATGGAATTTCGCCACGGATTCCATCATCTCCCCCATGCGGCCGGACTTCTCCCCGACCCGCAGCAGGCGGGCCGAAACCGGCGTGGACAGGCCGCTCTGTTCCATGGCCCGGGACAGGGACTGGCCCTCCCGGATCAGGCCGGTGGCACCCCGCAGCCGCAGGCGCAGTTCCGGATGCAGCATGCCCCCCGCCATGCCCAGGGCCTGCACCACGGGAATGCCCCCCTGCAGCAGCATGCCCACGGTGCGATAGAAGCGGGTGAGATGGAAGATGCGCAGATGCTCGCCCAGGCCGGGGGCGCGCCAGAGCAGGCGGGACACCCATGCCCGCGTGGCCGGCCGGGTGAAGCCCCAGACCGCCAGAGCCAGCGTCGCCACCAGGGCGAACAGCGCCGTCAGGGCGTGGGCCTCCACCAGGCCGCCACCGGCGATCAGCATGCGCGACGCGAACGGCAGCCGCTCCATGTTGCCCTCGTAGATGGCGGCGAAGCGGGGCGTGACGTAACCCAGCAGGAACAGGGCCACCAGGCCGCCCACCGCCAGCAGCAGCAGGGGATAGACCGAGGCGGCGACCACCTTCTTCTTCACCCCTTCCACCTGCTCCTGATAGGCCACGTAGCGGGCCAGGGCTTCCGCCAGGCCGCTGGTCTTTTCCGAGGCCTGGACCACCGACACGTACAGGGGCGGGAAAGCGTCCGGGAAATGGGAGATGGCGGTGGAAAACCGCTCCCCCTCGAACAGGTGGCGCACCACCTGGTCGAGCACCTGGCGCGTCTCGGCGCGGGTTTCCTTTTCCACCAGGGTCTGTAGCGCCTCGGTCAGGGCCAGGCCGCTGCCCAGCAGGGCCATGAGTTCCCGGCTGAACAACACCAGCGGAAAGCGTGACCGGCGTCCGCGCCAGCGGGCGGCGACATTGCTCCGGGGCGCGACGGTGAGCACCTGGAGTCCCTGGCCCCGGGCCTGCTCGGCGGCCTCGGCCTCGCCGGCGGCGTCCACCGTGAAGACCTTGCGGCCGCCGGGCCCCAGGGCGCGAATCTCGTAAAGCATGGATGATGAATTCCGCGGCCGATTGCGTGGCCTATTGCCAGCTCGCGATATCGGCGGCCTCGCCGGTGCCGCCGGGCTGCCCGTCCTTGCCCAGGGACAGCAGGTCGTACTCGCCGTGCTCGCCCGGCGCCCGGTACTGGTACGGGTTGCCCCAGGGATCCTTGGGCACCGCCTTGCGCAGGTAGGGTCCCTGCCAGCGGGCCTCGCCGGCGGGCTGGGCGTTGAGGGCCTCCAGGCCCTGCTCGCCGGTGGGATAACGCCCCACGTCCAGGCGGTACTGGTCCAGGGCATCCTCCAGCGCCCGGATCTGGGCACGGGTGGCCTTCACCTCCGACTTGCCCACCTGGGAGAAATAGCGCGGCGCCACGTAGGCCACCAGAAGGCCGATGATGACCAGGACGACGAGCAGTTCGAGCAGGGTGAAGCCTCTGGCGGAGCGCGGCAAGGCGAATATCCCTCGGGAAGGATTGGGCATGGTCTGCATGGGGCTGGACTCAGGAGTGGTTGCCAGGAAATGACAGGTCACGGGGGTGGATCTCAAGGGAGGGGTCGCAAAGACCGGCGATCATACTTGAAGCACTGTTTCAGTATTGCGCGTGCCGCCAGGTCGAGATCACGTAAATTGACCGGGCCTTGGGGATCATTCCTATCCGGATCGAGGGCGAAAGCCGCCCGGGCATGGCCCAGACGCTCCCCCTCCCAAATGTCCACGGCCGGCTTTGCACAGCCGGCCGGCTTCGGCGGCGTCGAGACATGCTCGCCGACTTCCCGCCTACGCCCCCCGCGAGCGGTGGAGGGGCCGATGCCGGACCCGTTTGCGAACAGGCCGGACAGGGAAGCGATACCCTCCCCGTCCACGGGGAGGGTCAGGGTGGGGAGCGCCTTTTCTCCCACGCGGGGAATGGCGCGCCCCACGGGAAAATGCATCGCCTCGAATCGTTTCACCTTCAGTCTCGCCTCCGGAAAGACATGCCAGTCCTTCCTCTATCGGCGATCCTCGGCCTTACTTGAATCGGACCGGTCACGTCCCCTTGCGCCAGCCAGACACCGGGGTGACCGGCAGCAGTTCCATGTCCACGTAATCGCGGAACGGCGCCTGGATCTGTTCCAGCAGCGCGGGATCGTCCGTCTCCAGCACGGAGAAGGTGCGGGAGCCGTCCTGGGCGGCCCAGTCGCCATGCAGCTTGAGGCCGGCGGGAACGTTGTCGTAGAAGCCTTGCGCCGCCTGTCCAAGCCGGGTGTAGTCCTCGGCGGTCAGATTGGGACGGGTGCGGCTGATGAGCATGTAGAACATGGGGGGTCTCCGAAGTTGAGCGGTTATGTCTGGATGGCTGAGGCGCGTCGAATATTGCCCGCAATCGGGCGAGCAAATCCAGCATGTTTTCGGGTACCTTAGGCTCCCCAGGCCGGAGAAAACGGAAAAACCCAAGGTTGTCATTGCGAACGAAGTGAAGCAATCCAGCATCCTTTCTTACCATCATCGTTGTGGATTGCCATGTTGCTTCGCGCCTCGCGATGACGGCATTTTTCCCACACCCCGGGCGACACTTTCCTTTGACTGGACGCGCGCGACATGACTCTTGCCCAACCCCACACCCAACTGCCCCCCTCCGCCCGGCTCAAGCTGGATCTCATGTTCCACGGCATCCACTACACCGAGGCCCTGGGGCGGGCGGCGAGCCACGCCTTTCCCAACTACTACCCCTACCGCTTCCAGCCCGGCGAGCACGACCCCACCGGCAAGGGCAAGGCGGCCATTCCCTACGCCCTGAACCTGGCCGACGGCACCGTCATCCGCATCAAGGGCAGCGGTGATTCGCCCTGGGGCGTGAGCGGCGACCTGGAAACGGGCTATACCCTGGCCCGGGACGGAGAACCCGGCATGCCCGTCAGCTTCGTCCCCCTGCCCCGCTGGATGGCCGCCCAGACCAGCGACGGCTTTTCCATGGCGCGCACCGGCCTGGAATTGCTGGGGGACCTGGGCGTGATCAACCTGGCGCCCGGCTGCGAGTATTTCCTGCACAAGCAGGACGGGGTCTCCATGCGCTGCGGCTTCTGCGCCTATGGCGCCCCCGACGAGCGGGTGGCCCACCTGGGCCAGAAGATCCACCAGGTCTCCCTTCCCGAGCTGACCTATACCCGCATCGGCGAGACCCTGGAGGCCGCCCTGGCCGAGGGCGGCGTGCGCCATCTCTACCTGGTGGGCGGCTCCCTCACCGACTGGCGCGAGGAAGGCCAGCGCTACCTGGAAATCGCCCGCCGCATCCAGGCCGTCAACCGCCATCGCCTGCCCCTCTCCTGCGGCTCCGGCGCCCTGCCCCTGGACATCATGCGGGAGATGCGCGGCGAGGGCCTGGTGGACAACGTCTGCTTCAACCTGGAGATCTGGTCCGAGCCCCTGTTCGCCAAAATCTGCCCCGGCAAGAATCGCTACGTGGGCTATGCACGCTGGATCGAGGCCCTGGAACAGGCGGTGGGCCTGTGGGGACGGGGCCACGTCTACACCGCCATGGTGGCCGGCATCGAACTGGAACCCGAGCACGGCATGACCTGGGAACAGGCGGCGGACCTGGCCCTGGAAGGCGCCGAGGCCCTGTGCGCCAGGGGCGTCCTGCCGGTCTATTCCCTCTACTGGCCGGTGGGCGGACGCGACCACCCGGAATACATGAGCCGGCTGCGCAACTACTTCGAGCGCCTCAACCTGGGCTACCACGGGCTGCGCCAGAAATACGACCTGCACATCTCCGACAGCTTCATGACCCACCGCTGCGCCTTCATGCAAATGGAATGCGACATGGACCGGCTGGCGGCGGCCTGAGCCCCACAGGTGGCCCTTTTTTCCGGGGCCACCGAACACAGGGCGCGAGCGCCGAAAAAAGGCTCAGTTCACGTTAACGAGTGATGGGCGGAGTTGGCCAAAAAATAGGGTTTCCCCCCTTTGCAAAGCCCCCTCCGGGGATAAAGGGGGAGAGGGGGGATTCTCCAAGGCTGGCACGGACTGAAACCGTGTCAAATCCCCCTTCGGTCCCTCTTTACAAAAGGGGGAAGACAACCACCACCGTAGTTAGTGCGACACCGACACTCAACGCGAACAGAGCCCGAAAAAACCCCGCCGAGGCGGGGTTCTGTCTTGGGCCGGGAACGGCTTAGGCCTTGCGGCGCATCCGGGCAAAGCCCAGACCGGCCAAGCCTAGGCCCAGCAGGCCGAGGATGGAGGGTTCGGGCACTGCGGCCTGGGAGAAACGCTGCTCGATACCACCCATCGACGCTGTGTCAGTATCATCCACGGCCCAGACGAGGAAATTCTTTTTCACGAAGATCTCATCTTGCGGCAAGAAAGCCGCGTTGTCCGGCCAGTTTCTGGTCTCCACGCCGTCCAAGATGCTGAACTCGATGAATTTATGGGCCAATGGATCTCCGGACACGCTTGTTACCCATTCTTCCACGAACATGCCCAAATCGCTGGAATCATCGACGAGCCATGTGAGTACACTGCCGGGATTGCCGAAGTTGAGCAGGTTGTCCTTGATCTTCTTGTCCCCGATGGTGGACACGTGGAAGGTGAAGGTCAGGTCGCGATAGGCGTAGATGCCATCGCCCGTCACTGTCATCTGGTTACCAAGGTCGATCATCAGGCCCGGCCCGGGATCGTCGCCACCATCATGCAGGGCGTTGACTTGGATGGCGCTGAAATCCCAGGTAGCCGACGGGTCGGATGTGCCCGTAAAGGTGACTTCCCATTGATCGAACAGCTTGTCGCCGGCGGTGATGCTGCCGTTATCCAGCAATTCGGTCATCGTGATGGCCTGGGCGCCACCAGCGAGTAGCGCAAGGGCCAGAGTAAGCAGGGTCTTCTTCATGATGGATGCTCCTAATCAGGTTGCCAGTCTTTGCTTCCCCCGGCCGGGCCGGGGGGCATCAAGGGTTACGGAACGGGGTTAACCGGGACCGCGCAGTTCGGCAGGGTGCACAGCGGGATGCAAGCCTTGACGTCGGCGGGACTGACCACGCCGTCACCATTGGCATCGTAGGCTTGATCCAGTGGCGGCACCTTCTTGCCGCGGGCCTTGCTGATCATGGAGGTGTCGACCTTGTCGATGTCGCCATCCTTGTCCACGTCGCACTTGCCTTCGCAGGCATCGCCAATCTTGTTGTTGTTCAGGTCTTCCTGGCCCGGGTTGGACGTGTTCTTGCAGTTGTCGCAGGCATCGCCCACACCGTCGCCATCCGCATCAGCCTGGTTGGCGTTGGACGTGTTCACGCAGTTGTCGTCCGAGTCACACACGCCGTCCTGGTCGGTATCGATGCAGGCGCCGCCCAGGGAGCGCTGCAGCACCAGGATGGCATAGGAGTGATCGGCTGGCTGGCTCCAGGTCCCATTCGGGTTGGGGAACAGCCCCGAGGCTTGCTGCAGGGACATCAGCCGGTAGGCGTAGTCGTAGTACCAGCCGTCGGGGGTTCCCGAGTAGTAACCCGCTGCACCGGCGCCACGCGGTGCCGGACGCGCATCCGCGTTGGGATCCCGGTTCGCTTCCCGCCCCGCGACAATCGGTAACGTGCCCATGTCACTTGGATCGATATTCCCCGCGGCCGGCACAACCCCTGAATTTTGAATGATGTTGTAGGCCTTGGAGGAAGACCACAGGTAATAGAAATAAGCCGGCGTCCAACTGTCCGGACGAATATTGGTGGTGTAGCTATACGCATTCCGCAGCCAACGGAGATACCCCTGAATCGAGGGATCGTTCAAGTTCTTGCCCGTACCGACCAATTGGCCCCAAGTGCCGGAAGCGGTTTGTTGGGAGCTGTTATTGCCAGCACCGTAATAGGACTGATAGCCGTGTCCGAAGCAGCCGGCGCCACAAGTATCGAACTGCGCACCTACATTCTGTTCACCGTTCAGAGAATAAGCCAGCGAGGTCTTGTCCAAGGCGGCGGTAATCAGTGGGATGCGATTCTTGTCCGCGGACTCGCCCATCCCGCTGTAGAACCCTTTTGCAGCCGACATGCCGGCCAATGTGAGTTGTGTAGTGGAAGAATCATAGCCAGGACCTTGGTAATCCCAGTAGCCACCACGGCCATTGGGGGCCGGGGCTTCGGGCGATTGCGCCGTCAGGGTCCGATCCACGACTTTGTCAATGGTCTGGCGCGCGGATCGGCCAGCACAGTTGTAACCTGCCGGTGCGACAGGATTATCTGGTCCTCCGGTTGCGAGATAAACCGACAACGCCATCATGGCTTGGCCATCGTAATAGGAATAGAAGCCGCCACGATCTCCATAGCTGCCACTATCGATCAGAATGCAGGCGGCATTCTGGGCCAGGGTCTTATCCGCCGCGCTCAGGCCGTTGTAGCCGGCCGGTAGGCTTTCCTTCTCCAGCAGGGTGAGCAAGGCCAAGCCATTGGCCGCGATATCGGTCGTGAAGTAGTTGTTGGCACGCGCGAACGCCAGGCCGGCGTCGATGGCGGCGTTGACGTCGTCCTTGAAGTTCTGGTGGGACGCCTGGGCGCCCGTCGCGAGGGCGGACAGGGCGGCGACACAGAGGATGCTCAGTGTGGTTTGTTTCATGATTGCTCCTTCCGATTATCGAACCGGGGCATTTGTCCCGGGCGGGGGATAGATAAAACCGTGTTTTCTTGGATATAGCTTCGCGTTCAGTGAACTGCATCCCGACCCCGGAAATTCACCATCGGCCTGGAGTTTCACGCCATGTCACTTTCCACTACCTGGCACTCGTGGATACCTTGGTGCTTATTTACTAGCAAAAAACGGGCCCAATTTATTTATATTTACAATCAAAGTGTTACGTTATTAAAGCGTTTTTCAATACCAAAAATGTAAATTTTCCCGACAAGCTAATCCACAACAGAACAAAAAAACCCCGCCGAGGCGGGGTTCTGTCTTGGGCCGGGAACAACTCAGGCCTTGCGGCGCATCCGGGCGAAGCCCAGGCCCAGCAGGCCCAGGCCCAGCAGGCCGAGGATGGAGGGCTCGGGCACGCCGGTCTGAGAGAAGCGCTGGTCGAAGCCATGAAGACCCGCGTTGTCGGTTGCCGCGGTGGCCCACACCAGAATGTTCTTGGTCACGTACACCGACTGCCGCGGCCCGAAGTCGGCGGAATCAGCGAGTTTCGCGGTCTGGCCGGTGCCTGCGAGATAGCTGAACTCCACGTCCAGAATGCCGAGATCATCAGCCCCCATTTCAGTACCCACGGATTCCAGGATAAAACTGCCGGCATCCTCGGTCTCTCCGGCACCAGCCGTCCATCCATAAGAGGCAATCACATTGCCCATGGTGGCGTCGGTAATCTGCATGCCGGGGTCGGTGGCGGTGACCTTGAAGCCGAAGGTGTAGTCCAAGTAGGCGTAGGTGCCGTCACCAGTCACGTTGAATTCGCCATCCAGGATGCTGAATTTCAGGCCATAGTCGCCACCGTCGTCGATGCCCACGACTTCGATGTTGTCGGTATCCACCGTGCGGGCCGGATCGGAAGAATCAAAATAAACCTCGGACCAGTCGCTGAACAGCTTGTCGCCGACGGTGATGCTGCCGTTATCCAGCAACTCGGTCATCGAGATGGCCTGGGCGCCGCCGGCGGCCAGCGCCAAGGCCAGGGTAAGCAGGGTCTTTTTCATGATGCTTGCTCCTAATCAGGTTGCCAATCTTTGTCCCCCCCGGCCGGGCCGGGGGGCATCAAGGGTTACGGAACGGGGTTAACCGGGACCGCGCAGTTCGGCAGGGTGCACAGCGGGATGCAGGCCTTGACGTCGGCGGGACTGACCACGCCGTCACCATTGGCGTCGTAGGCTTGATCCAGCGGCGGCACCTTCTTGCCGCGGGCCTTGCTGATCATGGAGGTGTCGACCTTGTCGATGTCGCCATCCTTGTCCACGTCGCACTTGCCTTCGCAGGCGTCACCAATACCGTTCTGGTTCTGGTCTTCCTGGCCCGGGTTGGCCGTGTTCTTGCAGTTGTCGCAGACATCGCCCACGCCGTCGCCATCCGCATCAGCTTGGTTGGAATTGGCGTCAGCCGGGCAGTTGTCCTCGTCGTCGCAGACACCGTCATTGTCGCCGTCGGCGCAAGCGCCACCGAGGGAGCGCTGCAGCACCAGAATGGCGTAGGCGTGGTCGACTTCCGCGTCCCAGCTGCCGTTCGGGTTGGGGAACTGGCCGGCGGCGTTCTGCAGCGTCATCAGCCGGTAGGCGTAGTCGTAGTACCAGCCGACGGGCGTACCAGCGTAATAGCCGGCAGCGCCCGGGCCGCGCGGGGCAGGGCGGGTGTCGAGGCCAGAATTCCGGTTGGCTTGCCGGCCCACGACCACGGGCAGGGTTCCCATGTCGCCGGGATCGACGTTGCCCGCCGCAGTCGGCGCCCCGGCGGCCTCGATGATGTTGTAAGCCTTCGAGGACGACCACAGGTAATAAAAATAGGCCGGCGACCAGCCCTGGTTGACGTAGTTCGTGTCGTAGTAGTAACTGTTCTGCAACCAGTGCAGGTAGCGCTGGATGGCGGGATCGTTGACGTTCTTGCCGGCGCCGGTCAGTTGCCCCCAGGTGCCGGAAGCGGTCTGTTGATGGCTCGGGCCATAGCCGCTGACCTGGTAACCGTGGCCAGCGCAGCCCCCCGCGCCGCAAGTGTCGAACTGGCCACCCGACTGTGCCTTGGCATTGACCGCGTAGCCGTCGGAAGTCCGGTTCAGCGCGTCCGTGATCAGGGGGATGCGGGCCTTGTCCACGGATTCGCCCATCTTGCTGTAGAAGCCCTTTGCGGCGGCCAGGCCGGCCAGGGTGAACTGGGTGGTGGAGGAATCGCAACCAGTGCTGGTGTAGCCCCAGAAGCCGGCGCAGTTGCCGGCGGCAGGCACACCGCCGGTCTGGGCGGCCAGGGCGCGGTCCACCACCTTGTCGATGGTCTGGCGCGCGGAGCGGCCGACGCAACTGTAGCCCGCCGGCGCGGCCGGGGTATCGGGGCCGCCGGTGTCCAGGTAGACCGACAATCCCATCAGCACCTGGCCGTCGTAGTAGGAATAGAAGCCGCCACGGTCGCCGAAGCCGCCACCGTCGATCAGGATGCAGGCGGCGTTCTGGGCAAGGGTCTTGTCCGCGGCATCCAGGCCGTTGTAGCCGGCGGGAAGGCTCTCCTTCTCCAGCAGGGTCAGCAGCGACAGGCCGTTGGCCTCGGTGTAGACGGTGAAGTGGTTGTTGGCTCGAGAATAGGCCAGGCCGGCATCGATGGCGGCGTTCACGTCGGCCTTGAATTCGGCGTGACCGGCTTGCGCGCCGGTCGCGAATGCGGACAGCACCGCGACGTAGAGGATACCGAGGGTGGTTTTTTTCATGATGACTCCTTCCTGAATCGAATCGGGCACTTCGTCCCGGGGATGGATGGATGAAACCGTGACTTCATGCTCGCCGCCTCACGCCATCTGGTTTTTTGCAGCCTGGCACTCGCAAATGCCTTGGTATTCAACTACAAGCAAATAGCAAGCCTGAAATTATTGCTACGCATAATCAATATGTTGGATTAACAGAGAATAGATTCAGACACAGAATGTAAATTTCCTCGACAGCCTGATTGCCTTATAGGCGGGCGGCGCGTCAATCACCAGGCGACCAGGGCGCATGACAGGACGCTGGACGAAAAAAACCCCGCCGCGGCGGGGTTTTTTCTCCGGGGCTAGAAAAAATCAGCCCTGGCGGCGCGCCCGGGCGAAGCCCAGGCCCAGCAGGCCGAGGCCGAGAAGACCCAGGGTGGCGGGTTCGGGCACCGAGGTCTGGGAGTAGCGCTGGTAGAAATCGGTGATGTAGATCGCTTCGCCCTGGGCGGACGACCACACCCCGATGTTCTTCGTCACGAAGATCTCGCTCTGGGGCGCGAACACCAGGGAATCGAAGCCCACGTAGTCCTCCACGCCACCCAGGATGCTCTCCGTCACCTCGATGGTGCCGAGCACCTTGCCGTCCTTGTCCTTGACGGTCTCGATGATGGTGGCAAGCAGGTCTTCACCGCCTTCCTCTTCATCGTAGTCGAGCGAACCGAAGAACCCGCCCATGGAGACGTCCTTGATCAGCTTTCCAGTCAGCGAGGTGACACGGAAGCTGAAGCTGTAGTCGGTGTAGGCGAACACGCCATCACCGATCACGCCCAGATCGCCGTCCTCGATGGAGAACTGCAGGCCGGGTCCGGGATCGTCACCCCCGTCATTCAGGGCGGAAACTTCAATATCGGCTGGATCCACCGCGAAAGCCGCGTCGGATTCACCGCTGAACACGAATGCCCATTGGTCGAACTTCTTGTCGCCGGCCTGGATGGTCTGCCCGCCCAGCAGGTCGGACAGGGGAACGGCCTGGGCGCCACCGGCGAGCAGCGCGAGGGCCAGGGTAAGCAAGGTCTTCTTCATGTGGATGCTCCTAATCAGGTTGCCAGTCTTTGCTTCCCCCGGCCGGGCCGGGGGGCATCAAGGGTTACGGAACGGGGTTAACCGGGACCGCGCAGTTCGGCAGGGTGCAC
>WBZT01001033.1_pt1 | contig 21264 bp, 15 predicted proteins | sample 5204241 | NCBI WGS metagenome assembly WBZT01 (sample SAMN12344358, study PRJNA552823) | activated sludge metagenome | biome: Activated sludge suspended growth; feature: Nitrification reactor; material: Wastewater; isolation source: activated sludge from nitrification reactor of wastewater...
TGCTCGCCCAGAAATCGTCGCGATTGATGATGAGCGATTCCTTGGACGTCTCGCCCGCCTCGTTGACGATGGTCACGCTGCTCTTCTTGCCGAACGGCGGATTGGCCAGGACGATCTCGTATTCGCCATGCTTCCCGGCCAGCGCATCTTTCGTGATAACGGGTAAATCTTCGTCTGCCTCGCCACCAATCCCATGCAACAACAAATTCATCGCGCAGAGCCGCGTGACGCTATCCACCAGTTCAATGCCGAAGAACGTGCCGCTCTTGAGCTTCTTCTTCTGCGCCCGGTCGAGCTGATAATGCTTCGCCAGATAATCATGCGCTGCCAGCAGGAAACCACCCGTGCCGCAGGACGGATCACAAATCGTCTGGCCCGGTTGCGGGGCAACCGCATCCACCATCGCGGCGATGAGCGGGCGCGGCGTGAAATATTGTCCCGCGCCGCCTTTCACGTCCTCGGCGTTCTTTTGCAGCAACCCCTCGTAAGCGTCGCCCTTCACGTCGGCGGACAGGCTCGACCACTGCTCCTTGTCAATCAGGTCCACGATGAGCCGGCGCAGCTTGGCCGGGTCTTGGATTTTGTTCTGCGCCTTGCGGAAAATGACGCCCAACATGCCCGACCGCTTGCCGAGTTCCTCCAACGTATGACGATAATGAATTTCCAATTCGTCGCCATCCTTCGCCAGCAACGCCGGCCAATCCTTGCCCTTGGGAATGGGCGACGGCTTGTTGAACGGCGGCCTCACCTGCTCATCCGCCATTTTCAGGAACAGCAGAAACGTAACTGCTCCAAGTAATCGCCGTAGGACAGGCCGTCATCCCGCAGGATGCTGCAATAGTTCCAAATTTTTTGGACATGGGCGGTGGGGTTGCTCATTTTGTTTTGGGCAATAATTTCCGCAGCCGCTCCGTGGCTTCATCGCGATCAATCGCGCTCGCCGCGACCGTCAGCGTCAACTCTTCCCACTCCTCTCCGTCGGTCTTTGGCTCAATCCCGTTTAGCCGCAAAAAAACGATGCACGCGCCCAGCGCCGCCCGCTTGTTGCCGTCAATGAACGGATGATTTTTGCAGAGATAAAACAGATACGCCGCCGCCACTTCCGCGATGTCCTGGTAAGGCGACTCGCCGCCGAAACTGGCCTGTGGCGCGGCCACAGCCGACTCCAGCAACGCCAGTTCCCGCACGCCGTCGGAGCCGCCGAACTTCGCGATGGCCTCGGCATGAATCTCCCGCACGATTTCCACCGTCAGGTGAAAACAATTTTCCGGCGTGGCGCTCATGCCAGCTTCTTCATCGTCCGGGCGTAATCCTTCATCGTCGCCTTGATGACGCGCGACACTTCCGCCCGCGACGGCTTGGGATTCAGCGGCGTCAGCGTGATCGTGCCGCCCGCGTGAACTTCCACGTTCACCTGGTCACCAGCTTTCAAATGCGCCAGCTCCATCAACGCCGCGTCAAACATCAACCCTTGCGAGTTGCCAATCTTTGAAATCGTTTTAACCATGACGTTAAACTATGTTTTACAGGCCGTTCTGTCAAGCCAGCCCGCCGGTGAAGGCTTTTTGGAGGATGGACTGGCGGAGGCGGTTTGCGCGCTGGAGGTTGGCCGACACCACCGACTCCAACTCCTCCACCACGCTCAACCGCCGCTCCACTTCCGCCACAATCCGCGTTTGCTCCGCCAGCGGGGGAAGCGGGATCGGCGCAAGCTCGACGGTCTCCTGATCAATTTTTGGCATCGTGCCAGAAATACCTTGGGCTCTCGCCCGGAAGAAAGTTCGCCCACGTTCGGACAGCAGGCACATTGCCACCCTCGATCTGCCGCCAGTAATCAGGACTTTGGAAGAACGTCGCGAGGTAGCGCGAATCAACGCCTGATGAAACGCGAACACGAATTAAGTAAGAAGCAAACACTGCTTCGGGGCAGTCGCCGAGGAGAAAACTTTTACCAGTCGTCGCCCCCGTGCGAGCAAAAACCAAATCGCCCGATGCGAGACGGTATTTTGGAATCTCGTCGGCTGGGATGTCGCAAGACAGAACTGCATCCCAATCAACTCGGCCATCTTGAATATCGGTAACGCAAGAGCAATTGAGCAAGCTGATCAAGGACGCCGGGGAACTCGGCCATCCCGTCTATCTGATCAAAGTCGCGGCTTTGGTGCCGCGCTTTGATTTGAAAGCGCTCGCCGCCATTTACCGTGGCCAGATAACTGACGCGGAGATTTATCTTCGCGCACTCACGGAGTTTCAGCAGCTCCAAGCAAGCTTGATCCGTTTGACCTGCATCGTGCAAAACCGTCTGGTACGCCAATCTCAGGCGAAGCTGCTTGAGGCAAGGCCAACTGCCCAAACGGTGAAGACCATTCAAGAGCAATGGAGCGCAATGCCACGGCAAACCACCCAAGCCAGAGAGTCCACCCGGCAGGCGCGCTCCTTGAAACGGGATGGCAGTACCAATCCGCAAGATGCTTCAGGCTAGCGAAGCAGCCTGGACGGGCCTCCCAGAGTTTGGTTGGTATCCAGGCATCTGCGCCTTGGAATCTGGGCAGAACCAGTTTCGCTGGACGCATTGATGGATACGTACACTCCGTGACACCCCACCCAGTACCCCCCCCCGCTTTCCCCCGCCCTGGGTGGGCCGTCGCCGATGTCGCTCCCACACTTTCAACAACCTTCCTTTTTCCGTGCCACTGGCGACAGCAACAATAGCTCATCCCCGCTGGTTGTCGCGTCAGCCACGATCACCGGGCCGGCCCAAAGGAGGCACGGGGCCGTTCCCGGTGAACTGGCCGTGAGGCAGGCCGCCGTATCCACCGTCGCCCGGCCCGGCTGCCGAGTGTCACGCCGGTCGCGACCGTCACCGACCACGACGCGCCAACAGAACGGCGCCACGATTCGTTGACAGCGCGTTTGATTCCCGCCGAGTGTCGCTTGCTCGACCACGCCGGACACGCCACACGCCACACCAGTCGCTCCCTGCCCGCCGCCGGCCCGCGATTCAGCCGGGCGCAATGTCCCTCTGCGATGTCTCGCCTTGTGCTTCGCTTGGCTCTGGCACGGCTTCCAGCAACGTCGGCGAGCCAAAAGGCGCGGGCATGACGACCGAGGCGAAAGCGCGCGGATTGAAACGCTCCAGGGACTACGTTTGGGACTACTTGGTGGCTTTGGCGCGAATCGAACTTGCGCAAGTCGTTGAAGGAATGGTGCCCCGGCAAGGACTCGAACCTTGGACCAATTGATTAAGAGTCAACTGCTCTACCAACTGAGCTACCGAGGCAACCAATCAAGGGCGCGCAGAATGGCCGCGGGCCGAGAAATTGTCAATCTTCCGTTGCAGTCGAGCGCGGTTTTGTCGGCGGCCTCACGTGCGCCGGCACGGGTGGGCGCGGTGGTTTGGGTTCGCCTTGCCACCTCAGGGCACGATTACCACCCGATACAAGCGCAGACCGGCAGAATCCCACACGTTCGTTTCGGTCACCGTCGCTTCCGTGGCGAGAATGTCGGGCGAGCAGTCGAGCCAGACCGGCGCAAGCAGGTTCGTGGCGCATTGCACGCGATACCGCCCCCCCGCCAGACTCGTCCAGGTCAGGCGCACCATTTCGTTCGTCAGCGTCACGTCCGTCAACACGGGACGCGAAACGACGCTCACTAGGAACGTCTTGCTGTCGGTGAGTTCCGGCGAACCATTGTCCGTAACGCGAATTGTGATGCTGCGCACTTCGCCCACGTCCGCGTCGGATGGCGTCCAACTGAACACGCCGTTGGTGGGGTTGACCTGCGCGGCGGGCGAGTTGCCCGGATCCACACTGAACGCGAGCGCATTGAGTGGCAGGTCAGGGTCGGTGGCGGCATTGGTAAAAGTCAGAGTGGTGCCAGCATGAATTTTGTGATCGGAAATTCCGACCAGCGTGGGCGGGAGATTGGATTCCAACACCGTCAGGGTGAAGTACTGGGTGAAGGTCAGTGACACGGCGCCGGATTTCGTCGCCCGCAACTGAACGGCGTTGGTGCCGGGTCCGTCAGCTTCGGTTGTAACCCACTGAAAAGAGCCCGAGCCATTGGTGAAAGTCATGGTTGCATTCGGAGGAGCGTTGATGAACAAAACTGTAATGCCGTTCGTAGGCTCGTCAGGGTCCACAGTCGAAAAAGCGAAGTTCAAAGTTTCGCCCTCCACCACCGTGAAGTTGCTCACCCCCGACACGACCGGTGGATGATTGGTCAGTGGCAGCACCACCACGCTGAAGGTCTGGGTCGCGCTCAAGCTGGGCAGGTCGTCGTCGCTGACGGTGATCGAAATCAGATTCGTCGTTCCAGCCTGGGCCAACTCCGGCACCCATTCAAAGACACCCGAGTTGGTGGTGAGCGTGGCATTGGCGGGCGCGAACGGCAACGCGAACCGCAATCCAGCCGGTGACGTTTCGACATCGGAAGCGACATTGGTGAAACTAAGCCGCTGACCGCTCTCAGTGACGAAGTCCGGGATCGGCGCCAACACCGGCGGGTCATTGACCGGGAGGAAGGTAACATCGAAGCCGCTCGCGTTCGTGGCTATACCATCACTGACAGAAACTGTGATGTGGGCCGTACCGAATTGATTTGTCGCGGGCGTGATGGTTAGGGACCGCACGCTCCCAAGCCCCCCCTGCGCAAGGTTGCCGGGCGGCACGAGATCAACATCGGTCGTCGTCACGCTGACCATCAGGGCGCTGGCATCGGTTTCCGTATCGCCCACGGCAAACTCCATCGGTCCGGCCACGATATCTTCGTCCGTCGTCAAATTCGTGAGTCCCGTGATCGTCGGAAAACCGTTGGCACTGAGGGTGGCATTCACCGTGTTGTTCGAGGCTTCCGGGTCCAGCGCGCCGGTGACGACGGTGGCCTGATCCAGTGCAATGCCGGCCGAATCCGCCCTGACTTCCAGCGTGACCGTGGCCGCCTCGTTGCTGGCCAGCGTCCCCAAATCGAAGACCTGAAAACCTCCAAGATCGGTGAGCGTGCCCTGCGAAGTCACCGCGCTGACGAACACGAACTCGGCTGGCAGCCGATTGGAAAGCACGACGCCCGAAGCCGTATCCGGCCCGGCATTGGAGACGGCCAGCGTGACCATGACGTTGCTTCCAACATTGACGACCGGAGCGGAAACCGACTCCCACAGCACGAGGTCGCTGACCGGCGGACTCGCGGTGCAGCAGCTGCCATTCGAGGTTGTGATGCTCAAGTGCCAGCCCTGCGCCACGCTCCCCACGTCCTGACTGCTGTCGTCCTGGATATAGAGCGACCAATTGCCGTTGGGATTCAGCCCATTGAACAAGGCCAGTGCAGAACCGTGCGCGCCGCCGGGCGCCGGCGCGGAGAAAGAGTCGCCACTGCCGTAATTGGTGGGTTTGTACGAACCGGATGTGATCAGCGTGGAAGCTGGCAGGCTCGCCGCGGCGGCATCGTCGAAGGTAAGGCTCAGATTGTTCACCGCGAGACCAGCCCCCTCACTGACATCCGACATGAGCAACACCGCCTGTCCCGTTGGCCCGACCAACAGCGCATCCACGTCGCCCGGCCACGCGTGCGAGAAACCGTCGAGTGTTACGGTCACCTTGCTGACCGTACCGGTCACGCCCGCCACCACAATGGCTGAGGGAAACGGCGAAGCGATGCCGCGCGTGCCCGAGTAGGGAATGGTGATCTTGGTGGCATTGGCGCGCTCGGTGGTGGTGGCGACCAGACTCCCCAAATAAAATTCATGCTGCGCGAGGCCGAGGTCACCACTGTCCGACTGCAACTGCAAGCTCGTGGCAAAACTGCCGCCGCAACTGCCCGTGGCCAAAAGCGAGAATGGCATCACCACCGCCGGACCGCCGGCCAACAGCAACCCGTAATTCTGCGTTCCGCCGGCCGCGGCAACGCCGTTGGTCAACATCAGAGTCGCCACGACGTTGGTCGCGTCCAGCGTTCCGACGTTGCGCAACGCCAGATTCACCGTAACCCACTCGCCCGGATCAATCGCGTTGTTCGTTGGGCTGCAGGATTCCGCGACGAGCGCTGCGGAATCGAAGATCACCAGCGGCGCGGGAATGGCGGAAACGATCGTGAAATTGGCGTTACAAACGTCAAAGTAAATGTTGCCCACCGCCTCAACTTTGATTCGGGCCGCCGAAGCGGCAATATTCGGAAACAGGACCAACTCCGAGCCGTCGTTCGCCGTGGCGCCAGCCAGGGTGATGGGGAAGGTCAAACCTCCGTTGGTAGAAAGCAGGATGTTCACACTGGAGGTGTTGATCGGCGCGGCCGTGGTGCCGGCGACGTTCCACGTCACGGTCTGGAAGCCCGAGAACGTCCCACCAGAATTGTGCGAGGTGACTTGAAACGGCCCAGCAGCCGCGCTGACGGATACTTGCATGTCCGCCGTACTGACACCGCCGCCCCCCGCGCGATTGTCCCGCGCGGTCACCCGGAAGTTCATCGTCCGCGTCGTCGTCGGCATCACCTCCCCCACCGGCAGCGAGTTGTTGAGCAGATTCAGCAGGCGGGGAAAAGTGCGCGACGGATTCGTGGTAGGGTTCCAAGAACGAAAGAGGGGACTGCTGCCGTTATCCACCGCGCCCAGGGTGGTGCTGGCGCCCAAATCCCGTTCCTCCCAGCTGAAGGTGATCGGGTCACCGTCGGGATCGCTACCCGTCGCGGTCAGGGTGAAAGGCGTGTTTTGGGGAATGCTGTAATTCGCGCCGGCGCTCACGATCGGCGCGGTGTTGCCCGTGGCCGTGATCACGGCACAACTGTTGCCCGAACTGGCGGTCGAGTAATTCAGGATTTCGTCAAAGCTGATCGAATGAAAATACGGATCGCTGTGCGGCTGCAAATCGTCGCTGCCGCAAATCCCGGCGTAAGCCATGATGGTTGAACCGCTGCCCGGTTCGTAGGCGGTCGAAGCGTTCCGATTGCCGCCGCCACAATTGCTCGTCGAGCTGTTGAACGTATGATCCGCCCCGAATTGGTGGCCCATTTCGTGGGCCACGTAATCAACGTAAAAGGCATCCCCGATGGGCGCCGAGTTCCCGGTCTCACCGCGCGCTTTCTGCCCGCCCACGCACACCACGCCCAAGCCGGCCAATCCGCCGCCGGCCGTGCTGAAGACGTGGCCGATGTCGTAGTTGGCGCTGCCAATGATGCTGTCAATCGTGGATTGGTTTTGGGTCAGTAACGAGGACGGCGTGCCGTTGGCAAACGGATCGGTGTTGCCATTCGTGTAAACCAACAGCTCGTTGTTGGCCACGAGCACCAGGCGGATGGCGAGTTCAGTTTCGTAAACACCCGTCACGCGGTTCACGGCGGTGACAATCGCCGCCATTCCCGCCGTCACCGTGCCGCCGTGGTAGGCCGTGTATTCGCCCGTGGCCGCCACCGCCAGCCGATAGGTGCGCAGGCTTGCGCCCGAACGGGCGAGGGCAATGGCCCCGCCGCTTGAGCCGCCGGTCAACGCCGCCGTCCCACGCCCCGCCGCATCCTCCTCCAGCAAACACTGAAAACCATCCGGTGAGCGGACGTAATCCCGCTTGAAGTAGGACGTATGAAACTGGTCCTCCCCTTGGAAGGCCGGATCAATGTAAACCGTACCGTTGGGTGAGAGAATCTGCGCATGCAAGCCGGCGGGCGTCAGATCGAATCGCACCGTGGCTTGCGGGTCATCAAGGCCTTCGCCGAGATAGGTTTTGATTTCGGGAAATTTTGCCGCCAGTTCCGGTGCCATCACCGGTGATTCGACAAAACGAAAGCGCGCGAGGCTACCGTCGGGCATCGGCAACGAGATGACCGCCGGGGAGGTTTTGGGTGAGTACAGGCGTTCCGACGGCGCTGCCGCAAGCAGGTTGCGCAATGCGGCCGGGCGAATTTCCACACTCTTGAACTTTTGCGCGCGGATTCCATTGACTCTGAGCGGACGATCATTCGGTAACGCGTCAATCAAGGACCAAACCGGATCGGCTACGGCCCGGTTGGCCGCCTGCCCGGAAGTGGCATTCGGGAACACCGCGAATAAGAGGAGAAAGGCGGCCAGTGAATACCACCGTGACAACGTGGGAAAAATACCCTCGGGCTCCCTTCCAGCATCGGGCCGCCTGCGGTGCTGATCAACGATATACATCTAGTGGACGCGCATACTATGCGTTACCGGGCAGCCCGCGTCAAACTCGCTGCGGCACGCAGCCAGATCACGATTTGACCGCCTTGAACAGGGCCAGGCATTTCTCGCGCTGGACTTCGTGCAACACGATCCGCTCGGGATATTTGCTCCGCGCCAGCGCGAGCGGATTGCCCCACGGTTGGTGAATGAACTCCGCCGGCCAGTTCGCAAGTTCCGGCAGCCACCGCCGCACGAATTCCCCATCCGGGTCAAACTTCTCCCCTTGGGAAACGGGATTAAAAATCCGGAAGTAAGGCGCGGCATCCGTACCCGTGCCCGCGCTCCATTGCCAGCCGCCGTTGTTGGCCGCCATGTCGCCGTCCACGAGTTGCTTCATGAAATAGCGTTCACCCCACTGCCAGTGGATCAGGAGGTCTTTCGTTAAGAACATCGCCACGATCATGCGGAGACGGTTGTGCATGTTGCCGGTCGCGTTGAGGCAGCGCATCGCGGCATCCACGATCGGATAGCCAGTCATGCCCGCGCACCAGGCCGCGAAGTGGTCAGGGTTGTCCGACCAGCGCAACGCGTCGTACTCCGGACGAAAGGCGCCCTTGGTCACGTGGGGAAAATTGTGGAGCACCTGCAAATAAAATTCGCGCCAGATCAACTCGTTCAAAAACACATCACCACCCGGCGGCTGCGCCGGAGTCGCTGGGCTGCGGGCTTTTGCCAGGGCGGCAAGAATCGTGCGGATGCCGATCGTGCCGCACCGCAAGTGCGGCGAAAGTTGCGACGTGCCATCAATCGCCGGCAGATTTCGATTCGCCGTGTATTCGTAAACCGGCCCGCTCATGAACCGGCGCAACCGCTCCAGCGCCGCACGTTCACCGGCAGGGGTGAACTCCTGTTTCATCGAATGCCCCAACTGACCTGCGTCACCCGGCAACGGATCGCTCCGCAATCCGCCGTCCGCATTGCGCGCCCGCGCCAGCTTCGGCTTCATGGCGGGAATCACTCTGGTCTTCCACGCGCGCGAATAGGGCGTGAAGACCGTGAACGGCTTGCCCGCCTGGGTGAGGATTTCCTGTTCCTCCCAAACCACCGCGTCTTTGAACAGCTCGAAGCCGTAGCCCACGGCATTGAGCGCATTAAACACCCGGCTGTCCCGCGCCTGTGCGTAAGGCTCGTAACGTTTGTTGGCGAACACCGCCGACGCGCCGGCTTCCCGGCATAGTTGCGGCAACAGCGTCTCGGATTTTCCTGCCCGGACGACAAGCGGGTAACCCAGTTCGGCGAGATTCTTCCGCAGCGCTTCCAGCGATTGCAGCAGAAATGCCAGTCGCGCCGCGCCCACATCCGGCCCGGTGCGGAACGCCTCCTCCAGGATAAACACAGGAATGACGGTTTCCGCCCGGCGTGAAGCTTCGTGCAAAGCCATGTTGTCTGAGACGCGCAGATCGCGTCGGAACCAATGAATGACCCGTTTCACTTGGGGAGGTTAGCACAGTTTCGTGACCGTGCAGGCGGCCATTGGGATACAGAGAATTTCAAGCGTTGATCCATTGCCAATAAATGCAATGACTTCGCCAAGATCGCACTGCGCTAGGGCGGCTATTCTGGCGATGTTACTTCCGTCATGGTGCTAAACAGCACCGCAACCTGGGTTGCCCGTGGAAAATAATTTTCCCTTGGAGAAGCCCCTATCCCGTGACTTTGGCAGGCCCACATGAAGCATTCAATTGACCAATACCTAGACCGGGTTAAACACCTACCACCGGCTCCGACCGTCGCTGTGCAACTTCTGGGTCTTTTTGCCGACCCGGACCGGGACATTGATCGCATCGTTGAACTCGTCAGTCATGATCCGGCGCTGACTGCCGAAACCCTGAAACGGTGCAACAGTGCCAGCCTCGTTGGCGCCGAGCCGGCCACGGACATGTTCGAAGCGGTAAGCCGGTTGGGATTCTACGAAGTTTATCGCATCGTCATGGCCCTGGTCGCTTCCCGCACGATGTCCGCTGTCCGCACGAAATACCCCAAGGAGGGAACGCGCCTCTGGCAGCACACGGTCACCACGGCCGCCATCGCCGCGGTGCTTGCCCGGCGTGTAGAGGTGTTGGAGGCAAAGGCCTTCACGGCCGGTCTGCTCCACGACGTGGGTAAGCTGGTCTTTGTCTCGGTGGATGGAACGACCTATGCCGAGATGGCGCGGCGCGAGGGTGGATTTGACCCCGCCCTGGCCGCAGCGGAGGAAGCTGCCTACGGATTTACTCATGCGAGCCTCGGCGCCCGTCTGCTGGCCCGCTGGGGTTTGCCGGAGAGCGTTTGCCTGGCGGTTCAATTGCACCATCAATCACCCGTTGCCGCCGGACAATTTCAACGACTGGCTGCGGCGATTCATTTTGCCAATGGCCTTGCGCATCAGATGATCGACGGTCCGACCCGCGCTGAGGTCGAAGCGGATCTGAGCCCGGACGCGATGACGCTCGTGGAGTTGACGCCGGCGGAGATTCCCGCGGTGATTCAACAAGTCCGGCAAGCTTTGGAAAAAATGCAAGGGCTGTTGCAGATGCAACCGTGACTCGCCGCGCGCTACGGGCAAAACCAGAAAGCGATCAACGGCGGGAAGAGCGGTAAGCGCCCGTCGGAAAATCCCAAACCGGGTCGCAAGGCGCTTCCCAAACCGGCGGCAGGATGCGAGCGCGACTTGGCGCAGCGCACGCTTTCAGTGTGCGGGTACAGGGAGACTTCTTGCTCCGAGTTCCCAAATACTTTTTCAAGCCAACCTTACGACATTCTGCTCGCCAGTTTCGCCGGCATGATCGGTTTGATTCAGGTGGCAGGAACGGCGAGTTCTTGCGCGTAAGCAAACAACGCCGGGGCGCCGCCGGTGTGCCAGAACAAAACGGTTTCCTCGGGTTTGAACGTTCCCTTGCGAACCAAGTCCACCAGCGCGCCAAAGGCCCGCCCCGCATAAACCGGATCCAACACAATTCCTTCGCACCGCGCCATCAGGCGGATGGCCTCGCGTTCCAATTCGCCCACGATGCCATAGCCGGCGCCCATGTAGCCGTAGCGCACGCGGATCTCGTCCGCGGACAACCGCACATCCGAACCGATGTAAGCCGCGCACTCGTTGGCAATCTGCGCCACTTCACTTTCGTATTCCCGATGTTCCGGATCATTCTTGTCAATCGAGAGACCATGCAATTGCCCGGTGAAGCTCGTGATCCGCGCCCCCAGCTCGATGCCCGCCTGCGTGCCGCCGGAACTCGTGCCGAACAACAAGTGATCCACGCGCCGTCCACTGGCCCGCAATTGCATCATGAGTTCCATCATCGCCAGCACGTATCCCGTGGCTCCGACGCCATTTGAGCCGCCTACGCCGATCACATAAGGCCTACGCCCCTGCGCGCGGAGTTGCTCGGGCAACTCACGCAGTTTGACCGGGCGTTGGGAGCGTTCGATCCAATGCTCCCCGGCCCCCAGCAAGCGGTCGAGCAGCAGATTGCCATTGGCCAATTCCGGCCTGGTGCCATTCAGGATCAATTCGCACTTAAGACCGGCCTTGGCGGCGGCAGCAGCCGTTTGCCGGCAGTGGTTCGACTGCGCCGCGCCCGCCGTCACCAAGGTATCCGCTCCCTGCGCGAGCGCCTGGCCGACGAGAAATTCCAGTTTCCGCGCCTTGTTGCCACCGAGTGCCAGCCCGGTCTGGTCGTCACGCTTGATCAGGAGGCGCGGCCCCGCCAGAGCGGCGGAGAGACGCGGCAAAGCTTCGAGCGGCGTGGGTAATTGGGTAAGTGGGAAGCGCGGGAGTTTCTCAATGTGCATGGTCTTGAATTGACTTGGCTTCGGCTTGGCCAGTCCGGCGGACGATGCCGCCATCTCGTTACGGTCGTGGTCGTGGGTGTGGTTTGGACGGGTTGCTTTGCCAGCGCTTTTACCGGCTGGATCGGCACTCGTCGCCCGAGTGCCACTATTAGGGAACTCATGTGGCCTGCTGTCGAACTTGCCTCACTGGCCGCGATAGCCGAGCAACCGCGCCGGCAGCAACAGCAACGTGCGGATCAAGGCGAAGGCCGCGTGAATCGTGATCCCAACCAATCTCAAGGGCAGCGTCAACAACCAGACCACCGGAAAGAGTACGAGGGCCAGCAGCGCCAGCGGCCAACAGAGCGCGAAGAGGATGCACCAGGCAACAAAGAGGATTAGAACTTTCACGCCTTTACTCTTTCATTTTTGCAAGGGAAGTCAAACGCCCGATGCAATCCGGGGTAGTGTGCCTCGCGAAGGTTTCTCCCAACCTGAGCCCTGCTCCGCGCAAAGCGTTCACACCGCTTCGAGGTCCACCTGCCAGGCAGCCGGTCGCGTCATTCAACCGAGCTCGGCTCTGGAAGCGACTTGAAGGTCGCGCTCCGGAGTGCCGCGATATAAAAGCCGGCGGTTCCTGTAGTGGGATGTCACCGTTACATCAGGTAGGATCGCGCCGAAATTGAACGCGGCATCCGACCAAACAACCGACCAATGGATGACCGCGGAAAGGACGCGGATGGAAACAATAATGGGTAGCGAAGCACAACCGGCCCCCAAGGGCAGCGACAAGATCTGGAGCATGTTAAGCCACCTCTCGGCGCTGCTGGGAGTTGGTTTCGTGTTGCCCCTGGTGATCTACCTCGCCATGCGGAAGGAATCCGCGTATGTGGCGGCGAACGCCCGCGAAGCGCTGAACTTCCACATCAGCGTGCTGATTTATGCGGTCTGCTGCATTCCTTTGGTCTTCATTGTCATCGGGATTCCGCTGCTGATCATACTGGGCCTGGGTTCGTTGGTCCTGGCAATCATCGCCGCCATCCAAGCGTCCAACGGGCATTGTTATCGCTACCCGTTGACATTCCGGCCCGTACCATAAGACCCGACCTCATTGGAATTCCGGCCACACTCGGGTGTGAACCTGCCGAAGCTCCATAACACCCCATCACCAAACCAGCACGCGGTTCAAGTTGAGCGGCGGGTTGACTCGTTCGGCCTGCAAGCAGGGTAACTTTCGTCTGCCGGTTCTGGCCGCCACTCGCCTGCTTCAAGCGCCCGGCACATTAACCAGGGGCACAATTCGCCGCCCACAGCGATGCCATGGATTCTGCGGTCCTCGCGCGACCACCGGACTCAAATGCCGGTTAACTTTTCTCCTTCAGGCGTTCTTTGATCCGCTCTTTGGCTTCGGGGCGCAGGGTTTGCGCAGGCAAAGTCTCCTCATGGTGCTCGTGAGCAACCGAGCGCAGGAAACCGATCTGCATCCCATACCGGCGACACCAGCGACATAGCGCAAGATGAATGCGCAACCCGATACGTTTCCGCAGCGACAGCGGGCGATCCATGGCCTCCGACTGCAGCCGCGTGGCCTCGCGGCAACTGGGCGAAAGCTCCGCCATCCCTCGCCCAAGGGATTTCAACATGTTAGTCAGCCAGTTCATTACGACTTAACCGAATGTGCGCCGCAAACGGAAACACCCCCGATGATTGGTCGCCAGCCTTGTCTCAACCTTACAACGCCAGCGTTAGATTCTTTCGCACCTCGGTTTTGATCCGGCTTTTGGCATCCGAACTCAACCCGCGCCCGGGCAATTCGTCCAACCGCAGCCCCATCCTCGGTGCGTGTGTGTGCAGAAAATTGATTTGCTCAAAATACCGCCGGCACCACGCACAGATCACAAAATGCAACCGCATCTTCAATCGCAGCTTGAGCGTGAGCGGTTGGTCCAGTGCCCGAGACGTGAGCCGCGACATTTCCGCGCAACTCGGCGTGTGATTCCAGACCCAGATGACGAACTTGGTCTTGAGCTGGGCGAAGAGGTTCATTGTGCGCCCTCCTGTTTGCCGAACCAGTTCGTCTCCAGACACCGCCGCAACGCCATGCGCGCGCGATGCAGCATCACCCACAGATTGCTCTCCGAAATGTTCAGCATCGCGCAGATTTCCTTGCTCTCGATGCCGTCCACCTCGCGCAGGTTGAACACCGTCGCGATGTTCTTCGGCAGCTTGTTCGAGCAATCGCGATAAGTCTGCCAGAACACCTCGCTGTCGAGGCTCGTGCCCGGACTGTCCCATTCTTGCGGGCCGACTTCGTGAATCCAACCGTCCTTGAACATCCCGTCGGGAATGAACCGGTCGCTCTCCTCGTCCGAATAAAATTCCAGATCAGTGAACGCCGTCTCCCGCCCCGCCTTGCGGTAATGATCGCAAATTTTGTTCTTCAAGATGCCGACCAACCAGCTCTTCTCCGCGCTACGACCTTGAAAACTCTTTCCGCCCTTGAGCGCGGCGAGAAACGTTTCCTGCACAGCATCCTCAGCCTTGACGGGATCGCGCAGGCGCGACAACGCATATTTGAACAGGTAATCGCCGTGCTCATCCACCCAGCGTTCCGGGTCAGACAGGCCCAGCAACGGCGTGGACGTGGGCAGTGAGGTAGGCGATTCAGGCATTGGGACGGCGACACTGCTGCGTTCGACACTCATAGATTGAAAGTTTCAGCCCGCCAACGCGAGCGCCAATCATTGGCAGACCTTTGGTCGTATGTCTGGGAAAATCCTTACAAGCAACACGGAGTCTCGATTATCACAGAGTGGCGAGATTCCACCAGCGTCGCCGGCAGGTTCGCGCTGAGAAATTGGCGAATCCACTTTCCCCATTCGAACGGGAGCTTTTGCTTGTCCGCACGTTTGGACAGGGCTAAGTTCCCCGCACAGTGAACCAGAGTCCGTCCAGTCAGTCCCGCCGTACCAGCATCGGCAGCCTTTTGTCGCGACGACCTCCACCCGGAACCGTTGCCGCCGCAATTGCTTTGGGCGCACTCCTGACCATCGGGATTCCTGCTGCCGCGCAGATTCCGCGTGCCCTGGGGCTCGACATCTCGGCGTGGCAGGGAAACATATCGCAGACCACCTGGAACAACCTTCGCAACGTGGAGAACCGGCAGTTCATCATTCTGCGTTCCAGCCGCGGTGGCACGACCGGTTACTACAATCAGAACGACGCAAGCAATTCGCAGGGTTTGAACACGCTCTCCCAGCGCTATGACGATCCGTATTACATCCAGAACATCAATCGCGTCACCGCCGCCAGCATGTTCGCTGGTTCGTATCATTTCTCGCGGCCGGACATCATTGCGACCACGCTGAACGCGAGCGGAATCCCGAACAGCGGTGCGGACGAGGCGGACCATTTCATCCAGATGGCCGGCCCGTGGATGCGCCCCGGCTACCTTGTCCCGGTGCACGATTTCGAGGCGGGCGACGGGGCTCGGACCGACAACGAACTGACCCAGTTCTGTGTGGATTTCTCCAATCGTATCTACGAACGGATGGGCATCCGCCCGGCCATCTACACCGGCGGCAATTACTCCGCCAATATTCTGCAAACGGCCTCCAGTTCATTGCGCAACCAACTCGCACAACCATCGGCCAATCTGCCAAGTGTCATCGCACCGTGTTATCCCGTCCTCTGGAATGCGCGCTGGCCGAACCAGGCGGATCCTAATTCCATTGATGTCCAGAACGGCAACCCCAAGGACAGCTATTCCGGTTTTTATGGTCCATGGGATGATTACGGCGGGCCGTCCCATCCGTGGGTATTTTGGCAATACGCCAGCACCTTGCGATTGCAGAGCTTCAACAACGGGGGCAACAATCTCGACGCGGACGTTGCCCACGGGGGTATCGAATTCCTGAAAGACCAGCTCATCCCCGCCGTCTGGTTGAATGACAGCAGCGGCGACTGGAGCACGCTCACGAACTGGAACTGCGGTTTACCCCCGGTGGCGCCGGTGACAGGCACCAACCAAGTTCCGCCGGTCGGCCCCCAGACCCTGCCAACGCCGCGTTTGCCTGGCGGTGCCGGCAATGCCGTTACTTCCGGCACCAATGACACCGTCATTCTTGAACGCCCCAATGCGAACATCACCGTCACGCTCTCCGCGGGCACACACCACATCCGCAAACTTTACCAGCGGGAGACCCTGAATCTCACCGGCGGCTCCCTGACCGTGGGCTACGCGCCTTCGGCAGATTCCACGACCCATGGCGCCCAGTTCTCCGGCTCGGTGACGCTCAGCAACAGCGCAAGTTTCAGCGTGCATACTCTGCAAGTGGACGCCACGCAAACCTTCAAGCTCGCCGGCGGCACGCTGACTTTCGACACCATCAATCTCCTGTCCGGAGCCACACCAGCGAAGATTCTGATGCAGGGCGATGTCACCTTCAACGCGCTGCCCAACCGCACGGCAACCATCGCCCCGGGCGGCGGCTCGGGCAATTCCGGTTTGATTGATTTAGGTGGGGGCCCGCGCGGATTCAACGTCGGCCACGGCACGAGTGACATTGATCTCTCTTTGGATGTTCTGATCAGCAACGGCGCGCTCAGCAAGGCCGGCCTGGGAACGCTGCGCCTCAACTCGGCCAACACCTACGCCGGCGGCACCACCGTTTCCGCCGGGCGTCTGCTCGTGAACAACGTCAGCGGCTCCGGCACGGGCAGTGGCGACCTAACCGTCAACGGGGGCAGCCTCGGTGGCGCAGGTGCGATCGCGGGGGCCGTCATCGTCAACGGAGGTGGCACCATTTCACCGGGCGCGTCCGTCGGCACGTTGACGCTGAACCGGGCGCCGGTCTTGCACGGCACCAACTTCATGGAGATTGACCGCAACGGCGGTTCGCCGCTGGCCGACCGAATTCTGCTGACGAGCGGCACTCTGGCCTACGACGGCACGCTGGTCGTTTCCAACACGGGCGCGCCGCTGCTGGGCGGAGAAGTGTTCACGCTCTACACCGCTCCCGCCTATTCGGGCGCGTTCGCGGCTTCCAATCTACCGCCCCTGAATGCGGGATTGAACTGGTTCACCGGCGCGCTGGTCGCAAACGGAACCATCAAAGTAAATCGCCGGCCCGTCATCGCCAGTCCGCTGACCTTTACCAACACCGCCCCATCAGTGCTCTCAATTCCGTTCGCGACCCTGACCGGAAATGCGAGCGACGCCGATGCCGATTCGCTAGCCGTGGCCGGGGTTGATCCGGCGACGACCAACGGCATCACGCTCACGACGAATGGCAGCTCCCTTTCCTACTCAAACCGGGCCAGCGTGATGGATGAATTTCACTATGTCCTCACCGATGGCCGGGGCGGCAGCGCCACCGGCACGGTGTTCATCGTGAACATCGGCTCGAGCCCGGCAGCACAGTTCACCAGCACCCCCAACTCAAGCGGCACTTCCGTGCTGCTGCATTTTTCAGCGACCCCGGGATGGACGTATCACTTGGAACGCTCAACGAACCTGCCGGCTTGGGTCACCATCTGGACCAACGTCGCACCACCATCAGGGGTGTTTGATTTTACCGATGATTTCCATGATCTCAATGGTCCGCCGTCCACCGCCTTCTACCGGTTACGGTGGTTGCCGTGACGCGCAAAGCAACCGACGCTTTTGCACCACCGCAAGCTGAGCATTTCATTCCATGAGCAAGAACGGCGGCAAGGACCGCAACTACATTTCGATCTGGTTCTGGCTGTTCGCCATGTTGGTCATGGCCCTGCCGTGCATCAATGTGGTGATGATCCTGGTGTGGGCTTTTCTCGGAGAAAACGAGTCGCGCAAAAACTACTTCCGAGCTTTGATCGTTTGGTTCCTAGTATGGACCCTGGTCTGGGTGATTCTGATGGCGCTGGGTTTCGCGCCTTTGATCGGGCCGTGGGTCGCCAAGCAGATTGAAATCTGGCGCAAGTCGCTGGGCTATTGAACCGGCAGCGGAATCAGCATCGCTGCGCCGACAGTTGGCCGGGTTCACATTGCGTCGCCGCCGTGCCCGCAGCCAGACCGGCCCGCAGCCAGCCGTCCGGCGATGTGCCCCGCAAGATTTCCAAAGCCACGGCAGCGAGCAAAGCGTCCCCGGCCCCGACGGTATTCCGTGGTTTGACTGCGGGTGGCGCAAGCCGGGCCGCGAACGCATTGCCGATATTTAGGAGGACGGCGGGTTTACCGCCCCGCGACACGAGAACCCAACCGCGCGTTTTCGCCGAGAGGGCCCGCGCCGCTGCGAGGATTCCCGCCTCCGACTTCAAAGGCCGGCCCCACCACTGGGCCAGTTCATGCTCGTTGGGTTTCACGAGGAACGGGAGGGCGGTAACCGCGGCGGCAAAGGGAGGACCGTCGCAATCCAGCAGGCTTTTCACGCCGCACTGCCGGGCCTGCCGGACCAGCCGGGCGTAGGCGTCGGTCGGCACACCGCGCGGCAGACTGCCCGAGAGGATCAGCAATCCAGCCCGCGCGCTTCGCCGCGCGACTTCTCCGGCGATGTCATCCCATTCCGCTCGCACCAATTGCGGCCCCAGGGGATTGAATCGCATCTGGCGACCGGCGCTCGTGGTGACGATGACATTGACCCGCGTCGGTTCGCGCAGCCAGGTGACGCGTGAGGGAATGCGCTCTTGTCGCAAGTAGCGGGCAAGTTCCCGGCCAGTGGCGCCACCGAGGGGCAAAAGCAACTGTGGCTGACCGCCGAGGTGTTTCAGCCAGCGGGCGACATTGATGCCCTTGCCGCCGGCCCAGCGCCGCTCGGATTGCACGTTGTTCTTTTCCTCCCACAGCACGTCGGCTGTCCGCCATTCGGCGTCAATGGACGGATTCAGGGCAAGAACAACGGCGGTCACGGCAATTGAAAGACGCGGTAGAACTTCGTGCCACCCAAGCCGCCGCTTTGCGAGCCGTCATCCACAAACTGGTAAATCCCGGTCGGCGAGGTGATCACGTTCGTGAACGTGCTCCACGCCGGCGGTGCGATGCCCAACGACCACTGCACTTGATACAATTCGTCCGCAGGTCCTACCCAGTTGAGACGGATCCCACCAAAGACCCGGTCAATGCGCGTCAGGTACGGCGGTGGAACATACACATCCCGCGCGTAACCTTCCCGCACGCGGAAATAATGGAACGGGGTCGGAAATTGGATGCACCAGGTGGTCGAATAGTCGGTGGCCACGATGGTGGGTGACACCACGACCCAGTTGGTGCTGTTGAGATCCGTCAACCCTTCCACGTAATAGTGGACGCCGGGCAACGACAGCCAGGTAATGCAGAAACTGTTGCCGGAGGGGAAGCTGTTGGTGACCACCACGTTCGTGCCGTAGATGGCCCATTCATTCGCCTGCACGCAGTACGAAACCGCGCCGGTGGAAAGGTTGGCGGCGGCGAAATACCAATCGCCCGGCGTCAGCGGTACGGGTTGGCTGAAGTTGAACACGGTAATGACCTCATCGTTTGTGTACGGGGTCGCGCTCAGGTAATCGTAAACGCTGACGGTGGGCGGCAGTTCGCGCCGCAGGAACAGAGTCATGTCATCGCTCGGGTTCGTTACCTCAAATTGCGCCCGCACGGCGTTGGTGGACACGACGAAGTGATAATAATCCAGTGACAGCGGTGTAGGATTGACCACGCAAGATGGCACGCCATTCGTCAACTCGGAAATCGGCGGCAGCGAAGCGAGATCAAAATCCACCAGCACGCTGTAGGTGATGTTGAAGGCATTCGTGTTCTCCACGGCCAGATAATAACGCCGGCCAGGAATCAGCAACGGAACGGTGTTGGTCGTGTTCAATACCGTGGTGCCGCTGGTCTGGTTCACAAGGAAAGCGTAATCTGCGGCGTTGGTAGCCCCGCGGGCCGGAGGCAGATTCTGATTGAAATACAGGCTCAACGGGCCCGTCGCCGCCAGTAACGAGTTCGTGGCGTAGCGCGAATAGAACGGCACGTCCACCAGGTAGTAGGCAATCTGTCCCGGCGGAATGGTGGTGGTCCGCGGCACGCCTGGTTGCACGATCCACGGTGCGGCGAATTCATTCTGGAACACGAAGGACAACTGCCAGCTCAGGAGGGAATTGAGATTCGTGGCCATAGCGCCGGTGCGCGAATCCCAAATCTCCAGTTGCCAGTTCCCGTAGGCGTTTTCCCCTTCCAGCGCCCGCAGAGATTCCTCGGGGAGAACGTAGAGCGAACTGGAAGTCTCGGTGAGTTTGAATCCATCCAGCAACATCCCAGGTTCAATGCCGCGTATCGTAAGCGGCGTGCCGTCCTGAGTGGCGCGAAAGAGGATACTATTGGTCTGCCAAGCATTGTTTTGGCCCAGTAGAATGTTGGTCTTGCCAGCAATCACCAACTCCGCCTCCGCAAGCGATTGCGGATGTGGCAGCTTCGAATCGAACTTTCCTGCGCCGCCAGCACCATAAATGGCCTTGATCTCACTGCTGGAAATCGCCCGCCGATAAAGACTCAATTCGTCCACCCGACCGCGGAATGGATAATTAAACGGACCGGGCTGGCTGGAGTGATTACCAAGGCCCACACCAGCATTGAAGTTCGCGTTCAATGGTCCCAAAGGCCGGACGGTAGTGATCGTCTGATTGGCGATGACGCCGTTGGTGTAGAGCTTCATCAGCCCAGTGCGGTCCTCCAAAGTGGCTGCTACATGCGTCCACGCCCCCAGCGGCACCGTGGATCGCAGATAGGTGGAATTCCCGGAGCCGTCTTGAATACCGAATTGCAAAACGCCCGGCTCGATGGACAGGGTGTATGGATCCAACCCCGACCTGGTATCTCCGCGGAAGATGATCATCCCGGGAACAACCGCCGCGTTGGTGGCGAAGTACCAACCTTCAATGGTCATTGAGTTTGTGATCGCCAACGCCAACGAATCCGGCACGTTGACGGCGTCATTGACACCGTCGAACGACAGGCTCTGGCCAACTAAACCCGGCGAGGTCGTGGCGCCTGCGTAAAAGACGCCGTTTGCCCCACCGATTGAATCGTTCGGATTACCCTCTCCCCGCCACCAAGTGGCAATGTTTGGGCCACGGAAAACGTAATCCAACTTGTACGTCCGACCATTCGTGGTGGGCAGGACCCGAGTCAGGGAAGACGCCGCCAGCGCCAACAAATTTGTGCCAGACGCAGCCATAGCCGGATCGCCGAGGACCGTGACTTGATTGGATAGGATCAACCAACCGTCCACCAGATTGGATACGACATAGTCGCCAGCCGCCGAGACTTCAAAGCCGGTTCCAATTGAAAGGGCAACGGGCGGGGGCGGAGGTGTGAACGGCGG
>WBZT01001034.1_pt1 | contig 21263 bp, 14 predicted proteins | sample 5204241 | NCBI WGS metagenome assembly WBZT01 (sample SAMN12344358, study PRJNA552823) | activated sludge metagenome | biome: Activated sludge suspended growth; feature: Nitrification reactor; material: Wastewater; isolation source: activated sludge from nitrification reactor of wastewater...
AGGAACAAAACGTGGGGCTGGGGCTCCTACGCGCCGGCGCCGGAATTGGAAGAGTGCATGAGCATCTGGCCGGGACACCGATTTCCCAAGTACGTGGCCGAACAAGGCAAAGACCCGTTGGAGTAGCCGCGCGAAGGCGGTCAGCTTTACGTTCGCGAGTGGCTGCGCGTGCTGAAGGCCAGGCCACAATTCGTAACCGTGGCGGATTGGAACAATTTCGAGGAGGAAACCGCGATCGAAGAGAGCTACGCGTGGGAGGATTCGCGCGGACATTGCGTGCCAGATCTCTACGTCCGCATCACACGGGCATACTCACGGTTGTGCCGGAGTGAGTTGGTAGCAGGCGAGTATTACCGCGCGGAGGAGCAGCCGGAGGTTTACCGGTTTGATGGGAAGCGACTCGTTTACCAATCCGGCATGCCGCGGCGGGCGACGGTGATTCTTGTTCCGAGCGAGCTTTTTGCTGAAATAAAAAACGGGCTGAAGCAATAAATGCCCAGCCCGCAGTGAAATCCTTACCGGTTCAGTGATGGCAACCGCAACCGTGGCCGCAGGAGCCGCCTTCAAAATCATCTGACTTCGGCAGCCGGCCGAGTTCCAGCGTCTTGGCGACGTGCTTCTGAATCGTTTCCTGAATTTCGTTGATCTCTTCCTGGGCATCCAGAAAGCCGCGCGCGACCGGGTTGGCCAGCAACGCTTCGCGGGACTTTTCGAAATCGCTGATTTCCTCGCCGCTCAAGGGCAGGGAGCGATGCTGCTTTTCATGCAGCGCCTGGCCTTTGGCCATGACGGTTTCGTATTGGGAACGCGCCTTGTCATCGGCCATGAAAGTATCAATACGTTGGCGGGCCGACGTGACGCTTGCGTCAGCAAGGATCACTTCGCAAAGTTCTTTGGTCTTTTCCAGCAGGACGCCGGTATTTTCAGTCGTTGTCATGATTCAAAAGCCGCTTGCGGATCGACGGACCACGCCCAGCGGTGCGACAATAGAGCACAGGCGTACGGGCAGCGCAAACTTTGTTTCCCACCTACTGGGTTGGCGGCCGGGCGGCCGGCCAACCGTCATGAAGCAAGGTGGTTAATTCGCGGAGTTTTTCGCCGTACGCGGCTTGCGGGGCCACGTTGACGTTTCCCGCCGGGTCTTTCTCGTAATCGTAAAGTTCGTATTCCTTGAACTCTCTGGTGCTCGCCGACCACTCGGTCAGGCGAAATCGCTCCGTGCGCAGGGAATGACCCATCGCGCGGCCTTGACCGGGAATGGTTCGAGGATACTGGCTGAACGTCGCTTTTTTCCAGGCTCGATCCGGATTCTCGATCAACGGCTTGAAACTGATTCCCTCCAGGCCCTCCGGCAATTCAAGTCCGCACAACTCCGCGAGTGAGGGATAGATGTCCACGAACTCGACCAGTGCGTTGCATTTCCGGCCGGCGCTCTTTTGCCCAGGAACGGAAATGATCAACGGAGCATGAGTGGCCTCCTCAAAATTTGTGTGTTTGCACCAAACCCCGTGCTCGCCAAGTTGCCAACCGTGGTCGCCCCAAAGGACCACAATCGTTTGCTCGCGCAGTTTGAGCGCATCAAGCTCCGCCAGCAACCGGCCCACTTGCGCGTCGGTGTAACTGACCGATGCGTAGTAGCCATGCCACATCTTGAGTGCATCAGCCGGGGCCAGTGGTCCGGTCTTGGGCATGCCGATATAGTTCCGCAATTCACCCCATTCGCCGGGCGCGTAGCTCGGGCAATTGGTCGGCGCGAATGGATTGGCCGCCGGTTTGAAGTCCTTCTCGGCGTAGAGCTCCCAGTACTTCTTGGGCGCGACAAAAGGCAGATGCGGTTTATGAAAACCAACGGCGAGGAAGAATGGTTTCGCTTTGATCTGCCGCAGAACCTCGAGCGCGTGATCCGTTGTCTTGCCATCCGGCAGCGCATTGTCGGCAACATCCGGCGCTTCCCATGGCAAGCCGCGAATCCCATCTTCGTGCCAGCGGGCTGTTTGCCCGGCGGCTTTTCGATCCGCAACGCGCGCCTTCAACGGCTTCATGCCTTCCGGGCTATAAGGATCACCCGGCGGCTTCCAGTGCGGCACGCTCCACGAAGGCTCGTCATCCAAACCGCCGTGATAAATCTTGCTCAGGCCCTGGCTGTGGTAGCCATTGTTCTTGAACAATTGCGGCAGGGTGACCACGTTGGGGAGGGCTTCGCGAAAATGTGTGATCAGATTGTAAACCTTGGTGGTATCTGGTCGCCGGCCCGTCAGCAAGGACAAGCGCGATGGACTGCAGAGAGCCTGCTGGCAATAGGCGCGGTTGAAGGTCAACCCGCGCGCCGCCAGACGATCAATGTTGGGTGATTTCACCAGAGGGTTGCCGTAGCAACCGAGTTCGGGCCGCAGATCGTCAACGGCGATGAAGAGCACGTTGAACTGTTCCGCGCACAGCGTCGCGGGCGCAACGAGGCAGGTCACCAGAAACGTCCATTGGATCAAACGGGAAGTCGGATTCACGGGAAAAGTATTCGGCAAGCGATAGGCTGGCGCAACGTTGTTTCCGTTGCCATTTTATTCAGCACTCCGCTGGCACAAACTGTTGCAACCACTGCTTGGCCAGCAGCAGACCCGACGCTTCCAGTCTCTGCCCGGCCTGCCGGGAGGCGGGGGCCAGGGTGATGTCCGCTGGTGGCGCCAGGTCGTGATTGCGCAACACCGGATCGTGCCAGCCTTCGAGATTCAAATCCGAATCATAGCCGGCGCGCAGCAACGCGTGAACGATCTCGGCCCAGTTCGCCTGACCGAAACCCGGCCAGCGATGTTCCGCCACGCCGTGATGGCAGATGCCGTAAGCAGCCAGCAACTGGTGATTGATGAACGCGTCCTTGGCGTGAACGTGGAAAATCTTCCGGCCAAACTTGTGGATGTTGGCCACGGGATCAACGAACTGACACAGCAGATGGCTGGCATCCCATTCGATGCCGATGTTTTCGCATTGGGTCGCGTTGAACAGGCGTTCCCACATGGCAACCTGGCCAAGGAAGTTGTAGTGCATCACTGGCAGGTGGAATTGTCCCTGCGGACAATGCTCAAAAGCGATGCGCACGCCTTTGTCCGCCGCATATCTGGCGACGGGCTCCCAGAATTCGAGCAGTCGGGGCAACGTGTTTTCGGTTGGATCGTAAACCGGATTTCCGCCACGCAAGTTGCTGGTCACTTCAATGACCGAGCCCGGGAAGCCGGAAATCGTCCGCACCCCGATGAGCGAAGCGACGTCAATGGCGCGATGAAAAGTTGCATGGGCCAAATCCAACTGGAGCGGGTCCAGCGGGTTTTTGTAGAGGGCGCCGATGGCGGAGATGCGGAGACCGCGTTCGCGCGCGGCGGCGGCGAACTCGGACACGGGCGTTTTCCAGTCTGCATTCTCTGGCGCGGCAAAACTCGTGTCGAAACGATTCCATTCAATCGAACCAAAGCCGTTTTCTTTTGCCCAGTCGAGCGCGCCAATGCTCGCGTCAGTCAGGAAACCAATTCTCATGCAGGCGCAGCTTTACCCGCGCAGCCTCGCCAAGTCCATCAACTTCGCCGTCTCGCGGTAAGCTTCCTCCACCCATTGCACCAGCCGCCTCGGATCGGGTGGATATTCGAGTTCGATGGAGACCACGCCGTCAATCTTCAGCTCTTTGATTGCTTGCAAATACGGCCCGAACTTGACGACGCCGCGACCGGGCGGCAAATCGCCGTGAACCTTCCCGTCACAGTCGCTAAGGTGGACGTGAATAGCTTTGCCGTCGAGCTTTCGCAGTTCGGCGGGGCCAGCGTCAGCCAACACGAGATGGCTGATGTCAATGTTCGCACGCACCCGCGGGTGGCCGCATTCGTCCACGAAGCGCGCCATCGCCTCCACGTTGTTGAGCAGGCTCAGGCGGAACGGTTCGAGTTCGAGTGCAATGTCCACGCCGCGTTTGTCCGCGTAATCGCCGAGGCGGCGGCAGGTTTCGAGCGCCCAATTCCACTGGGCTTCCGGCGGGATGACTTCGCGTTGCCAGACGTATTCGCCGAGAACGAGCAAAACATTTTTCGCGCGCCAGGTTTTGGCGAGGTCAATGAACTGCTTCGTGCGCGAGAGGTGAAATTCCCGCACTGGCTCGGCGAAATCAATCAGACCCAGCGAACAATGGGGCAGGGAAATGATCGGCAGCTCCAGCTTGTCGCACGTGCGCGCCACGAGCGTGACTTCCTTCTTCGAAATGCCGACGGCTTCCGTCTGAATATCCACGCAATCAAAGCCGATGCGGGCGATGTGTTTCAGCCCGGTAGCGGTATCCACGCCGGCTTGAGCAAAGGCGCTGTTGATGAGGCCGAGTTTCATTCTCCGAAATTGGGATCGAGCTCTTTAAGGATTTCCGTCCGGATTTGCTCAACGTTCACCGAGAAGCTTTTGAGGACTTGCGCGGCAACGCCGTCGCCTTCGCGCAGGATGCCAAGGAGAAGGTGTTCCGTCCCGACGTAAGCATGGCCGAGTGATCTGGCTTCCTTTGCTGCCAAGGCAAGCACTCTCTTCGCGCGCGGGGTGTACGGAGCGTGGCCGATCGTTCGTTGCATCGGACCAGGACCAACCTGGCTTCCGACTTCCTCGCGGACTGTTTCCAAGTTCAGTCCGAGCTTGTATAGGACGTTAACGGCGACACCTTGACCAAGTCCAATCAAGCCAAGTAAAAGATGCTCCGTTCCAACGAAGTTGTGTTGGAATCGTTCGGCTTCTTTGCGTGCGAGACCCAGCGCCTGCTGGGCTCGCGGCGTAAGCTGACCCGAGGATTCCGCATCGTTGGAGGTTTGGTGGACAAGATCGATTTCTGGAGAGGAGTGTTCTGCCTGATTTGGTGGCCATTCTGCCTCTCGCCCCGACTCATCGGTGATTCGCGCAATCTCGCCCATTCCAACCAAGCGACCCTGCAAAGAACTGCATTCCGCCGCCTCCACCAACGCCATCGTCTTCAGATTGTCCCGTCCGCTGACCGCCGGGTCCGTACCAGTTTCCGATGCAATGAGCAGTTGCGCCATCGTCCCGATGAACGCATCCGGAAACCAACTCTCTTTCCAGGTCGGGCACTCGAAGTGCGCGTGGCCTTTGCTCGCGTAGCGGATGTCGGAGGGCGTGGTGAACGGAACTTTGCACCAGCCGATGTCGCCGATGGCCAGCCCGTTCGTGCCTTCAATGCGCCACTTGATGTAGTTCTCGCTCGCACAACCTTCCCGCGACGGCCCGGTCCAGGTGTCGTCAATGGCCACGCAGCGCAGGCCGTTGGCGTATTCCAGAATGAAAGTGCAGATGCCGTCCGTGTGCGGGAATTGTGTCCTCGGGTCCGTGCGAACGCTGCAATAAATTCCCTCCGGCTCGCCGAACCAATAGCGCATCGTGTCCAAGTGGTGAATGGACATGATGCGCAGCGTGAGCCAGCCCATGTCCTTTTGCCACGGCATCCAATGCGGCACAGCGCGCATCTCGATGGTGGCGAGGACTGGCTCTCCAATCGTGCCGTTCTCCAAAAGCGTTTTGCCCGCGCGCACGGAATGGTCGTACCGCATGTTCTGGTTAACTGCGAGCATGATGCCAGCGGCATCGCAGGCTTCGACGGCTTCGAGCGCTTCGGCGTAATTCATGCCGAGCGGCTTCTGGGCGAGAATACCCTTCACAGTTTTCCGCACACACGCGGCTTTGATCAATGCCAGTTGCGCATTCGGCGGCACAGCGATGTCCAGCACCTCGATACTCGGATCGTCGAGAAGGTGTTCGTAGGTTTCACAGACTTTGGGAACGTTGTGGCGTTGCGCGAGGCGCTCGGCGTTTGCCTTGGTGCGCGAGGCGATGGCGACCGGATTGAAGCCCGCCTTCCGGTAGGCCACGAGATGGCAGTTGTTGACGATGAAGCCGCTGCCAAGAATGCCGATGCGAAAGTCCCGTTTCTTCGGCAGTGGGGGATAAATATTCAGGTCCATGTGGGCAGCCGCAGAATACATCCGCCAAACCGGGTGGCAAGGCTCTGCCAATTTAGATCCGGCTGGCGGCGCAATGATTAACCCGCCTGCCATTCGGGCGAATTGCACATCCCCAAAGATTTCCCATTTTCAGCGTGCAAACCAACTGCTGCCCCGCTGGCCGAATTGAATGACCACTGACGCTTCGCAGCTTTGCGGCTGGCTGGTGTAGCTGTAAGTCCCGCCCCGCCCGCCGACGACCACCACAGTGGAAGCGGGAGTTTCGGCTGCGCGCTGACATTGTGAGGCATAGGCGATGGCTGCTGCCGTGCCCGACGCGACATAATACACCGGCGCGTTGTAGATAACCGGTGCTTGGTAAACCACCGAGGCGTAGTACGCCACCGGCTGGTCGTAGGTCACGGAACTGGCGTCCGCAGACTCGTAAGAGGTCGTGTTGGTGTCGTCAGTTTCATCCTGCGCGCGAACCTTTGGCGCGACCAGGGCGAAGGCTGTCAACAAGGCGATGAGCGAAGGGATGTATTTTTTCATGGCTCTTGATGGAACTGACGCACAAGCCGACGGGGAATTCAACCCTGAAGTTTGCCCGGTCGAGTTTTCGACCGCCCAGACAGATGTTCACGAACTTCGTGATGAGCCAAGCCGGTCGGCCAAACCAGCACGGTCAGTTTACCGACGCCGGGGGCGCGAACAGATCCGCCACCACCAGCCTGAAGCCGGGCAATAGCCTTTCTTCCAGAACTTCACGCCCCGCCAGAATCCCAACGAGCCTCAGGCCGAATTCCGTGGCGTGATAAACTTCCACGTTGTCGTACCGCGGATCAAGGATCCATAGGCGCGGCAGCCTGATCTCCTCGTAAACCTGCTTTTTGGTTACCGTGTCAGCTTGGTGGTCGTCCGAACTCACCACTTCGACCGCCAGCCAGAGTTTTTCCCCCGCCGCCGTGACCAGCGCCAGATCTGGGCGGAGCGCGGTGGTGCGTGTGACGCGGATTTGCGACCGTCGCTCCAGCAAGCGGGCCACGACCGATTTTTGCACGCTGGCAAACACGGCGGCCCGCAGACGGGAGAGCACCAATTCATGCCGCTCACCCGGAGGCAGGCGCAGCGTGATTTCGCCAGCCAGGATTTCCTCGTATGGCTCGCTCATGATGCTGCCAGCAGCTTACGCAGAAACCGGCCCGTGTGCGAGCGCTTGTTCTTTGCTACTTGTTCGGGTGTTCCTTCGGCGACAATTTGTCCGCCCTTTTCACCGCCTTCCGGGCCGAGATCGATTACCCAGTCGGCTTCGGCGATCAAATCCAGATTGTGCTCGATGACGATGACCGAGTGTCCGGCGTCCACGAGTCGTTGCAGGACTTCGACCAATCGTCGCACGTCCGAGCTATGCAGGCCGATGGTGGGTTCTTCGAGAATGAACAGGTTTTTCTTCGCGATGTTGGCGGGCCGATTGGCCATCTGTGGTAGATCGAGTCCGGGCTTCAAACCGGTAAGCAGATGCGTGACAAGTTTTACGCGCTGCGCTTCACCCCCACTGAGCGTCGGGCTTTGCTGGCCGAGCTTGAGATAATCGAGCCCGGTGTCGTGCAACGCCTCCAGCCCACGCTTGACCTTCTGGACGCTGGAGAAGAAACGGATGGCTTCCTCCACCGAGAGGTCCAGCACCTGGGCGATGTTCTTCCCGGCATATTCAATGTCCAAGGTCTCGCGATTGAAGCGCGATCCATCACACGTCTCGCAACGCACGAACGCCGGCGGCAGGAAGTTCATCTCCAGCTTGATCTGGCCGGCGCCTTCGCACTGCGGGCAACGACCCTGCGCGCTGTTGAAGGAAAACCGGCTGGCCGAGTAACCACGCATCCGCGCCTCGGGCACTTGCGCGAAGAGTTGGCGGATGTCATCGAAGAAACCCACGTAAGTTGCGGGAATCGAACGCGGCGTGCGTCCGATGGGCGCTTGGTCAACTTCATGGACGGCCTTCAGCGATTCGTGGCCGGATAGGTTCTTGCTTTTGCCCGAAGATTTCTTGGCCAAGACCGCCTGTAGCTCTGGCAACAAACATTCGCGGATCAACGTGCTCTTCCCCGAACCGCTGACACCAGTCACGACCACGAATCGTCCGAGCGGAAAATTCACCGTGATTCTTTTAAGATTGTTCACGGTCGCGCTGCGCAGCGTAAGCCTCGCCGCTTCTCCCTTTCTCCCTTTCTCCCCTGCAAGGCTTCTCCGTTCGCCGCGTGCCGGAAACTTCTTCTCCGCTCGCAGACACTGGCCGGTGACTGATTCCGGATGTTTGGCCAGTTCCGCCAACGTGCCACTCGCCACGACCTGTCCGCCGTGAACGCCGGCGCCTGGCCCGAGATCAATGATGTGATCCGCGCGGCGCATCGTGTCTTCGTCGTGCTCAACGACCACGACGGAATTTCCGCGCCCGCGCAGTTTCTGGAGCACGTCGAGTAACTGCTCATTGTCGCGCGCGTGCAGGCCGATGGTGGGTTCGTCCAGCACGTAAAGCACGCCGCTCAGGTTCGAGCCGAGTTGCGCGGCGAGGCGGATGCGCTGGGATTCGCCGCCCGAAAGCGTCGGCACCCCACGACCCAGTTGCAGGTAGCCGAGGCCGACTTCATTGAGGAACTTCAATCGTTCACGAATTTCGGGGATGATATCGCGCGCGATCTCCACCGCGCGGCCGGTAAATTTCATCTTGCGGACAAACTCAAACGCTGCTTCCACGTCCAGCGAAGAGAAAGCGTCAATGGTGGGAGCGCCGATCTCCTGATCGGCTCGTTGCCGTACTTTATCACGCCGAGCCGATCTGGTGATCGGCGCTCCAGTCCGCAACCGCACCGCCCGGGCGACCGGATTCAACCGTGCGCCGTGGCACTCGGGACAAACCTCCCGCTCCTGCGCCCAACTCCACCAGCTTTCCTCAATGGAATCCGCGTCGGCGCCGCGTTCCACGTCGGGCAAATAAAACAGTTCGCCGAAACCGCGACACTTAGGACACCAGCCTTGCGCCGAGTTGTAGGAAAAATTCTTTGGGTCAAGTGGCGCGAAGGATTTGTTGCAGGCTGGACACGCGCGCTCGGTCGAATGGACGGTGAGTTGCTTGCGATTGTCCAGGGCGTAGAGCGTGCCGTGGCCAAGCTTTAGCGTTTCTTCGATCAATGTGGTAGGGACGCGCTCCACCGCGTCCCTTGATTTTCGATTGGAAGTTTGGGACGCGGTGGAACGCGTCCCTACCTGTCGTTCAAGCACGCCCACGACGATTTCTACGTCGTGTTCTTTGAACCGATCCAAGCGGAACGGCTTGCTCGTATCAAAAATCTTCCCGTCGGCTCGGACTTCCTTGTAGCCATGTTTGGCGGCCCATTCGGCGACATCGCTGTGAAAGCCTTTCCGATTCTTTACGATGGGCGCGAGCAGGAGCAGATCGCCGCGCCGTTTGAGTTCGGATTGAAGATGCTTGGCCAGTTCATCGCGGGTCTGCGCCTCGACGGGCAAATGACAATCGGGGCAATACTGCGTTCCCAGCCGCGCAAAGAGCAACCGGATGAAATGATAAATCTCCGTGACTGTGGCGACGGTGCTTTTGCCGCCGCCGCGCGTGGTGCGTTGCTCGATGCTGACCGTGGGCGGAATGCCGGTGATCAAATCCACATCCGGTCGCGACATCTGCTCCACGAACTGACGCGCATAAACGTTCATCGAGTCGAGGAAGCGCCGCTGCCCTTCGTTGAACAGCAGGTCAAACGCGAGGGTACTCTTACCCGACCCGCTGACGCCGGTGATCACCACAAATTTATCGCGCGGGATTTCGAGCGAGAGGTTCTTGAGATTGTGTTCACGTGCGCCGGAGATGGCGATAGCGATAGAGGCTGCGCTTGTGAGAGCGCGGCTGACATCCTCGGGCGACCTTTGCATTCTCGCCGGCGAAGAAAGCCGAAGACTCACATCCGCAGCCATGATGGATCGTAGAAACCGCCCCGTATGACTGGCCGCACATCGCGCCACTTCTTCCGGCGTTCCCTGAGCCACGATCTTCCCGCCGCTAGCACCGGCTTCCGGGCCGAGGTCAATCACCCAATCGGCGCATTTGATCACGTCGAGGTTGTGTTCGATCACGATGATAGAATGACCCGCATCTACGAGACGTTGGAAAACTTGCTGTAGCACGCGAACGTCGTCGAAGTGGAGGCCGGTGGTGGGTTCGTCGAATAAAAACAATGTTGTAGCCGCCGTGAGTCCGCTCTGACTTGAACTAAGCTTTGATTTGAGCGGACTCACGTCCGCTGCTACAGGCGATTGAGTTGCTTCCGCCAGATGGCGCACGAGTTTGAGCCGCTGGCTTTCGCCGCCCGACAGAGTGTTGATGGGTTGGCCGAGGCGCAGGTAGCCGAGGCCGACTTCTTGCAGGAGTTTCAGGCTGGCGGTGGCACGCTGGGCGGGTTTGGCGTCGGCCAATCCACAAAGGAAATCAATCGCCTCGTCCACGGTGGCTTCGAGCATGTCGCCGATTGAAAATTCCTGCTTTGATTTCGGAGTAGCGACTTTTACTTCCAGAATATGCTGGCGATAGCGGCGGCCGTTGCATTCGGGGCAGCGGATGAAGATGTCACTGAGAAATTGCATCTCGATCTTCTCGAAGCCGGCACCACGGCATTTTTCGCACTGGCCGACGGCGGAGTTGAAACTGAACGCACTAGAATTCAGGCCGCGTTGTTGGGCGGCTTCGGATTGTGCGAAGACTTCGCGGATGTCGTCGAACGCGCCGATGTAAACGGCAGGATTGGAACGTGGGGTTTTGCCGAGCGCGGATTGGTCCACGAGGACGACCTGACCGAGAGTTTCAAAACCGGAGAGGATGGAAGATGGAGGAGGGAGGACGGAACCGTGGTCGTCGTCCGTACTGCCTTCGCTATCGGAATCCAAGCGATCGGATGCTTTGGCCATCGGTGCAGCGAGGTTTTGGAGTTTGGCCTGGAGCGCCGGTAACAGGATGTCGCGAATCAAAGTTGATTTGCCTGAGCCGCTGACGCCGGTGAGGGCGACGAGGCGTCCCAAGGGGATTTGAACGGTGAGGTCTTGGAGATTGTGCCTTGTGGCCTTGGTGATAGTCAGCCACTTCAATTCCGAATTCCGAATTCCGAATTCCGAATGAACGCCGAAAGCCGAATCCCGAAGTTCAGACGGTGCGGGCGTGGATTCGGACTTGAGGCTTCGGAATTCTCCCGGATTTCGGATTTCGACCTTTGGTATTCCCACCGGCCGTCGCTCCGGAATCTCAATTCGCTTTCTGCCACTCAGGTATAGGCCGGTGAGGGAGCGGTCGGATTTCAACAACTCGCGCAACGGGCCTTGAAAAACGACTTCGCCGCCGGTCGCACCGTGACCCGGGCCGATGTCCACGATCTGATCCGCGGCGCGCATTACGCTGGCTTCATGTTCCACGACGACGACGGTGTTGCCGGTATCGCGGAGTTTTTCCAGGATGCGAACGAGGCGGTCGGTGTCGCGTGGATGCAGGCCAACGCTGGGTTCATCCAGGACAAACAGCGTGTTCACCAAGCGCGTGCCGAGGCAGGTGGTGAGGTTAACGCGCTCGGTTTCCCCCCCGCTCAAGGTCCGCGTGGGCCGGTCCAAAGTAAGATAGCCGAGGCCGACTTCATCGAGATAGGCAAGGCGGGCGCGGACTTCGTCCAATGCGTGCGAGATAGGATCGGTGCGGACGGCGGGCGGCGTGAAGCGTGATTTCGTGATGCCGTCAACCAACGCGAGGGCGTCGCGGACGGGTAGGGCGTAGAAGTCGGGAAGTGCCAGGAACGAGGAAGGAGAAAGGTGGATGGAAGATGGCGACTGTGTGCGTGGGCCTTTTTCCATCTTCGATCCTCCATCTTCTGTCTTCAGAAGATACATCAAGGCATCCGGCTTTAGGCGCGCCCCGTGGCAATCCGGGCACTTGGTGTAAGCGCGATAGCGCGAGAGCAACACGCGGACGTGCATCTTGTAGGATTTGGTTTCCAACCAGCGGAAGTAACCTTTCACGCCATACCAAGCGCGCGGCCATTGGTGGTCTTCGTCAATGCCGTAATCTTTGTCGCCTTCGATGATCCAGCGTTGGTGCTCGGCGGAAAGTTGACTGAACGGCACGTCCATCGGGACTTCGCGCACCTTGCAGAATTTTTTCAAATCGCTCTGGCATTCGGCGCTCATGCCGGTGCGCCAGGGCTTGACTGCGCCTTCGGCCAAGGTCAGTGAGCGGTCGGGAACAGCGAGCTCGTAGTCAATTGTGATCGTGCGGCCAAAGCCTTTGCAAGTCGGGCACGCGCCGAGGGGGTGGTTGAAGCTGAAGAGGGCAGGGGAGGCGTCGGTGTATTCGATGTTGCACTGGGCGCAGTGGAGGCGGTTGCTGAAGAGTTGAGGATTGGGAGTTGAGAGTTGAGAGTTTGCGACCTCATGAATCGCGAGTTTGCCTTTGCCGAAATGGTAGGCTTGCTCGCAGGCTTCGACGAAGCGGGCGCGGGTGGCGGGGAGGAGTTTGAGGCGATCCTGAACGATGGTGAGGCGTGACGCGTGACGCGTGAGGCGTGAGGCCGCTTCCTCGAGTCTCACCACTTCTCCGTCCAACAACAGCCGTTGATAGCCTTGTTTGGAAATCAACGCGAGAGACTCGGCGAGCGGGAGTTTGTCGGCGAGCGGAATGTCAAACGTGACGAGGATTTCGGGTGCAGGACAGGCGTCGCGCCGGTCCCCATTATCAGTTGAAGTTTGAGGCCGCCGCGACGCCTGTCCTGCCATCAAGGCCTCCCACACCCGTTGGGGGGAATCCTTGCGCACCAGATTCCCGCAATTGCGGCAATGCAGTTTCGCCAGGTGCGGCCAGAGGACTTTCATGTGGTCGCAAATCTCCGTCATGGTGCCGACGGTGGAGCGCGTGGAGCGTACGGCGTTGCGTTGTTCGATGGCGATGGCGGGCGGGATGCCTTCGATGCTGCTCACCTGCGGTTTGTCCATCCGGTCGAAGAACTGCCGGGCGTACGGCGAGAAGGTTTCGACGTAACGTCGCTGGCCCTCGGCGTAGAGCGTATCAAAGGCGAGGGAACTTTTGCCCGAACCGCTCAAACCCGTGATGACGACGAGCCGATGCAGCGGCAGATCGAGATCAAAGTTCTTGAGATTGTTGTGCCGGACTCCGCGCAGGCGGATGACGGCGGATGGTTTCGCTTCAGACACGCGCCGAAAGTAGAGCAGGGAGTTTCGTTGTCAAACTGGGCGGTGCGCCTTTTCCTCGGCCGGAGAGGAACGCGCCCTGCAGTGGGATTCATTCCATGTCAGAGTTGCTGACGAAAGCGATCCGGCGGCTGTCGGGCGACCAACTGGGAACGTTGATCGTGCCCTGGCCGCCATAGACGTAACCGATGACTTTGGCCGGGCCGCCGCCCGCCGGCAGCAGACGGAGGTAACAGTGCTGGTAGTAGGGATGGTCCGGTGGATTGATGCCCCCTGGAAAGCTGATGATGACAATCCATTTTCCGTCGGGCGAAATGTGCGGGAACCAGTTGTTGTATTCGTCATCCGTAATCTGTTCCTGGTTCTTCCCGTCCGGATTCATCCGCCAGATTTGCATTTTGCCCGTACGGTTGGAATTGAAGTAAATGAATTTACCGTCGGGTGTGAATTCCGGACCGTCATTCAATCCCACGGAATCGGTGAGCCGGATTTCCCCTCCGTTGCCGGCGGACGGGATTCGATAAATATCGTATTTGTTGCTCCGGCCTCCAGTGTAAACGAGCCATTGACCGTCCGGAGACCAGCCGTGCAGGTAAGACGGGGTGAGCGGGGTGACTGCCCGCGGGGTCCCGCCGCCGGCCGGCAGTGTGAAAATGCGCGATTGGCCGCCGTGATTCGTGCTCTGGTCGCTGATGCCGAGTTGCGCGCCATCGAACGAGAGCACATGGTCATTGTTGTTCCGCGTGGCGAAGCCGGTGTCAATCACGCTGGGGCGCTTCGTCGTCAGATCAAAACGCGCGAGTCGTCCCCAGCCCGCCGCCCGACCGCTGAGATTGTAGATTAGGGCCGTGCCGTCCGGCGTCCAATTCGGCGCCTCGAATGGCTGGGCCGAACTGTAGAGCAACTCCAACCGGCCATGGTGAACCTCCAGAATCTCCAGGTGGCTTCCGATGAAATCGCGATAGGGCACGAAGTTTGGTTTCACCGGACGAATGATGCGGACATCGCGGAACTTGGCGGTCTCCACCACGTCACCGTTGTGCGAGCAGGCAAACAAACCGGCGAGAACCGCGTCGCCCAAATCGAGGTTGGTCAGTTCACGGCTGACAAATGGCTCGCCGTAGCGGCCGGCGGAAAAAATGTAGTTTGCGCCCCGGCGCTCGAATTGAAGCACATCCGCGTTGGTGACGGTCAGGGTGAGTTGTTCGGTGTTCGCGCCTTGAGTCCGCCGGAATTGCAGCGAGGTAAGGCCGTCACCATGTTCGGCGGCGTCGGCGTACGGTGCGTCGGCATCAAGATTGGGTCGTACCATCCATCCAGCTTTCCGGTGCGCCTCGGAACCTTTGCCCTGAAATTCAAGGCGGGCACGCAAGATGAAATCCCCCTTCATGCGTTTCCATGCGAAGTGGCATTGATCGCGTCCGAACCACATGTTCGTGCCGGCAGCAGACAGCCGGTACTCCTGGCTTGAACGGTCGTGGCTGGCCGAACCGGAGAGTTTTGGATTCCCGATGTCGCCGTGGGTCTCAAAGTCGCCCAACGCATCCGCCCGCGCTGATGTCGGGCTAAACGCCAAAACCGTAATGAGCGCTGGCAGGGCGAGGTTCGCCCCAACCTGGCTCGAATAGTTCAGCACGCGTTTCAGTCGGTGGAGGGGAGGGGCGGTGGTCATCTGCCGGGGATGATCTCAAGGGCGTTGATCTCAGGGTTTTGCACGTTACTCGTGAACGTAATGTCGAGTTTGCCGTCGGCGACCCGAACATTGACCGGCTGAGCGAACGCGCGTTGCCCACCACCCGCTTTCGCAAAGACGTCAAAATCCTTGAACTCCTGCCCCTCGACGTTGAATGAGAACACCCGCTGTCCCGGGCCGGTGATTTCCTCGAAAGTCTCGGCGAAGTGGAGCTTCACGGTGTAATCGCCGTTCGGCAACGGACGAGAAAACGAGGTCATGTTGTACCTTTCCGTGCGATACAGTTCGGGATCCGGCGTATTCGCAATCGGCAGTTCCTTCGGGCGAGTGATCGTTTCGCCGTCGGCAAAGCCCTGATCCGGCAGCCAGACATTGCCGTTGGGATCGGTGTAGGGCGTGGTAGTCCCCGCCTTGATGCGGATGGCGGATGACGCGGGAATGACGAAGGTCGAACCGGCGGTATTCGCAGTTCCTTTCGCTGGCGATTCGGAAGGTTGATCACTGTAGGAACGGCAGCCGATCAGGAACAAAGCGATGATTGCTACCGCCACGCATCGAAGCGCGGCGCGCAAGGAGACGGTTGGTTTTGACACGAACTTCGCGGGTTGAGTTGATTTGGCAGGCATGACCGTAGTGATGCTCGAACGCATTTTGAAAAACGCCCCTCACCCGGTTGCCGCTCCCCATCCGAAGGGAGCCAGCGACTGGAGACCGGGTGAGGGGACCTCGGCTATGCACCCGAGAATGATTTCTGGGCAGCACTTTATCAGGTGAAACCGGCTGCGCATGTCATCAATCTTCATGAGGGGATCGATGCCGCCGAGCAAAGTTGCTTTCTAGGATTTGTGTAGCTGCAACGAGCGAGACGCGTGCATGGGAATGCGGGTTTGCCACACGAAAGTCACCCCGCCGTCCGAGGTGCACTTGATCCGAGTGCGCGAGACGATGAGCAGACTGACGGGCGCAGGGGGACAGAACTGAAACTATTGCGGTTGCCAGGCGCGGAACTCGCCGCTGCAATGGATCAGCCCCAGCAGATACAACATCCCGTCGTAGTAGCGGTAGGGGCCGGTCGGCACGGGCGTGTTCCAAAGCGCTTCGACAAAGTCGCGCGCGCGCGGATCCCTAGCCGCAAGGCTGGCCGTGGCATTCATGGCGACCAGGCCCGCCGAGTGACTGTCGCCAGTTTGCCGTCCGTCCAGCGTGAAATGATTTCCGTAACTCGCGATACCTTGCGCGGCGAAAAACGCCTGCACGCGGTCACTCAACCGCGGTTGGCGGGCGTCCTTGCCCCACCACGCCCAATCCACGGACCAGTTCATAACCGTGCGCCAGGCGTCCACTTGAAAATCCGCGCTGCGCCGATTCCAGGGACTGCCCCAAGGTGAGCCGTCAAAATTTGCGTAGTCGGGCGTGAGCCCCGTGACGGGATGCGCCGCCCGATTGAAAAAGTCGCGGCTGGTGGCGGCGACTTCGGCCCAGAAACCGCGATCCGCGACCGGCCCGATGCGCGCCCACAATTCGTAGAAAGCCGGGAGGTGGTACGAAGGATCCGTATGCTCGCTGTTGTCCACGTCCGGGGTGAAGCGCACCATTTTTTCCGTTGGATGAAAGATCGCAACGGCCGTTTGCCGGCCCTTGACGGTCTCGCCCGTGATGGCCGGCCGGTGACGGAGGTCGGTCAGAATGCGATTCGCTTCCCGACGGTAATCGTAAATGCCGGGGCCGTTGCCCCAGCGGCCCGAGGCAAACAGGAGCGCGGTGGCTAAGTACTCCTCGCCGTCGGGCGCGGGCATTTCGTCATTGGCAACGCCGTTGGTTTTCATGGACCACGAGAAATACCCGCTGGCCGGGTGCGACGGCGCGGCGTGCCCCATGAACGTCTTCGTCCAATTCCACAGCGCATCGAACTCGGCTTTGCGGTCAAGTTGCACCGCAATCATCATGCCGTAGGACATGCCTTCGGAGCGCACGTCGCCGTTCGCCAGATCATGGATGTAGGCGAGCGGACCGTTCGAGTTGGTGCCGGTCGGAAAATAAGCCGCCTCGGTTCGGGGATCACCGTGAAAGAGTTGCCGGTGCGCGCCGAGGAGCCGGGCTTTGATTTCGTATGGTGGGTGCCCCGCCTCGACGAACAGATTTCGATAGCGGCCGGTCGCGAACGAACCACTCCCAATTGTTGAAGCTGGCTGCGAGGCCGGTCGCGATTCAGGCGATTGACAGGCCGCTCCGAAGACTACGAGCAGCAGGCTGACGAGGATCGCGGTGAAGTTGCCCGGCAAACGCATCAGGTGCATGGCGATCATTGTTCCCTGGTGGCTCTGACTCCGCCGCGAAAACTCTCGGGCGGGCCAAGGTAGCTGGGCTTCACGCCGCCGGTGTTGACGACGATTCGCTGCAACGCCACCGCCGGATCCACCATCCAGATTTTCAGGACGTGCGGCCCGGGTTGCGGAATTGTATGAGTGGATGTTATTTCGCGGCAATTGTTCCGGACGGATTCCTCCCAATCGCGATTGCCGTTGTCCACGAAGAATCCCTTGGGCACCGCGGTGAGCACCTGCGGCAGCTCGTCATCGAACGAAACCGCGAACCGCAGCCCACGATCTGGCACGTAGTTCAACGTCGGGGCGATGATCGCGGCGACCTCGACCTTGCCCGTGCTGAACAAGTGCATCGGGTATTCGAGGCACGGCGAGTTCAGCGGCGGGGTGGCGCTGGCCGCCGTCACCGGAAAGATCGTCATCGAAGACAGTGTGCGCCCGTAGTCGGCCACCTTCTCCCAGCGGGCGGCGGTGTCGGTCTTCCGCGCGAAATGCTCGGCCTCAATGGCTACGCAGCCATCGGTTTCCACGAAGCCCGTGATCTCTTGGCGCCGGGGGCTGACCGGATTGAAAGTGATCAGCTTGATCGTGACGGGTTCGCCAACCGGGCTGATGATCGTGAGCGAGTTGGTGGCCGTGCCTTTGGGCGCACGTCGCCAATCCACGCTGACCCATACCCGTTGCTCAGATTTCACGCGGCCACGGCGGGCATCGAGTCGAATCCAAGGCGCGCTCGTGGTGGCGTTGAATTCAAACTCGCCTTGGCCCCGGTTGAAAACGTCCACAAAGCGGCGGGGTTGGTTGAACACGTCGAAATCAAGCGCAGCTTCCTCCGGGCTACCAGGCCAGACGGATGCCGTACCCTCGAGGGCGACGGCCATCTTCGCGGTTTCGGGAAGTTCCACCGCGACCACGGCCGGCATGGTGTTGGAAGGCGGTTGCTGCCAGTAAGTGTAGCCAATGTGCGTCTGATCCATGAGGTGATTCCATTTCCCGCCGGCGAGCTTAAGGTTGTAGTAATCCGTCAACGCCTGGTCGGCACGGAACAACTCGCGGGCGCGGGCGGCGAACTCTTTGGCGCTGGCGCGGCCCTGCTTGGCATAGAGCTGGTTCTTCGCCGCCGCCACATAAAGCTCATTGACGATGGCGCACGCCTTGGCGGGATGCAGGACGAGTTGGAAGAAAGCGTCGCGCGCCTCGGGCGGCAATTGCGCAGAGATCTGCTCCGCCTGCGCGGTAATCGCCTGCCATTCGCTGACGATGCGATCCGCCTCGCCGTAGTTCACCACGCTGAACGTTCCGGGTTCGAGCAGTTCGGGTTTTCGCCGGCCATTGTATTTCGTGTACTTCGCGACGATGTCAGCAATGTCCGGCGCGTGCTTGGGCCCGAATTCGCGCGTCGCCCAAAGCCGGCCATACTCCCCCAATCGCTCCTTGGGCCACGCGGCGGGATTCCATGCAAACGTCAGGAAGAACTCGATGGGGAATTCCATCGGCTTGAGATCGCCGACGTTCACAACCCAGATTTGGTTGGCCTGATGGTGGTAGGCGAGATTCATCTGATCCCAGACCTTGGTAATGGGCGTCGTGTTGAGCCATTTGTAGTTTCGTGGCCCGCCCACGTAATCGAAGTGGTAGTAAACGCCCGCGCCACCGGCGCGCGTGCGCTCCGCTGCCGTCGGCAGGCGGCGCAGGTTGCCCCAATTGTCATCGCACCACAGCAGGATGACGTCGTCCGGCACGCGCATCCCGCGCTCGTAATAGCCCTGCACCTCCTTGTAGAGCGCCCAGACCTGCGGCACGGCGGTAACGCTGGGATTAATCACCTCGGCGATCTGTTTCCGCTGGTCGGCCACGACGCGCTCCAGCAGCGCGACGCTCTCAGTCTCGGACATCGGTTCGTCGCCATCGCCGCGCATGGCGAGTGTGATGACCTTTTCGTACTCCTTCGTGCGGCGCAACCCCTCGGCCCAGAATGCCCGCAGGTTCTCTGCGTTCCTGGCGTAATCCCAACTGCCCTTGCGATTGCCGGCGCGCTCCCATTCCTTCCAGGCGCGCATCATCGGCTCGTGATGCGAGGTGCTGATGACGACGCCGTATTCGTCGGCGAGCTTCGGGGTGAGCGGGTCGTCCGTGGCGAAGGAATTGTTCCACATTGCCGGCCAGAGGAAGTTACCCTTCAGCCGGAGGATCAACTCAAAGACGTTCGTGTAGAATCGGTGATTGAACCCGCCGAATTTCTCGTTCGCCCAACCGCCGAGCGCCGGATATTCGTCGTTGAGGAAAATGCCGCGATACTTCACAGCGGGAGGTCCGGCGCCGAAGCGGCCCGGTTTCACGAAGAGCGAGTCCTGATGCTTCACCGGCACATCAGCCCAGTAGTGCCAAGGCGAAACGCCGATTTGCTCGGACAGATCATAGATGCCGTAAATCGTCCCGCGCTTGTCGCTGCCAACGATGACTACCGCGCTTGCGACATCGGGCATCGGGTGCGGTACGACCTGGAGGAGGAACGATTCCCACTTCCCGCGAATCGCGGAGACTTCCAGTTTGACTTCAGACGCCAAGCGGTCCAGCAGCGCGCTCCGGCCAAGCGTGCCGACGATGATCGCGTGGCCCTTCAGTGCGCCGGCTTCGTGCGACAGGCGCGGCTCCAATCCGGTGACGCGGCGGATGTCCGCGCGCAAATCGCCGGCGGCCCGCTGCACGCCGGCGAAATCCGCAGCGTCCACGTAAACGTCCGCCATGCGCCCCTTTGAAGCAATCAGACTCCCGCCGCGCGAATCGCTGGTGACATACCGCTCCTGACCCAAGGCCGCCGCCACGTTGGGCAGCAGCAGAACGCTGGTGCCGAACGCGATTAGTGCGTTTGCGCAGCGATGGGGGTTTTGCGTCGCCGAAGCCAGTTCAAGAAACTGACGGGTGAGAATTGCGAGTCTCATGCTTGCCGATGATGCGGCGTGAAGTTTGCACCCCAGAATCATCCGCCCAAACCTAGCAATCACTCCGCCGGCCGGGAATGGAGAATCCTTTGAATCGCACCCCTCCCGTGCTGTGCCGCATTCAGACCTTGCCCATTTCCTTGAGCGCCTTGAAACAACGGGTCACGGCGTCAATGGGGTCCTTGCTGGACTCGTGCTCGACCACGTACCATTTCGTGCCGCCCTCGGTTTCGCAGAATGAGAAGACAGCCTTCCAGTCCACCTTGTCCTCGCCGTAAACCGCCTCCGGTCCGCCGCCGTTGGCCTTGATGTGAATCGTTTTCGCGCGGCGGGGATATTTTTTGAGCACGGCCACGGGATCGGCGCCGCCATCGCGGCAATTGCTCGTGTCGAGCTGCATGATCACCTCCGGTTTCGTGGTGCCAAAAAACAAATCCCAAGCCGATTCGCCGTCGAACTTCTCAAAGTCATGCGCGTGGGCGTGGTAACCCACCCACATGCCGTCGGCCTTGACCTTGTCGGCGAGTTCATTGAACTGCTTGGCCTTGTCGAGCCACTGCTGTTTCGTTTTGCCTTCCATCCAGGGAACGATGAGGAAGTTGTTTCCAATCGTGCGATTGAATTCAACCGTCTGTGCCAGCTTGTCCGGCAGGACCGAGTCGTAAGGCGTGTGCGTGCCGCAGGCCACGAGGCCGAGGTCGTCGAGCATCTTGCGGAGTTCCTTGGCGCTGCGGCCGTGGTAGCCGGCGAACTCGACGCCTTTGTAGCCAATCTTGGCAATAGCCGCGAGTGTGCCGGGCAGGTCCTTGGCGCACTGGTCGCGCACGGAATAGAGCTGCACTCCCACGGGTATGCGACCCGGGCCGGCTTGGAGTTGCGGCGCCAGCGAGCCGCCCAAAGCCAGGGCGGCGGTCGCGGTGGCGGTGTGGCGGAGAAAATCGCGGCGGGTGATTTCAAACGGCAGATTCGTTTTCATGGTATGATTGGATTCCGGTTGTCCTCAAGCAGTCGGGTGAGGTCACGATGGGAGGCGATTGATTCTGTCACGTCCAGCAGCAGTTGCAGCCGATCGCGCTCGTCGCTCAAG
>WBZT01001036.1_pt1 | contig 21253 bp, 14 predicted proteins | sample 5204241 | NCBI WGS metagenome assembly WBZT01 (sample SAMN12344358, study PRJNA552823) | activated sludge metagenome | biome: Activated sludge suspended growth; feature: Nitrification reactor; material: Wastewater; isolation source: activated sludge from nitrification reactor of wastewater...
TTATTTTTTAAAATAATAAAGTCATTGGCTGGATTTGGAAACAATTCAAAGTCATATTGATTCTGATCTTCTACAGCTGTACCTCTGAGCACCACAAACTGCGAGCTACACTGATGAAGCGTGTCACAATCGCTTTGAACACTAAACAAAACCTGGACGGTTCCTTCCGAAACAGGGAGGGTATCTGAGCTGATGGTAAGTTTTGAATTGCAGCCACCAGTCACTACAGCTTTCGATTTCCATAGGTTAAATTTCTCAATAAGATCCGATGGATTATCATTCTTCTGAACCTGAATGCTGTCCGGACAAGTCAGTGAAACAGGAGGTGGCGGCATGACGGTAAAACTTGCAGAACAAGTTTTCGGTGCGTCACAATCTGTATTTGCTGAAAAAATCAGGGTTGCCGTGCCACCGCATTTGCCGGGAGCCGATGCTCCATTGTTGGATAGAACTCCATTACAGCCACCGGTAAAAGAAGCTGTGTTTTTCCATGCTGCAAATTTTGAATTGATCTCTTCCTGAGAAGAACAGGCTGATTCTGTTACTGAAGAGGGACAGGTTAAGACAACAGCTGGTGCATTACTGACTTTAAAGCTTGCATTGCAAGTTACAGGGGCTTCACAATCCGATGTCACTGTAAAGCTAATGTCGGAAGCGCCACCGCAGGCATTGGGTGCCTGGCCAGTTGAATGGGTTAATACGGCATTGCAGGCGCCAATGAAAGAAGCGGTTGCTTTCCAAGCAGTGAATTTAGCATTGATGGCAGCTTGTGTTTGACATGCCGCTTCGGTTACAGGTTCGGGACAGGTTAGTGCAACTTTGGGTGCACTTGCGACGGCAAAAGTGGAAGAACAAGTGACCGGATTCTCACAGTCTGATAATACCGTAAAACTTACTGTGGTTGTACCACCGCATTTGTCTGGAGCTAGGCCACCAGTATTACTTAGGATTCCACCGCAAGCACCTGTGAAGAAGGCGGTATTCTTCCAAATTGCAAATTTTGCATCGATGGAAGCCTGAGTTTGACAGGCTACTTCCATAACCGGGACAGGACAGGTCAGAATAAGGTCTGGTGCATCGGTTACTGTAAAACTCGCCGTACAGCTTTTCATACTTTCGCAATCAGAAGTAACCGTAAAGGTCACCGACACAGCGCCCCCACAATGATCCGGTGCCGGTCCAGCCGAATGGGTGAGTACGCCGTTACAGGCACCTGTGAAAAATGCGGTGTTTTTCCAGTTTGCAAATCGGGCATCTACGCTAGCCTGTGTTTGACAGGCAGCTTCCGTTTGATTCAGTGGGCATTGGAGTTCTACGGCCCGGGCTGTATCCACTTTAAACGTTGCCGTACAGCTTTTTTCGGATTCACATTCAGAACGCACCTTAAAGGTTATCATCGTCACACTACCGCAGGCTGTTGGGCTTATAATTCCATTGTTTGTTAAAACGGGATTACAACCCCCTGAAAATACCGCTGAGGTTTTCCAATTCAAAAATTTAGAGGTAATTGCTGCCTGTGATTGGCAAGAGGTCTCCACGACATCATTAGGACAGTTAAGCATAACGGGAGCAGGAGACTGAACTGTAAAGGTCGAAGTACAGGATTTTGGGCTCTCACAGTCGGAAGTTACCGTAAAGCTTAAGCTTACAGCACCACCGCAGGCTGATGGTATATTAGCGGTATTATGTATTAGAATACTATTGCAACCGCCGGAAAATGAAGCAGCGTTTACCCATTCATTAAACTTCAAATCGACGGAATCCTGTAAAGAGCAGGCAATGACAGATACAGCGTCAGGGCAGGTTAAAACGACCGGTGAAGACACTTTTACCTGAAAATTTGCACTGCAACTCACCGGAGTTTCACAATCTGAATGCACTGTAAACTGTACCGTTGTAATACCTCCGCAGGCGTTTGGTGGAGCGGGTAGGTCTTCCGTGAGTAAGGCATGGCATCCGCCCTGAAATGTAACTGTTTTCTTCCAGTCTTCAAATTTTGAATTAATCAATGTTTGGGACTGGCAACTCAGTTCAACAACATCTTTTGGGCAGCTTAATATAACCGGAGATGGGCTCGAAACTGTAAAGCTGGCGCTGCATGTTAGAACTGTATCGCAGTCAGAACTTAATCTGAACGTCAGGCTTGTAGTGCCTCCACATGGATCGGGAAATGTTCCGGCATCCCGACTGAATTGTGCATGGCAACCACCAGCGTATGTGGCTGAATTTTTCCAGATTAAAAATGCAGAATCTATACTTTCAGGAGTCTGACAAGACGGAAATGTAAAGTCTGTAGGACAGTTTAATTGAACCGGTTCAGGACGTATCACTTCAAAAAGAGAAGTACAGCTGGATGGATATTCACAATCACTTAGTATGGTAAATGTAACCAAGGTTAAGGAACCACATGATTCCGGATTAATGTCGCTATCTATCGTTAATACAGGGTTGCAGCCTCCGGTAAAATGAACGAGATTTTTCCATGCTTCGAATTTGGATTGTATTTCTTCAGGAGTTTGACAAGAATTTTCTTTTCTATTGGGTGGACAAAATAAGCTTACCGGATTGATAGATTTAACTTCAAAAGTATCCTTACACACTATGGTTGGTGCACAATCACTCGATACCGAAAAATTAATGTAGTTTGTTCCGCCAATCGATTTTGGTGCAGGAATTGAATCCAGCATGGCTATCGGATTGCAACCTCCGGAAAAAGTAAATCCACTTTTCCAAACCAAATACAAACTATCGATACTTGCTTGTGTCTGTCCAGTATCTTCTAACTGATAAGGAGGACAATGTAGAATGGGTGAGGTAGGGTAATCTACAGAAAATAATGCATGACATCGATGTATGGTATCACAATTGCTGCTGACTTTAAATTCAACCCAAACACTATCTCCACAGGCTGATGGGTAATGGGTAAATGAGCTTTCCAGTAGTGGTTCACAACCACCGTAAACCTCAACGCCAATCAACCAATCTTGAAATTTTTGAAGTATGGATGATTGAGCCTGACAGGAAGTTTCCACCACACTTGGGGGACAAATTAATTGCAGCGGACTGGCGCTATCTACTTTAAATATTGCTGTACATTGTAAGCTGCTATCACATTCACTGATGGCTGTAAAAATTACGGCACTGCTACCGCCACAACTGGAAGGAGGAGGTCCTTGTTCATAGGTTAAAAATGCGTTGCATCCACCAGAATAGCTTGCGGTAGATTTCCAGGCACTAAACATGGAATCCAATTCTGTTGCACTAAAACAAGGTGGAACCTGAGCATTCGTCGGGCAGTGAAGTTCCAGATTTGCCGGGCGTTTTGAAGAATGAATTTTATTATTTGGATCAACCGAAAGCTTGTAACTGCTTGTGCGGAATGGATTTTTTGTTTCTGCAAAAATGAAGGTAATGCAAATGCAGAAAAAAAATGTGGGGAGAATTTTTTTAATCATCATATTTTAAATTTATGTTTTCATTTTAGTATTTCAATTTTTTTCTCAATGGTATTATTTTGTTGTTGGATTTTTAGAATATAAGTACCGGAAATTAAAGATTGAACATTTAATTTGTATTCTTCCTGCATTAAGATATTTTGTTCCAGTAGTACGTTGCTGCCATTTAATCCGGTTATTTGAATGCGAGCATTGAATGCCAGACCTGATTTGTTTTGGAGCAGTATAAAATCTTTGGCGGGATTCGGATAAATTTCTAGAAATTCCAAACCGATATTTTTGGTTGCAACATCAAAATGTAAAGTATAATTTGCAATACAACTAACGGGCTGTTGGCAATCCGATATTACTTCGAACTTTACCGGGAATGTTTTTTCAACAATAGGTTCCGGTAATTTTCCATTATGGGTAAGGATGGCATTGCATCCACCTGTAATCGTAGCGGAATTAAGCCATTCTAAAAATTTCGCTTCAAGAACACTTGAAATATCTCCGACGCTAAGGGTTATATTCTTTGGACAGCTTAGAATTACTTGTGGTGCAGGGTCAACCGAAAAGATAGATTTTAATGTTTGAACCGGTTCACAATCACTGAATACTTTAAAATCTATCGAAACACTACCTCCACAATGGGAGGGTGCCGGAAAACTATCGTGCCGTAGAATTGGATTGCAGCCACCTTGTATCCTATAAGAATTTAACCACCTGGCATAAAGGGTGTCAATTTCTGTCTGCGAGAGACAAGAAGGCTCGCTCTGATTTATTGGCGCAATAAAAGTGAGTGGGTCAGCCGGAATTACGTTAAAGCTTGATGAACAAGATTTGGGTGTTTCACATGTGGACGAAACTGTAAAAGTTACCGTAGTGGAACCTCCGCAGAAATTTGGAGCAAATCCACTTGAATTGGTCAGTACTCCATTGCATCCGCCGGTAAATGAAGCAGTACTTTTCCAGACAGCAAATTTGGCATCAATCGCGGATTGAGTTTGGCAGGCGGATTCGGTTACCTGTGCCGGACAAGTGAGCACCGAGCGGGGTGCCGTCTCTATCTTGAAATCGGAATAGCAAGTTTTGGTTTCACAATCGTTTTGTCCCGTGAAAACTATGGTAGTCTTTCCACCGCAGGCATTTGGAGCAGTTCCTGGACCAACTGTTAATGTTGCATTGCAATTACCGCTGATGGTTGCAGTATTTTTCCAGGCAGCGAATCTATCATCAACTGATTTCTGGGATTGACAGGCTGGTTCTATAACATTATCCGGACATTGAATTTGCAATCCATTGGAAGGGAGGATCGCAAAAGTATCTTTGCAGGTTATGGTCGTATCACAATCGCTTTGAATGGTAAAAAGTACAGGTTTAATCATTCCGCAAGTTGAGGGCAGAATACTGTCCGCATTGTTTGAAATATGGACATTACATCCGCCGGTATAACGGGTGGACTCCAGCCATCTGGAATATCTGTAGTTTATGGTATCCTGATTGGTACAAGCCATTTCAATTTTGTTTCCCGGACAGGTCACCGTCAGTGGAAATTTGGATGGAGGAAGGTCAATAGAATAGAAACCTCGCCCATAGGTACTGATATACATTCTTCTGCTGGCCTGATGTATTTCAATGTCTGTAACAGAAGTATTAGGAAGTCCGGTGCCATAATATTTCCAATCGATTTTATCCGCATCTGTAGTAAACAGACCAATATCGGTTCCGGCGAACAACTGATCCGAAGCTCTGTCGTATCGCACGATAAGTGCGGGTGTATTGACGAAGTTGGTACTGATATTTTTCCAGGTCTTTCCTCTGTCTTTCGATTCCATGACTTTAATAGTACCAAGACCAGATCTTGTAAGCCAGATGCGATTGGTATCTGTCGGATGAAATTCTATGGAGCTGATATCAAAAGAGGTCGGCAGTGTAAGGCTTTTCCAGGTTTTACCATAATCTGTGGTAGAATACAGGATGTTGGCATAACTCGCCAGAATGAAGTTGGTGTCTACGGGACTCATGTCCACGTTTCGAAGATCTTTGTCTTCACCTCCGGTGAGGTTGGTTGAGGCTTGCTTAAAAGTATTTCCTCTGTCCGGACTGATAAAGACTTCATGATAACCAATCAGAAAGGTTCTTGGATTTTGAGGATTGAAGTTGAAGGGAGTGACCCATTGTCCCTGAATATCCTTGGGTAGATTGGCATTAATTTCTTTTAAGGTATTGAAATTATCGGTTGTTCTATACACGGCACGTCCTCCATAGTATTCTGTAAAACCGATTTTAGGGTTGGTGGGATCAATGAGTTGCCACATGGCGTCTCCACCGTTGGTATTTCCCCAGGTTCCATTGGAGCGTCTGATCCAGCCACCATTGTCCTGACTTCCGCCAATCAAGGTTGGAGGGTTGGTTGTGCTGATGGCCATCTTGTAAAATTGGGTGATGGGAAGTCCCTGGCTTAATTCCGACCAGGTTTCGAGGTTTTCGTCGTAATTATCTATTCCACCATCATGACAGAAAAAAAGTTGATCCTTCTGCCTTGGATTATATCCTACATAGTGATGATCAGCATGTACTTCTACGTGCACTCCATCATTGTAATATTCGGTTAACTGTTGCCAGTTGTATCCTCCGTCATAGGATTTATAGACCCTAACGGCCCCACAATAAACAACATTGACATCGTAAGAAGACATAAATAAAATCGCATTCTCAGGCAGGGTAGAAATCAACTCAAAATTTTTACCACCATTTTTAGAGAGGTAGAAGGATTTCTTACCGTCTTCACTGGCATTGATGCCGAGGTATTCCGGATTGGCAGGTGTTGTTACCAGACGAAAGAATGATTTTTGTTTGTTGAAAGCACTAATAACATTCCAGTTGTCTCCTCCGTCAGTTGACTGAAAAACCTCACAAGAGCCCCAGTAATCGTTTCTGGCTGCGTACAGGATATTTGGATTGCCATATTTGTATTTCACATCCGAAAAGTCCTCCGTTCTTACTTTGACCCAGCTGGAGCCACCATTAATGGTTTTGTATATGCCATTGTTGGTTGCAGCCACCAGAATATTGGAATTCTGGGGATTCATAACCATAGCATAAATCACCTTATTGTCGGTGAGTTTATAACTTAATCCGGTTGGATTCCAGGTTTTGCCACCATCGGTTGATTTATAAACACCCAAACCATATTGCCACCATCCATCTTTTTCCCCGATGGTGATGTAGATATTATTGACATTACTAGGATCTACGATGACGATTCCGACAGGTTGTTGAGGCAGGTTGTCGCCTAAGGAAAAATAAGATTTTCCTCCATCGGTGGTCTTCCATACGCCACCATTTGCCGCGGCTACAAAAAAAATATTTTGGTTGGTGGGATGAAAATCGACGTGGGTCGTTCTGCCCATGGACCAATAGCCGCCGGTATTGCGAACGGGGCCTTCGTGTTTCCAGGTAGGGTCAAGATTTCGAAAGGATGAGTTTGACTTTTGAGCTTGGCGATATAATCTCCACTGATCTGACGGATCAGCTAACAAACCGTTTTCTGTGGTGCGATCTCTCCAGTACCAGGCCCATCTTTCCAATTTCATAAATTCTTCTTCTGGCATATATTTAGAATCCTCAGAGAATCGGTCCTTCTCTTCGGCTTCAACATCCTTTGAATCTCTGAAAAATTCAGATGCCCGGTTATAGTTTTCAAGGAAGCTTCGGCTGTAATTCAGATTTTGTCCAATTCTTTCTTCTTGAGCCTGGGTTGATGTAATTAAAAAGCCTAGTAAAAGGCAGTTTATCATTCTTCTCATACAATGAATTTTTACAAAAATAATCATTGCATAGCTTTCGTCCAAATCAAACGAGCCGTTATACAAGTATTAATGGTTCGATAGGTATTCGAGGAAGTAGGTATATGTGAATCGTAAATTTACTTTTGAGGCAGATTACTTTGTAATCATCTCCTGATATCTTTCTCTATGTAGTTTAATGATGGGTTCAGCTTTTTCAGCTGGATCAAAACCAAGAACCTCCACTTTTTTATTTTCCAATTTGGTATACTCCTCAAAGAAATTTTTGAATTCGCGGAAAAACTGTTCGGGTAATTGGTGAACCGATTGAAGATGAGACTGCATGACATCGGTTTCAGCCACGGCGATAATTTTGTCATCCGGGATTAACCGATCCACCATACGCATGACGCCAATAATTCTGCTACGTACGAGACATAAAGGAACCATAGGAAAATGGCTAATCACCAGAATGTCCAAAGGGTCACCGTCTTCGCCTAAGGTCTGCGGAATAAATCCATAGTTTGCCGGATATTCAAAAGATGAGGACAGGATCCGATCCATTTTGATTAGTCCGGATTTTTTATCAATTTCATATTTTATTCTGGAGCCCATTGGGATTTCAACGATGGCATTGATCAAGGATGCAGACCATTCAGGATCTACGCGATGTAATGGATGTTGAATAAATTGATTCATGATGATAAGAGACGCTGTTGATTTACAAATTGTTTTTTACAATGGCGTTAGCAACACGGATGCCATCCATAGCAGCAGATAAAATTCCACCGGCATACCCAGCGCCTTCACCAGCCGGATATAAATTTTGAATTCGGATATGTTGACAATTGAGATGATGACGTGGAATTCTGACCGGAGAACTTGTTCTGGATTCCGTTGCTACGACCAAAGCTTCATTGGTCAGGTATGCAGGCATTTTTCTTCCAAATTGCTGAAGCGCTTCTTTTAGTCGATGACTGATATTCTTCGGCAAAATTTGAGATACAGAACTTGAAATTAATCCAGGGATATATGAACTTGAGGGAAGATCAGCACTGATTTTGTTGTTTAGAAAATCCATTAATCGCTGTGCCGGAGCACGCTGTGATCCGTCACCGGATTCAAATACTTTTTGTTCAACAGATTGCTGAAAATACATCCCTTGTAGGGACTTAAATTTATTAAATGGAGCAAAATCTATTTTGTCCACAGAGGTAACCATTCCGCTATTGGCATAGGGCGAATCTCTTCTGGATAAAGACATTCCATTGACGACTATTTCACCGGGACTGGTAGCGGACGGAACAATTAGTCCACCGGGGCACATGCAAAATGAAAAAACACCTTTGGCATCAACCTGACAACTCAAAGCATAGGGAGCTGCAGGTAGATTATGCTGTCTGGGACTTTGCTTGTATTGAATGAAATCGATCAAACTTTGAGGATGTTCAATTCTCACACCTAGAGCAAAATCTTTACATTCGATTTCTATTTTTTTTCTGTCCAGCAATTCAAAAATATCGCGCGCGGAATGTCCGGTAGCGAGGATAAGGTGGCGGATAGTATGATTTGTGCCATTTGCGCGAACCGCTTGAATGGCGTTATTATTTAGAACAATGTCATCCACAAAATGATTGAAATGAATTTCTCCGCCATGCTGTGTAATGGTTTGTCGTATGTTTTGAATTATCTGTGGCAACTTGTTGCTTCCAATATGTGGATGCACTTCTACGAGAATATCTTCCGATGCCCCATGCGCAACCAACAATTCGAGGATGTATTGAATATTGCCTCTTTTGGTAGATCTGGTGTAAAGTTTTCCATCGGAATAGGTTCCTGCACCGCCTTCACCAAAACAATAATTGGAATGTGGATTTACCATTCCATCCTGTTGAATAGCCCTAAGATCTTTTCTTCTGGACTGAACATCTTTACCGCGTTCTAATAGAATGGGTTTGTAACCATGTCTTAACAACTCCAAGGCTGCAAAATATCCACAAGGGCCTGTTCCGATTATATGCACCGGAAGCGCATGATGACTATCTTTAAGATCCAATTCAAACTTCTCTTTTTGTATGACCTTATTTTCTTCAAATATTTCTGCCCTAAGAACATACCAGACTTTGTTTTGTCTTGCATCAATATTCCTTCGAATAATTTGAAATTGAAAATGCTCTGGTAATGGCTGTTCAGCTTGTTGAATAATTTCGTTTCGGATCGCTGTTTCATTTTGAATCAGTTCCGGTGAAATTTTAAAATCAACAAATCGTTGCATGAAAGAATTATACTTGTGATGTATACTGTTGCCTATGCATTGATGGCGGATCGAATTTTAGTTAATGTCATAAGCAGTTCTTCCAAATGATGCAATGGCAGCATGTTGGCACCATCAGAAAGTGCCTGCGATGGATTGGGGTGTGTTTCAATAAATAATCCATCGACACCAACCGCAATAGCCGCTTTGGCAATGGTGGGGATGAGATCCGGTCTTCCCCCGGTAATGCCTGCAGGCTGATTGGGTTGTTGCAGCGAATGTGTACAATCCATGATAACCGGCAAATTAAATTTTTGCATGGTTGGGATTCCCCGAAAGTCAACGATCAGATCCTGATATCCAAAACACGTGCCGCGATCGATGAGCCATACCTGATTATTTTGGGATTGTCTGATTTTTTGTACCACATGCTCCATGGCTTCCGGAGACATGAACTGACCCTTTTTTACACTGACTACTTTTTGAGTGGCAGCTGCTGCAAGCAACAGAGAAGTCTGGCGACAGAGGAAGGCAGGAATTTGTAGAACATCCACATATTGTGCAGCAAGTTCAGCATCCGAATCCTGGTGAATATCGGTTGTTGTTGGCAGATTAAATTCCTTGCCAACGGACTGTATTATTTGTAAGGCTTCCCGATCGCCAATGCCAGAAAAAGCATCTATTCTGGAACGGTTCGCTTTTCTAAAAGACGCTTTGAAAATGTAAGGAATATCAAGTTTTTCACTGATCGTTTTTACTTCCCTTGCAATATCCCTGCAACCCTCATGACTTTCAACCACACAGGGTCCTGCGATTAAGAAGAAATTTTTATTTTGACCTGATTGAATGGATTGCAATGTGTTGTGCATTTTTTCTTTGATTTAATATTTGAGAATCCAGGCATCGCCGGCAAATTTCTTTTTTAATAATTCCAGCATGGATTCTAATGGAATATGGGTGCAATCAAACTTAACACCAACACGATGAAACGTTCCAAAATTTTCTGAATAGGCTTGAAATTTTTGGCGTTTGATTTTAGTAATCATCCTTTTGGCATTAAATGACTTTTGGAAAGAGCCAACAATGATCACGCATTTTTTATGTTTGATTTCTTCGTTGAGCTGCTTCAAATTATCAGACTTAATTTCAGTTTCATGTTGAAATTCTGCAGGTATAGTTGCAGAACCTTGTTGAGGTAGTGAAGTGGACGTTGAATCGACAGCCTGTGAGCGCGTGCCAGCATTAGCTGGAGTATCGATCGTTTTTATCTCATTGCTATCTGTTAATTTTTGAGCTTCAGCCATAGAGTCTGTTTGCAATAGTGAAGCATCAGAATTTTTTTCGTTAGGTTTTCTGGATGGGCAAAACAATAAGCCAAGAAAAATAATCCAAAGTAAGGCAAGAATAGCTAACAAATTTTTGTTGATTCCTACTGGTTTTGGATGGGCAGTAATTGGATGAGGAGCTGTCGTTTCTTCGGGGCTAATTTTCTTAGTAGCAGCGAGTGGTATCAATGGGTAATCCTCCAATTCAAAAAATTGAGAATGCAGATTTTTTTCTGTAGCTTGAAATTGTAAAACATTGTTTTCCTTGCCGTAGAATAATTTTCCAAAAGGTTCAAAAAGAACCTCTTTTCTGACGCGCAATTCGTTGCCCAAATGAAGCACTAGATTGGCAATAGCCTGTTCTATTTCTTCGGCATCATAACCGGTTTCTGCAACCAGATTTTCAACCATGCTTTCCGTTTTTTGATGAGCCCTTGCATCATATTGAAGCAATAATCTCGAAGGAGAAATGGATTGGCTCGTGTTCGAAACGGATGCCGGGATGTACTCTGCAGACAATAGTCCAATACCTGGAATTTCTATCCACCGAAATTCGTTCAAATGCCATACAAGCAGGTAATCTATGCTAACGAAAGGACTCAGATTGATTGGTTTATTATCCCTAACAGGAGCTCAAAATTAGGAATCAGATTATAATTTTTATAATAACTAATAAATTGATTATAATTATAAGACAATGATATGTTTAAATATAATAAAAAAATATTATATTATAAAATTGCGTTATGGATTCTTTTGAGTTGATAGTGGATTTGATCTGTCTTGCGCTTAAGATATTCCGGGGAACATTTCAAAAGTTGAGATCGAGGCGGCTTCAATCCAAATTAATAAAAAACCAGAGATTTCATTATGGTTTCTAACTGATCAATCATATCATCGGTAATATCAAGATGGGTAACAAATCGAATCGATTGCTTGCCGAAAGCACTACAATGGATACCATGGGCATGGAGTCGTTCTACGAATTTTTCAGGATCAAGGTCTTTGCGTATCTGAAAGATGATGATATTGGTTTCAACCGGGATCACCGAATCAACATATTCAAGTTGTTTGAGAATCGTTTCAATGCGTTTAGCTCTTTGATGATCTTCTGCCAGTCTTACCACATGAAAGTCCAAAGCATACAATCCTGCTGCGGCAAGAATACCTACCTGACGCATTCCTCCACCCATTACTTTGCGAATTCTTCTACATTCATCAATCCAGGATTTAGGCCCAAGTAATACGGAACCCGCTGGAGTTCCAAGTCCTTTGGACAGACAGATGGAAATGGAGTCGAAGAGTGGACCAATATCCTTTGGTTTTAAATTTCGCGCGATCAAAGCGTTAAATATTCTTGCACCGTCCAGGTGAAGTTTTAAATTTTTGGATTGACATAATCTATGGATGCCTTCCATCTGATCCAATCCGTAGCAATTACCACCTGTTCTGTTGCAAGAGTTTTCCAGTACGACCAGTTTGGTCCTAGGTAACCAGTCTTTGAGCGGTTTAATCTGATCAAATATCATCTGGGGGGTTAGAATTCCCTGATTACCTTGAATGGGGTTGACAGCAATCTGACTATGAAATGCATAGCCGGCAACTTCAAACTGATAGACATGCGAATTGACGTCACAGATCATTTCATCCAGCGGTGAAGTATGCGCTTTAATGGCGATTTGATTGCACATGGTTCCAGAGGGACAAAACAAACCTGCTTCTTTTCCAAACATGGAAGCCAGTCGTTCTTCTAACTCAATGACAGTAGGATCTTCACGAAATACATCGTCACCGAGTCTGGCGTCCATTATCGACTCCATCATCCCCTTGGTAGGTTTGGTCACGGTATCGCTCATCAAATTGATTAAATGGTTTTTCATACGATTGGTATCATTTGGAAGTAAATCTGTAGCTGAGATGTTGGCTTATTATATAGGTTTGAATCATGGAGACGCGTCATTCGATTTGTAAAAATTCGTACAAGATTTCATAATTTGCCCTTGCATACATTGAAGGGATTTGTGATGAAAATTCGTTCGCCAAGCATTTGCTAAACATTCAAAGTTTGAACAAAGCTAAACATCGATGGCTGATTATTTATCCTACAGGCATCAAAATGCGGATGAAATATGTCCTGCTTATCATATAAAGCTTTGAAACCAGAAAATAGTGATCCATTTTATTTTATGTTTTGCCATGAGCTTTGTAGATTTGATTCACATCACAAAATAAAAACAACAAAGGATGAAGCGTTTTTATCATAGAACCAGATTTTTATTATTGAAAAAAATGAATGTATTGGTCATCACTTTGGCTATAGTTCAAACTGCCTGTATGGCTCAATGTTTCAGTTGTAAAAATGCACCGGCAGGTACCATTTTTTGTGATGATTTTGAGATGGATGATTTAAACAGTAAGTATTTTGAAATCAATAACAATGCAGGAGATTTTGTTAGAAAGTCCGGGGTAGGAAGAGATGGTACATATGGCATGCGCATACAATGGCAAAAAGCGGAGGTGGGAGCAGGCGTACTGTCCAAATCATTTGGAAGAACACCGGATACCTACATTGGAAAAAATGCTTCTCAGCCAAATCAGGATTTCGATGAGATTTTCTGGAGAATGGATGTGAAAGCCCAGGAAGGCTGGGTTGGAGGTGGTCCTGCCAAGCTTAGCCGGGCCTTATGTTTGGCGAACAGCAATTGGGCAGAAGGAATGATGGCGCATCTTTGGTCTGGAGGAAAAGATAATCTATTCTTAGGAATGGATCCAGCAAGTGGAATCGGAACAGATGGTATATTAAAATCAACGAAGTATAATGATTTTGCAAATCTCAGATGGTTAGGCTTTAAATCCGGCAACATAGATATGTTTAGTACAGCCAATTCCGGTCGATGGTTTTGTGTGGTTGGGCATGTAAAGTTGAATACGCCTGGAATCAACAATGGAATTTTTGAATTTTGGATTAACGATACCTTGCAGGCTTCATCGCAAAATTTAAACTGGCATAGCACCTGGAATACAGATCCAAAGAATATGCACATCAACGCTATCTTTTTTGAGAATTACTGGAACGATGGTTCACCGGTTGAGCAAGAGCGGTATTTTGATAATCTGGTCATTGGAACCAAACCCATTAGCTGCCAATGTACAACAACAGGTTCTGAAGACCATACTGCAAAAGAAGCGGTAGAAGTGTTGTGGTCTCCTTATGAGAAAAAAGTAATGCTGCTCAATAAATCGATAGGATTGGTTCAAAAATATGCATTGATCGGTCTAGATGGGCAAGTCTGGATGAAAGACGAATGGGTAGATGAAGTCAGGGAATTAAATTTATCGACATATAAGGCCGGTATGTATTTTCTTAAAATAGAAGACTCAAGGGTATATAAATTCATATTAACCGATTAACGTCATTTTGAAATTGAATTCATTGGATTTGAAAAAACAAATTGACGGAATGGTGAAATGTGATTTCATTAGCAAGATAAAAGAGATACATTTGCAGGGTTGAGCTAAATGAATATATGAATAAAATAATATTGGTATTTTTTGCGATTCCATCTTTTTTCTTTTCGCAAAATCAAATTACAGAAAAGAATTACAAGCTGTATGATATTAAAAAGGGCAAAGTCACCAGCCTTGAAGAAATTGCACAGGAGATGAAACAGTACGATGTACTTTTCTTTGGAGAAGAGCACAATGACAGCGTAACCCATTTTGCAGAGCAAAAAATGTTTGAATTGCTGAGCGCAAGTTTCAAGGACAATCTTGCACTGAGTATGGAAATGTTTGATCGGGATGTTCAGGGTGTGATGAATGAGTATCTGCAGGGTTTTATTCGCGAGAAGAATTTCACAAAGGATGCCAGAGTCTGGAGTAATTATCGAGATTACAGAAAATTAATCGAATTTGCAAAGGATAAAAAATTAGAAGTGGTTTGTGCAAATGCAGCTTCAAGATATACTAATCTTGCCGGTAGAAAAGGGCAGAAAGCCTTAATGACCTTGCCTAAAGAATCGAAAGCAAATTTTGCACCATTGCCTTACGATACGGCAACCGGAGCTTACTACAATAAGTTGATGGAAATAACACATGGCAGTGCGACGGCCGTTCCAGACACCGCAAAGTCAAAAGTAAGTATGATGCCTATGGGTCAATTTAATCTGGTAATGGCCCAATCATTGTGGGATGCAACGATGGCATATTCGATCAGTCAGCAATTGAAGAAAAACCCTACCAAGAAAATTTTGCATTTGAATGGAAAGTTTCACAGCGATGAGGGTTTTGGCGTTGTAGCACAATTGAAAAAATACAGGCCAAAAGTCAAAGTTCTAATCCTGAGTTCTGCAAGCGATGACAAATTTCCGGACGTGGATTATAACCAATACAAGAATGTTGGGGATTATATTTTGATAACGGATCCGGGCGTGCCAAAGACATTTTCAGAAAAATAACCGAAGACAGTTTCTGATATTTAAATTGGACTTGTAGTGCAGAGATTTAAGAACGAATTGTTATTCGCTATGAAGGTTTTTAAAGGTAATTTATTCGATGACAACATTTGATTAATTATTACAATTTCAAAACCAATAGATCATAAGCTAAATCTGGAAAATCGATAGCCTCAAAAATAGTTGAGTAAAGTAATTAGGGGTCATGTAGGCTGCTGTTTTCATGTTGGTTGAAAAGTTAAAAATAGTTGGATCAATTTTAGTTTTTTCCAATCAATACTAAACTTTATAAGCATCCGTAACATGTTTTTTTTGCAAGGAAGACCAATGGTAATTCGCTACCAACGAAGAAATGTATACCTTAGTGAAATGATCATTTTTTATAATACAAAACTTATTTCCTTTTACTTGTAAATCATAGTACAATGAATTTGCCTTGGTTCAAACGTTCAGGAATGTTTTTCATTCCTACAGCTATTATGGGGTGGTTAATAGTATGCGCTGGCTTAGCTTATGCGGTTTATGTTTTCGTAGACATTGACAGCAGATCACATTCGGTCAGTGATACGCTTATCAACTTTGGATTTCATCTCCTGATCATTGGTGCGGTGTATGCAATTATTGCCTTCTGGACAAGCCGGAAGTTAAAATGATAACTACAACTTTTGAAGGATTAAAAGACTTCAATTTGTCCTCGTCAAAGAAAGGACAATTCAGGTTTAATTGTGCCTTTTAGCATGGACGATTGCTTGTCATCATGGCTTCCATAAGCGAGGCATACTTTGTAGACTTAATGCAAAAGGTTGTAACTTTCTGAAGATTTTTGTGACCAAATAATATATTGAAATGAAGAAAATCAATTACGGTATTGACGCGCCACAGGTTATTAGGAACCTAATTATTTTTAGCGCCATTGGGTTTTTACTTCCGGCATTCTGGCCAAGTTTTCAAATAGGGAGGGTTGTCATTTCTAACCAAGGATTTATAGGAATGGGCATATGCTGTGGACTCATGGCCATATGGATGTTGCTCTATTCTGTTTACGGTAAGATGAGGCACAGAGATCGAATTTTAAATTTGATAAACTGGAAAGGAACAGAAATGGTACTTGATATCGGAACCGGTAGAGGGCTTATGGTCATTGGTGCAGCTAAGCGGCTTACAACAGGCAAATGCATTGGAATTGATATCTGGAATGCAGAAGACCTAACGCATAATAACATGCAAAATACCTTAGATAATGTTATGCTGGAGAAGGTAGAAGACAGGGTTGAAATTAAAAATGATAATGCCATACAATTAAGTTTTGGCGATAATTCATTTGATGTTGTCCTTAGTAATTTGTGTTTGCATAACTTATATCAAGCTGAGGACAGGAAAAGAGCTTGTTATGAGATTGGTAGAGTTCTCAAGCCTGGCGGTATAGCTATCATTTCAGATTTTAGACATATAAAAGAGTACAAAGACCATTTCCATAACGCTGGACTTCAGGTAGCGTTTTATCCAGCTTCTTATTTGACAACTTTTCCTCCACTTCCTATTTTGAAACTTATCAAAGCGAGTGAATTAAAAAGCTAATACAATAGCCGAGTAAATAGTTTTTCTAGTGGTAGATTGGGTTGCCGCATGAAATGATATGTTCATATTACCTATGGCTTGTTCATTGCATTCTGACTTGAATCATCTGATCATTGCATGGGTAGTTATTTTTGTATTATAAAATGAACGGATAAATCTTAAGTTTGCAAGGTTAAAAAGGGATGTATGAATAAGGTATTCAAGGATGCAAGAGCTGCCATTTCGGGCATAGAATCTGGCATGACACTCATGTTGGGAGGATTTGGATTGTGTGGGATTCCTGAAAACTGTATTGCGGCGCTGGCTGCTTCCGGATTAAAAGACTTCACATGCATTAGTAACAATGCGGGTGTTGATGATTTTGGGCTGGGATTATTGCTTCAAAACCGACAGATACGTAAAATGATTTCTTCCTATGTCGGGGAGAATGACGAATTCGAACGACAAATGCTTTCCGGAGAATTAGAGGTTGACTTAATACCACAGGGCTCTTTGGCTGAGCGTTGCAGAGCCGGGGGCGCCGGGATTCCTGCTTTTTTTACACCGGCTGGATTTGGGACAGAAATTGCCATAGGTAAAGAAGTTAGAATTTTTAATGGAAAACCACATATTCTGGAGTCCGCACTGACCGCAGATTATGCCATTGTGAAAGCCTGGAAAGGAGATCATTTCGGCAATTTAATATATAAGGGCACGGCCAGAAATTTTAATCCATTGATGGCAATGGCAGGAAAAATTACCATCGCAGAAGTGGAAGAGCTGGTTGAACCGGGCATGTTGGATCCGAATCAGATACATACACCTGGAATTTTTGTGCAGCGAATATTTCAAGGGAGTAACTATGAGAAGAGAATTGAACAAAGAACCGTTCGGCACAAATAAACCAGATGCCTAGCTTGAGTAGTAATCTATTTTTTTATAAAAAGGTATGTAGAGATAATAATTTTGGAAAACTAAAGTAGTGTGGTGTGAATAAGGTTGGTAAGCGTTATCAAATAAAAAGGAATTAAATGTTAGATAAAGTTGGAATTGCAAAACGAATTGCACAAGAGTTACGAGATGGGTGGTATGTGAATCTGGGTATTGGAATTCCTACCCTGGTTGCCAATTATGTTCCATTCGGAATGCATGTTGAATTTCAATCAGAAAATGGAATACTTGGCATGGGACCATTTCCATTCGAAGGTGAAGAAGATGCCGATTTAATAAATGCCGGTAAGCAAACGGTAACCCTCAAACCGGGAGCCTGTCTGTTTGATTCTGCAACCAGCTTCGCAATGATTCGTGGCAAACATGTGCAACTGACGGTGCTTGGCGCTATGGAAGTTTCTGATGAAGGGGATATAGCCAACTGGAAAATTCCTGGAAAAATGGTAAAAGGAATGGGTGGCGCTATGGATCTCGTAGCTTCTGCTGACAATATCATCGTGGCCATGATGCATGTAAACAAGGCAGGCGAATCAAAACTTTTAAAACGATGCACGCTTCCATTAACAGGCGTCGCCTGTGTAAAAAAAATAGTAACCGAGCTTTGCGTTATGGATGTAACAGAGCAAGGCTTTAAGTTGCTGGAAAGAGCACCCGGCGTTAGTGTCGAGCATATTATACAATCCACCGAAGGTAGGTTGATCGTCGAGGGGGATATTCCTGAAATGAAAATTTAGATCAAAAAAATGTATGGAATGCTAAAAATAATGATCAAGTAACTATTCAAAAGCATGATAACTAGGACAGATATCCTGATATTTTTTTCGATTATTACCATCGCCTGTTCTTGCCATAGTTCTACTAAAACCTGTGCGTATAATTGTGGTGTTGGTTCGACACTTGAAATTAAAAAATCAATTCAGTCCATCAAAGAACATCTAAATAATAGTTCGGAGGACTTAATGGCTTATTACAATCTTGGTAAGAGTTATTATAAATTGCAGCAATTCGATACAGCGAAATTATATTTCGATACCCTGATATCGCTTCAGCCAAATTTTAATGGCGCTTATTCCAATAGAGGCATTTGCAAATTATTTTTAAACGATCAGAAAGGCGCTTGTTTTGATTTTGAAAAAAGCGTTTCCATTGGGCAGAATCCAAGAGCTTTATCGGATAGTACCTTATCTCAATATATCACAGTCCATTGTAAATAGTTGTTCAGGATTCTGCTAGTTTTCTAAAATTGCGTTAGAATTTAAGTGGACTATACATTGGGTGACTTAAGGGATTTGCATTTTTGCCTAGTCAGGAACAATAAATTTTTTAGTCTGCATTGTTCCGTTAGTTGATGTTATTTGGATAATGTAAATTCCCGATACAATGGATTCTAATGCTATAGTAAAGTGATTGCTGGGCAGAATCCTTTGGCTGTAAAATTTTTGTCCATTCAAATCATACATTTCAACATGATGTATTTCACTTGCTGATTGAATTACTGCGGACTTATCTAAATTCGAATAATAAACATTAAAAGTTGCTTCTGCATTTTTTTCTTCGGAAGTCCCTGTAATGATTGGTTCATACACCCAAAGTTCTGTGCCATGTTGCCTGTCATTGGCAATAAAATATAATTTGGAATTTAATACGGTTAATCCGGAATAAAAATTAATATCCGGATCAATATCGAAGAATTTTTTTGTACCAGCCTGGGTGCCATCGCTTTCCCAAATTTCGTCATTTGACCCATGGATAGAAGCAACAAAATAAAGTTTGTTGTTGAATTCAACCAAATCGCTTTTTTCAAATCCAAGGAAACTATATTCAAGTGATGTGAGCACTTCCGTTCCGCCCGTTGCCAAATCAGAAGCACCTAAATAAACCTTAGTGTTGTGAAATTCAGCAATAAAAACCAACTTATTCTGAACTTTTCGAAGGGTTATAATTTTATAGATATCACTATTTTCATACAGCAGTTTTGTGCCAAATAACTTGCCATTTGAAAAATAAATTTTATTGTCTGCCCAGAAATAGATTAGGGAATCCACTTGTACAAAATCTCTTAATCCACCGGAATTGTAAGCTAGATTAAAATTATCAATTTCAATCGTCCCTTTTTCGGTACCATCGCTTCGATATAGTTTGTAGTAGGTAGTGTCCTGATGAAGGCTTTGGCCGGAACGCAATGAAAAAATCATTTGGTTATAAAAACTTGAAAAAATGATACCTGGATTTTTTTGTAGTATGGAGTTCTTAATAAGTTCCTTTGTACTGCTTAGTGTTCCTTTGCTAATCATAGGGACATACTTACCCCTTGAATTGAGGGCCTGGAAATATATGGCATTTTGCTTACTATTATAATAAAACGAATTTGGTTCGGAGCTAGTGGTTCCAGGGTAAATGTCTAATATGAGTTGTGTTGTTAAGCTGGATCCTTCGGTCTTATACAATTCGTTCCCATAAGGGGCAGAAAAACCACTAAAATAAAGATAGTTTGGGCTTATAGTCCAATCAGTATTTCCAAGATAATAATAATTTTTGTTGCTTAAACTCGTAACCTTGTAAGCAATATTAAAATTCTTATACACCACATAAAGATCTGTTCCAATGCCATTGTAGGATTTGAAATAAAATTTGTTAGCATTTCCAATGGAACCAATAATGTTGGATCCCTGATTTCCAAAATTTAAATCCTTAAGTAGGATGAATGTATCCAGAAGAGGATCATAAAGGCTGGGCTCAAATCCGGTGGTTCCATGCTCAACCGTTAAAAAAAGTTTACCATTAAAAGTATCAATTATTGAATAATCATTAATACTTGGATTGGGACCTTTGATTAGCTCGTTTACTATCCGGCATTGTGCAGTTAGGCTAATAGAGAGCAAAGTATAGCCTAGGAGATAAATAATTTTTTTCAAAACCTATTGATTTAAATCAAATCTACAAAAAAATCGTTTCTTAATTAGAAGATCCTACAAATTAGCTTTTTGATGCTTCTTTAGCTCAAACTTTATGATCTATTTCCTTAATAAAGATCGACTTTTATAAAGGATGATACAAAGCTTTCGTCTTTAGTATTTAATTACTATGATAAAGTGTAGGAAGCTAATTTAAAAAAATATTTAATTCTAAATTCCTCAATCTTAGTAATTTTGAATGAATAAATACATCAATGTCTATTAAGCAGGATCTGCAGGAACTCCTGGATAAGGGAGTAATTGAAAAGGAAGTATTCGACAACCTAAAGGCCTATTATAACAACAAGTCGAAAGAAAAACCCAATTTGATGTTGCTCGTCTTTGGTGTAATCGGCGCCATTTTGGTAGGGAGTGGGCTTATCTTACTTATTGCGCACAACTGGGATAATTATCCTAACAGTATAAAATTAATATGCGCGTTTGCACCTTTGTTGATTGGGCAACTAGCTGCTGCCTATTCGATCAGATATAAATCCGAAAGCGAGATTTGGAAGGAGAGCAGTGCGGTGTTC
>WBZT01001037.1_pt1 | contig 21207 bp, 20 predicted proteins | sample 5204241 | NCBI WGS metagenome assembly WBZT01 (sample SAMN12344358, study PRJNA552823) | activated sludge metagenome | biome: Activated sludge suspended growth; feature: Nitrification reactor; material: Wastewater; isolation source: activated sludge from nitrification reactor of wastewater...
TACCTTGCTGACGCGCACGCCGTCCCTTCGCCGTTGACTGTCCTAGACAGCCAGGCAACGTAGGGAACGGGCGGCGTGCGCAACCACCAGGCACCCCCGAGAGCGTCAGTTGAGCCTTCAAAGAAGGCACCTCATTCGGACGAGCCACGATCGACACGTGGGGTGAACTAACGGACCTGAGACTTAAGAGCGAGTACGGGTGGGGCATTCGCAGTGAGGTGGTGGCGACGTCGCGTACTGAGGATTCACCGGGGCCGCATGGGCTTCGTGGCAATTGTGGAGCGTACGATCTGTGCCGTGGACCGTGTGATCAAGTTCGTGAGAGTCCTGGTGGTCCTTGTCGTTGCCTTCGCCGGGGGTGCTTTGGCGATGGGAGCGTTGACCCAGCTGCTCATTCACTTGTTCTGACATCTACGGCTCACAAGGTTCTCCACGATGGCTCGGGTGGTTGCGACCAAGGTTGTTGATTCGTAAGTGCCTTGTATCATGAGAGTCCAATGCGGGCTGTACCTGGCGAGGAGTTGGATTGACGAACGAACCTGCGGGGAACACCGAGGTTCCCACCGGGGAGCGGGAAGTTCCGACCATCGACGCACAGTTGATATCGGTCGCCCCGCTGACCGATCGGCACCTGATCTCGCTGCCGGATCCGTCAGCGGAAGGATTGGAGGGTTTGCTCGGGCAGGCGAACGACCGCCGCTTGGCCGACGCGCTGGACCGGATCAACCGGCACCTTCCCGGCCAGGTCCTTCGCCCCGACGAGGACGGCGCCTCCGGTTCTGCCGATGTGTTCGACGTGAGTCTTCAGGTCACAGCAGACGAGCTCTGGGATGCCATGACCACGATCGCCCATCACGACAACCTGCATCCGGGCCGGATCGCGTTTGGGCTGTCCGCCGCAGAGGAGGGTGTCGACGACCATCTCGCTTTCGCGACCAGTTATGGGATCCACCGCCCCAACCTCGGGGCAGTGGGAGTAAAGGCCCAACACGGAGCGGCAGTGGCGATCCACGGTATCGAGTGGCATGTGGCAGCGCTCTATGGCCTGGTTGCAGACCTGGAGACGGTCGGCGGGAGGCCGTGTTCGGCGAGTGTGATCGTCGTCACCGGCCCGGCGATCCACGAGGAGTCCGCGGGTCGGCTCGTCGACGTATTGATCACACCCGTCGACGGTGCGGTCGTCGCTCGGCGTCGAGTCCCGGCCTCGGCCGGTGAGGATGTCTCAGCCCCAGCTGATGGTGGCGTCTCTGGCGAGCAGGCTACCGTGCCACCGGGTCGAGCGGTCGTAGCTCTTGCTGGCCAGAGCGTCGCGTTCAGCGCTGCCGACGGAGGTTGTGTCCTGCTGGTGCGGGTCGAATTGCCGATGGCCGACCCGTGGGTCGACGTGCTGGCGGCTCAGGCCACGGCCCGCTTCCACCCGTTGTTGCGTGCCGATCTGCCGACGAGCTTCCAACGACCCATCGAGTCCTACGGAGGGACCCTTTACGACGACTTGTCCAAGTTCCGCGCCGAGGTCGAGGCCGCCCTCGGTCCCAAGGCGTTGGACCATGCCGCGGCGTTCGCCCGAGCGGGCCTTCCTCCACGTACCAGCCGGGATGTCGGGCTGCTGACCTCGCTGGCCTTCCGGGCCGAACCACACGGCGACGTGCGATCCCCCGCCCACGCCGGAGTCATGGTGACCCAGGTCGACGACGCTCAGCATCTGGTGGTGGGAGGAGGGGTCTTCACCTTCCCCGAGGGAGTCGCCGAGGTGATGGCCCCGCTTCTCGACGGGCGGCCACTCGAGGTAGCCGAGGTGCTGGGTCGCATAGCGTCGACGGGGCTCGACGACGTCGACGCGCGAAAGACGTTGATCGAACTGGTGCACGCCGAACTCTTGGAACCGCTCCGATGAGCACACGACAGGACGTCCCCACAGGAACCACCGAAACCGATCTTTCGGCACGCGCTCCCGGTTACCTCGCCGGCGGGGTCGTGCGCCTCGTCGATCCCTCCGAGATGAAGGGACGCACGCTGCGGCTTCCTGACCCTGATGACCCGTTGGAGGCGCCGCTCGCCGCGGCCAACGAGCGCTCAATCGACGTCGCCGACGAGTATCTCTCGAAACTGTTCCCGGACCTTCCGCTCGGGCGCTTCGCCCAGGCGACAGACGCCACGACGCTGGTGGTGGGTCGCAGCGCTCCGGAGTTGCTCGACTCCATCGGGCCTGAGCGGCTGGTGGAGGAGATGTTCCAACGCCTTAACTTCGAGCCGCCGGGCCAGATCCGCTTCATGCGCGACAAACAAGCCCGCGATCTCGGCGACATCGCGACAACCCACCCACACCCCTACCCGGGTGGACATGTCCGGTTGCGCCCTGCTGCTCTGGCAGCGGCCTTAGACGAGGGCTACACGATGGTGCTCGACGGAGTCGAGCTCCGCAACGGTCCGTCGATGCTCCTGGCGGAGATGTTCGAACGGCTCTTCGGGTGCGCCGTGAACATCAACGGCTACCTGTCGACGCGCAGCCACACGTCGTTCGGGGCGCACTGGGACGACCAGGAGGTGGTGATCGTCCAGTTGCTCGGACGCAAGGACTGGGTGGTGGAGGCACCGCCGGCGCTCTCGCCGCTCAAGTCGAGCCACGGCGACGCCACCTCCGGCCGCACGGTCTGGGAGGGGCGCCTGCATCCCGGCGACGTGATGTACATCCCCCGCGGCTGGGGTCACCTCGTGCGCGGCATCGACGAGCTGAGCTACCACTACACGATCACGATCCCCCGCATCAACGGGATGCGGATTCTGAATGGCGTGCTCTCTGAGGCGGCGACCACCGGTCGGGTGATGCGACCAGGGGTTGGCACTGCGATGCAACCCGCAACGAGGGTGTCACTGGCCCACCTGGATGTGCTAGACGCTGATCAACTCAGTTCGGCTGTGAGATCGGCGTTGGCGGTTGTCCGCCTCGGCATGCCCACCCGGCTGGTGCAACCTGCGAACGCCAGCCTGGCGTTCGCAGGGCGTGCCACGATGGTGCGATCAGCGTGTCCTGGCGGCTGGGTTGTGGCAGGCACTGCTGGCGACGAGGCGTTGATCGGTATGGCGAACACGATGCTGGCCGTGCCTCGCACGCTTGTTCCTCAGATCGCCGCGCTTTTCGACGGCGGCAACCACCAAACCAGCGACGTCGCCCCAGACATGGTTGCCGGCCTTGTCGACGCCGGCCTGATCGGGTTGATGATGTGAGCTGTTCGTGTATAATCTAAGCACTGTTTGTCTGGCGCGGCGTTCTGGGGAATGTGGCGGAGAGGAGGCCGGAATGAACGAGCAGATGGACGTTGCACAAGCAACGTCGACCGACGAGGAGCGGACCCGGCTCGACCGGCGCACCGCGATGCGCGTCGCCTTGGGCGGGGCGGCGGCCGGCGCGACCTTCATGGCGCCACGGATCGACGGGTTGAGTGTCGCCCCCGACTACGCCGCCGCAGCAACCGCCTGCACTATCGGGGCCGCCGGTACGAGCGTGAACATTCCGGGTCCTGCTGAGAAATATAACCTAGGGGGTTGGTGTGGGTACACTCGGTGCTGGGGTCTTTGTTTTGCCGGAGGGATCAACTCGAATCAGAGCGGCTGCGATATGGGGTTTAACTGTCCAAACAATGCTGGCAATTATGATGGCACGAACGACTCAAATGGTGCGAACACCGGGGTGGCGTTGAATCTGCTGGGATCCGAGCTTCGCTATGCCGTTGCCGGATCCCAGAAGTGGACGGGCAACTACTGTATCAACTGGAGCAACGACTCGCGTGCGCACATGAAGATCAACACCAAGGCGAGCCCTTTCAACAAATGTGAAGCGACGATGTCGATTTCGTGCAATCAGAACTTCAATGGACGCATGAAATCCAAGGGGACCGACAACAACAATCACAATGATGATGTAAACAACTCGGACTCAATCAGTTGGACAAGAAGCACCAACGACCCCAATACAGCCTGGAATACCCGATGGATCTTGGGCTGCGTTGGGTTCAAGGATACAAACCCCAACCCGATTGCGAATGGAAACAACGGTGTCACCAGCGGTGTCTCTTCGGTTACGATCAACTTCAAGTGCTTCTGCAACTCGTAGGCGGCCACCTTCTCGCAACGCTGATTCCAGCGTTGGCTTCTTGTCGTAACCAACGCTTTGCTGAATGTGGCGTCTCGCGGGACGCATGACGTGGACCAGATCCTCAACGTTGACGAACTAGCGCTTGTTGCGGAGGGGAGTTCTCTGGTCCCCGCGTTCTGGCAAGCCACACCAGGATGGGTGCCCGGCGCAGCGCGGAGACGTATCGGCGTTGATCTGCTGGCCTGGTCCAACCGTGGGATCACGACGATTCCAACCATTCCCGCCGCCATCGTCGAACACTTCGACGGGGTCACTCCGTTGTTGCTACTGGCGGAGGACTTGGCTGATGCCGCCGGGTTCTCCATCGAAGAGTCGACGCGGTACGTCGCAGCCGCCACAACCATGCTCACCATGCTCGATGCCTGCGTTGGGTCCCCGGTTGTCCTTCCCCCGAAGGGCTTGGCCAGCAGCGACACTGCTCTCGAGGAAGGCATCGCGCCAGATGGCGACCAGCGAGGGTTGGTAGAGGTCCAGACCCTCGCGGAACTGGAACACAGCGGCACCGAATACCAACTTGAGGATGGACGGAAGATCACCAAGAGTGTCGACCTGGAGGGAAAGGTCGTCACGATCGAGGAGACCCCAAACGGGGAGAAGACCATCTCCACCACGATCACGATCGACAGCAGCTCACCCGCCGGTGCAAGACAGCTCGCTCAGATCATGGCGGGTGATCGTTCGCCTGCCGAACTCGCCGGACCCGACACGTGCGTCGGTGCCCGCCTCCGCGCCGGCGACGACATCCCCCTGACCAACATCCAGAGCCCCGGTGGTCACGTGCTCTCGGTTCGGTGCCAGGACGCCCATGTCCGAGTCCTTCTAGAGGAGCGCTTCGGCGACCGCGTTGTGGTCGACGAACGCGGCCCCGTGTGCGTGTTCATCACAACGGCCTTCGAGGGCACAGGGCCGGTGCGGGTGTATGACGGCAATGCCCAGCGGCGAGGGCGCCCCCGGTCCCCGCTCGAAACCGTTGACCTGGTGGACCACCTTCTCGGCGAACATGACGCGTTGATGAGCGGTTTCGAGCCAGCCGGACCACTGGCCGTTCCGCTGGCGGTTGCGACGCGAGGCGACCAGACCATCCTGATTCCGACGTCGGGCGCCGACGAGGCCAGCTTGCATCAGATTCTACGCAAGCAGGGGTGGACACTGATCTTTACCTCCGCGTGGATCGACGCTCGCGGTCACGTCGCCGTCCCGACGCTGTCAGGGCTGGGGACTCCGATCGTGGCGGACACCACCCTTATCCTGCCGAATGGTGTCCCCGACGCGGAGTTGGTGATCCTCCTGACCCCCCTCGTCCCGGTTGATCCAGAACACCGCCAAGTCGCCCTCGACCGCATCGGGGACTTTGTCGAGCAGGCCCCTCGACTTGTCGTCCATGACCTCAGCGCGATCCCACTCTGACGGCGTGACCGTTCTCGCTCAGGGCGACTCCGTCGTCGCTCGGCCGATCGCAGGTGGGACCATCGCTCTCGTCGGAGACGGCCGACCCGTCACGCTCGACTCGATGCGCGAGCGCCTGCTCGCGGTGTGCGCTCGGCCGACGGACCGCGAGGAACTCACCGAGCTGCTCGCAGAGGTCAGCGGGCAGGCGCCCATCGAGATCGCCGCAGCTATCGACGAACTGCTCGATGCCGGGCTACTGCGCCTCGCCTGAACGTCGCTGCCGCAGGTGGGCCACAACGAAGTCCCACCGATCCCGCCACCGAGGGATCACCGCGACCGTGACAGCAGCCGGCAGCGAGTACGACCACCGTCGCCGGTGGTAAGCGGCCAGGTACAGGGGCTCGCGGCGACCCGGACGCGCGGACTCGATCGCGTCGACCAACTCCGGCGTGGACCCGCCCGGGAACGTCGTCTCGGCCATCCTCGCCGCTCGTTGCACCACCGCGGTCACGCCCCAGTCGGCAGCGGTCTCGACCACATCGGCTGCCCCGGTCGGGGTGCGGGGCGCCGTGGCGATGAGGTCACGGACGCTGTGCAGGCGAGGCTCGGCGCTGCCGAGCACCGTGTGCAGACAGGCGTGGAGGAACCGGTGCGTCGGACACAGCGCCCGGTACCACCGCCCGTGGACCCGCACCGGCACCGCGTGGGCGTGCAACTCGGCGAGCGCGACCATCTCGCCGAAGGGTCCCGGCGTGAGGGTCCGGTGGAGGTCGACCTCGAACGTCGGCGCATCGCGGTCCCTCCAGTCGCCACTAAAGCGGCGGCGCAACGTCACGCTCTTGGCGAAGCGTCGGTCGAAGTCGGCCGACACCTGCGGGAAACACCGCTCGAACCCGTCGGCGAGCAGCGTCGCAACCGCTGCGTCCATCTGATCCGCCGGCACCAACAGGTCCAGGTCACCGAAGTCCCTCAGGTGCGGGGGCAACGGGCCATCGTGCGCGCTCACCGGCCCCTTCAACAGCACCGGTCGAACTCCAGCCACCTCGAGGATGTCGACGATCCTCGGTAGTTCGCGTTCGAGCAGCAGGCACGTCGACTGACCCGCCATGTGGGTGCGGTGGACCTGGTCGCTCACCGCGTCGCTCTCGGCGTGCCGGCCGCGGACAAGTTGCTCGGCGAGGACACCGGCGCAACGCCCAGTCGCCGCGGCGTCGGCGTCTGCGGAAGCGATCGGCGTGGCAGCGACGATCGACCCGACGGGCCGGCCGGACAAACCGAACGCCAGCGGAGCGCCGGCGTCGGTGGGTGGGACTGCTCGCACGGGCCTGCCGATCACCTCCGCCAACCGGGCCATCGCCGGCCCGCCGGTGTCGCCGCGTTCGATCGCGTCGATCTGTGCCGCGTCGACCACGGCGAGTACGCGGCTTTGCCCGTCGTGCAGCGCGGCACTCGCCTCGAAGCGCACAGCCCGTACGGACTCGTCGTCCGAGTGGTACGGAGAGCCGGGCCCCGTGGCGTCGCCGCTGGCGGCAGGCCTGCTCGATGCTCGGAGCCGGTGCGGCACTACGAGCTCGCGCCGCAGCGGCGGACGGATGTCCGCAATGAGTTCAGCGGCCTCAGCCGCGTCGTTGAAGACGAGTTCCCAGGTCGCCGCTCCAGCGGCGATCGGTGCCAGAACGTCCAGGGCGGACGGCCCCATCCGGATCCCGTCAAGCGAATCGCCCAACAGCGCCACGCACGCCTCCGCCGGGGACAACGACCGGAAGTCGGGAGTTTCATCTTCGCAGTAGCGCAACAAGACGATCGCCCCGACCGTGGTGTGTGGCACGACCGTCGCCCCCAAGCGACTTGCCCGCAGGTGTGCCCGGCCGTTAGGTGCCGACAGCAGTCGGGCCAGAACATCTTCGAGAGCGCGGCCGAAGTATTCGAGCGACCCTGCCTTGAGCGTCAGCGGCTTGGGGTAGGCGGTCACCGTGCGGGTTCCGGGCGTCACCGTCAGGCATTCATCGGTGAGGTAGGCGGCGCCGCGTCGAAGCAACTCAACGGTGACCGTCGACTTCCCGCTCCCCGAGGCCCCCGCAAGGATCACGCCTGCGCCGTCGATCTCAACGGCCGCGGCGTGCAGGTGCAAGCGTCGCGGGTCGAGATGGAACGCGAGTCGGTTGAGTCGGCCGACGACGACGTCGAGCAGATCCGCTTCGGTGTCCGCCCCGATCCATACGTCATCGTCCCCGTCGGGGTACAGACGCCAGCCGTCGTCGACCTTGGTGGCACGCATCTCCGCCACTGCGGCATCGGGGCCTGGCCGCCACCGTGCCGAGGCAAGATCGCCGAGCGCGTCGGAAACCATGGCTGGTAGGCCTCGAATCGCTACCACCGCGTTCGGCAGCAACAAGTCGACCCAGTCCGATCCGCCCGCCGTCTGGGTGGCGTCAGTCGTCGTCACCCTCGGAGCCGAGCTCATTGATCACCCCAGCCGCCAACGAGAACGCTAGCGCCGAGGTTGCCAGGCGGTAGCCGGGTGCTTTCCCGTGGCCGGCCGCAGCGACCGCCGCTCCGATCCACACGGAAATACACCACGGGCACACGGCAAGCTCCGCCAGTTTGGGGTGACCTCCACGATCCATCGCCTGCACATATTTGAGGCGGGGCGTGTCGAAGATCGAGTCACGGGTGACAAGGCGGGCAAGACGAGCCGTCGCAACCGCTCCGAGCGCGTAATCGAGTGCATCCATCGGATCAGCCCTCGGGTGGGACCCAGGTGTACATCGGGTGGTTGCAGCCGCACCCGCGTTGGGGTTCGAACACCAACTCGCCGACACGCCAGTTCTGCGTGGCACCGACCCGTTCGGGCTGGGTGTCGGTCCGCAGATACTCGTGGACATCGCCGGTGGCCTTGTCGAATTGCCACACGACGGTTCCGGCGTCATCGGAACGCAGGCGCAGGTTGCGAAGGATGACTCCGTCGCTCTTTGTCTTCACAGGATAGAGGTGCATGGCCATCGCTGGTCGGGCTCCGGATCGGTTGGTGTTCCGGATAGGTTACCGGCCCAAGGGGCGCACGCCCCCGCGACCGGAACGAGTAGGCCCCAGCTTCAGGCGACGAGTCTGTGCTGTTCACCCGTCGATCAGGTCTTCGAGGTCGTCGAGGACGGACTCGGCGAAGAACTCCGGGTCCGCGACATCGTAGGAGCGGGCTACGAGCCCGGCGGGGTCGACGAGGTGTGCGATGCGACGGGGGTGAGTGGTCTCCGCATCCGCCGCGCCGACCGCTCGGGCAAGTGACCCGTCGCTGTCCGACAGCAGAGCGAACGGCAGCGAGTACTTCGTTCGAAACGCTGCGTTGTCGCCCGGATTGTCGAACGAGGCGCCGAGGACTCGGCAGCCGAGTTCGTCGAAGGCTTCAATCTGGTCACCGAGGCCCTGTGCCTGGGCTGTGCATCCGGGAGTGTCGGCCTTGGGATACCAGTACAGGAGGAACCACGATCCCGCTACATCATCGGAGGTGAAGTCGCCGCCGTTATGGGGCGCTTCGCGTTTCAACGGGGTGTGACCACCGCGAGTAGCGCCCAGTTGGGTCGTCCGGCGTAGAGCAAGGCCCGGATCCTGTAGTGGGCAAACCGTCGGAACCCGAACGCGACGCGCTTGACCCGCTTCACGAGGTTGTTGACCGCTTCGGTCGGCCCGTTCGACACCTGCGCCCGGTGCCACGCGGCGATCTGGGCCGACCAGCGAACGATCCTACGACCGAGCTGGTTCAGCTCCGCCGGGCACGACTGGTCCTGGAGGTCGACACCGAGCCGCTCGACGAACTCCGCTGCTAGGGCGGGGTCGTCGATGTCGTAGATCGACCGCACGACTTCCTTCGCGTGCCAGGCCATGCGGATCTCGCCGCGGGGGTCACCGGCTTCGAGCAGGCCCAGGAGCTTGTCTCGCCCGCGTTCGTCGAGGCGCTCGTCGGCCTTGGTGAGCAGTCGCCGGGACCGATAGAGCGGGTCGTCCTTGCGGCCCCGGTGTCCGAGGGTCTCGTTCTGCACCCGGCGCCGCACCTCGTCGAGACGCTGGTTGGCGAGCTTCACCACATGGAACGGATCGGCGACCTGGACGGCGTGAGGGAGCATCGTGTCGAAGGCGAGACGCCACGGCCCGGACAGGTCCAGCGTCGCCCAGGCGATGCCGTCGAGCCACGCCGTGGTTCGGGCTCCGAGCCACTCACACAGCCCGGCGGCGGATCGGCCGGGGATCACGTCGAGCAGCTGGCCACGGGCGACGTCGACAACCTGGGTCGACCACGCCTGGGTCCGCCACCGGCCGAAGCGCCCGAAGAGAACCTCGTCCACACCGAGCGCCTCCACCGCGCCGACCCGGTCGACGTCCGCGTCGAGCAGAGCTTGGCCATAGGCGATCACGGCGTCGTTGATGGCGTGCCAGTCCGCGCCCAGCTCGGAAGCGACGTCGCTGACCGCTCGCCCTGCCCGACCGACCTGCAGCGTCGCCCACCGGCCCGCACGATCGGTCACCGACAACCTCGGCGCCGCGATGCGGGAGTCCTCATGGGTCCAGGACCCGACCCGACACCACGACCGCGGGCACCAGAACCGGTGCTTGCGCCACCGCAGCCTCACGGGTCGGCCGAAGCAGGTGAGGTCGGCGAGCTCGACGACGGGCCGGTCCTTCACCCACGCCCGCTCCCCGCACCCCACACAAGCGGGCGTAGAAATCCGAGATTCGACGGTGATCTCGATGCGTCCGACGAGTGGCTCTCGCACCTCGAGGATGTTCACCGCAGGCAGACCAACCAACAGCTCGCACGCGCGCGTAGCGTTCAACACAGCAGGGGCACCTCTGGATCCGACCGGCGTAAGACACCATCAGATTCGCAGGGCCCCTGCTACGCGCCCGGGACCCTAACACCCCGCTCATCCGCGAAGCACCCGTAAACGCCATCCTCGACCTGCTCCCGCAAACCGCGACGTTCAGCGACATCGACCGTGACGGGATCGAGGCGTTCATCCTGCGAGAAACCTCGGGACGTACCGCCAGGGTGCAACAGATACTCGACGGGTTCGGCAACGTGCGCTGGATCGGCCTCGACGTCGACGAGGCGCGAGCAGCGCTGCGTTCGACCGTGGCCGCCATTCTGCGGGCGTCGTCATCGGGTGATCAGGTGCTAATCGGCGGGCCGATCCTGCGCACCGATGCGGGCGCAGCGCTCGTCCATCCAGCGCCGCGTGACGTCGTGACGTCGGTCATGCGGTCGGACCTCCGCGCCAACAGGGTGTCGTTCCTGTCGACGGCACTCGCCGTGTTTCACCCAGCGGGCTCCGATGAGGATCCGCCGATGCTGGAAGTCCCGTCGCTGCCCCCTGGGTCGACTCCCGACATGGTCACGCTCAACGGCATCGTCCTACCTGGACCCGTTGCGACGTTGACCGACGCGGTCTGCTCGGCGGCGCACCTCGTTCATCGGTGGGACAACGCCGGGCTCCGAGCGGCGCTGCACTTGGTCGAGCGGCTGCCGATCGGTGTGGTCACGAGCGGTGCGCCGGGCTCGGAGTTGTTCTCGACGCTATGCGACGCGGCGTGGGGGCGGCGGTGAACCTCGGGTTTGGCGGTAAGTCCTGGGTTCGGAGGTCGGGATCGGCGAAACGCAGGCCCGACAGCGTGAGTGATGAGGGCTCGCATGGACCCGCTACCGCCGAGGTCGATCGTCGGCACGACGTAGGACGGAAACGCCACAGCGGATCCGACCGTGAGCTCCTGGGGATTCTCGGCGCCGGGGTGGGTGAGCCGACCGGCTTCCACGCCGTCGATCACCAGAACCAACACGACGGTCAGCTTCCGGTCGGAGTGGTCGCGGGTGAGGCTCACGATCTGGTCGCCGTCGTCGAACGTCACCAGCGTGGGGTCGCCGGGCCCGTGCGACGTCGTCAGCTCGAAATGGAAGAAGCCGCTGTTCGCCTGCTCGACGACAGCGGCGACGCGTGCATCGAACTCAGCACGGTGCGGTGAGCCCGCCACGACGGCATCCTGCGCTCTCTCGACCTCGTCAGGGTTGTACACCGCCGCGGCGGCGACGCCGACGATATAGCCGTTCGTCAGCGGCGAAAGCCTCAAGATCGCTGCTTCTACGGCGATCGGCTCGAGGGTGGATCCACTCCTACCGCGGCGTTCTCGGATTCGGTCGCACCGATGTCGAACGGGAGCGGCGAGTCGAAGCCGGGGGACGATCCTGCGGAGTCAGTCATGTCGCATAGTTCATCGCAAGGTCGGTCCGTGGATCCAACCGACGACGGTATGGCGGACGCCGCGAAACACCGGGGTCACTTCGTGAAGGCTCACCGACGGGAAGACCACCAGCGACCCCTGATTGCGGTAGCCGTCGGCCAGGCGCTCACCGAAGATCAAATCGCCGCCCTGGTAGGAGTCGCCGTCGGTGAGTTGCAGCGAGAACGACAGCTTGCGGGTGGAGTGCGACGGGCCGGCGTCGATGTGGGAACGGAAATGGTCGGCTACGGCCGCTTCGTAGCGGAGCACGGTCGGGATCTCGAAGGGCACAAACCCGGTGAGGTCGTCGCGCCACATCTCGGCGTTCGCCTGAGCGACGGCACGGCCGATGGTGTTGAGGGTCGCGCCGGCAACCGACGGCGGCAAGGGCGCCGACAGGGTAGATCGCGTGTCGGGATCGACGCCGTCGTCTTAGCCGGAGCCGGTCACGCTCGCCGGTCGCCAACCGCCTGCCCCTTCGACCGCGGCGACAATTCGGTCACACTCCGCCCGGGTTGAGTAAGGGGATCACGCTCACGGCCAGAAAGCCTGGGTTGGCGGCGGGTGCAAGGTCGACCAAGAGGGAACCTCCACTTCAAGACGGACGAAGAATGGTACCAGCGCAAGCGTCGCGTTGGATGGGGAACTTGGGGTGTTGAGGACCTCGTTCGCTTGCTTTCGGCCCGCACCGACACGTTAAGGGTCTCGTCCGCGTTCGGTTCCGTCTTGTAAGCATCCACTCGACGTCCAGATGAGCTGGACCCAACGATGGCCACCGAGCACCACGGCGACAACGAGCCGCGATCCGGCGACGAGCGACGCAAGGGAGATCGACACACGAGCGAGCGTCGCGAATGCGCGACCACCGACTTCGATGACCCCTGAACCATCAACGAATTGACGCGAGGCGTCCGTCAGATCCCGTCCCAACCCTGCGCGCGGCTGTCGACGCACGACGAAACAGAGAATTCCTCATCCAGCCAAGGAGCGAACGCTGGCCGAAGCGTTGGCATTTCCGCTGCGTCTGTCGATGCCGGGAACAACGGGTTCGACTCTTGCGATCCGACCGGACGAGAGCGAGCACACATGCTGGCATTGAGCCGACGAAGTCGTTGCCAACCGATTGAACGGGTCTGGCTCGATGACGACCTCCCTTCTGAATACGCGGACGGTGCTCGTCAGCTCTCCTGGAAGTAGTCGTGGTAGTAGTACGCGTATTGGCGGCCGGTGTCGGGGGTGCCGATGAGCACCATGCCCAGCACCTTGCGCCCGGCGCGTTCGATCGTGTCCAACGATTCGAGCAGGCCCTTTTCGGTGCTCATCCCCGATCGCACCACCAAGATCACATAATCGACCACCGGCAACAGGTCGACGGTGTCATTCGCGACCGACAGCGGACTCGAATCGACGATCACGGTCGCCCCTCGACGGGCACCCTCAACACACACCCCGCGGGCGGCCGCGATCACCGCTGAGACCTCGCGGGTCGCCGCCCCCGCCGCCGCGACAAACAGGTTGTCGACCCCTTCGGGGAACTGAATGATTTCATCGATTGTCGCCCGTTCGGTGTCGAGCTTGGCCATGTCCTGCAACGACTGGGCCGATGTGGCACCAAGCAACCGGTGGACCTCCGGCTTGCGGAAGTCTCCGCCGACCACCAGCGTTGGCACACCAACCTCAGCGAGGGCCTTCGACACGAGCGCCGAGGTGGTCGACTTGCCCTCCCCCGGCATCGTCGAGGTGACAAGAAAGGTGCGCGGAACCGAGTCGGGATCCGTCGTCGATTGCACAAACTGAATTGCGGAGCGCACCGCACGGAACGGTTCGGACCATCCGCCGCTCAACTCCAAAACCCCGTCGGCGTTGGAGGGACGGTCCTTCTCCTTGAGAAAGCCGACCTCGGCGATGATCGGAGTGTCGACCAAAATCGCGAGCTCGCCGCGGGTGTCGACACGAGGCATCGTGCGTTCGAGCACCAACGTCACCACGGCACCGAGCAGTAGGCCGATCAGTCCGAGAAGCACCGAACGAACCGGCGCCGACGCCGGCACCGCCAACAGCCCGCCTTCAGCAACACGGGGTGATTCGGGGCCCAGCGACTCATACGGCACCGCTCGCTGAAGGTCGCGTTCGAGGTTTCGCAGGTTCTCCGCCGCACTATCGAGGTTCGACTGCAGGTTCGACCGCTGCTCGATCAGCATGAGTGTCAACTCGTCGGTGAGCGGATTGGGCACGATTGCCGCCACGTCGGGGTGTTCCACGTCGAACGCTGCGAGTTCCGCCTGCGCCGCGTCGCGTTGGGCGGTCGAGTCGTCGATCTGTTGTTGCAGCGGTGCCTGAGCCACCGAGTTGGTCATTTCCAGGAACGCGTCGACGAACGCCTCAACGACGCGGGACGCCTCAGACGGGTCAGTGCTCGATATCGAGACGCGGATGCTGCTGCTCTTGTCGTCGAATTCCGTGGAGATCCGACTGGCAAGCGCCGCCGCTCGCTGCGGCGCTCCGAGTCTGGTAGCGGCTTGTACCGGCACCTCGCCCCGGGTGATCCGTAACATGTCCTGAGGCACCAGGCCGCTGTAGCCCGACGAACTCTTGTTTGACACGACCGTCTGCGATGCCGTGTAGGACACCACCTGGTCGCTGTTCGCCAACGCGCCCGAGATGGCCCCAACGACGAGACCGAACACGGTAACGACCACCAGCAATGGCCAGCGACGCTTCAGCACCGCACGCAACTTGTTCACCGGCGCCGCCTCACGAATCGGGGAAGAAATGATCGGTCATGAACGGCGAGCATTCTACCCGCGGGCCTCGACCGACACGAGAGCGACGCTGAGAACGTGCGTGGACCGAGCGGCGGGTGGGTGACCGACGGACTCAGCCCGACTATCCGGCGCCCACTGCATCGAGCGCTGTTCGTAACTGATCAGCAAGAAGCGTTGCTCCGGCGGTTGACAGGTGGTTCTCGTCGGACATCCGCACGACGCCCTCCTCGTTCGAGCGGCAAACCGCAGCGTCACAAAGGGATTCAAACGGATCGATCGCCATGACACCCTCGAGGTCGCTGAGCGCTGCGCGGCTCGCTTCAGTCGCCACCTGACGTCCGGCCTCGGCATCGACACGAGCCATATCGCAGTCTCGCCGCCCGCGCACGACGCACTCGGGGACGTTCCATGGGTACACCGGCCATTCGAGCAGGTAGACGACGGGGACTCCCGCTTCGACGATCGGGGCGAGTGCAGCGCTCACCGATTCTTGCCACAACTGAGAGCCGCCAGATCCGACGGCTGCCGACGCATACCCAGCAACGACGACACCACTCACCGTGGCCGCGTTCTCTAGCACATATGCCACGCGTTGCTCGCTTTCTGCCAGGCAATCGCTTCCCCACCTCCCGGAGGCAGCAGCGTCATCGAAAATTGTCAACGGGCACCCAGCACTCCACAACACGTCGACCCGACGGTCGGGACCGACCGTTTCGACGACACCCGGGAGCAGGCTCGCCGCAAACGAGTCTCCAATCAACAGCACGGGGCGCGAATCGTCGGGGTTGCCAACCGAGCAATCGACCTGCTGCGCGCCACCCCTGGGTTGTTGCGGACAGCGTTCCATGAACTGACGATTGTCTCGAATTGCTGCGGCGGCAGAAGGCGAGACGTCCAAGACGCTGATCGATTCCGGGTACCGACTCAATCCGAGGCCAGCGATGGCAACAACCACCAACATCGCAGTACCGGTCGCCAGTGCCGCTCCGTCGGATTTCATCGGACGCCACCGGCCACGCCGCACGGGCTCCTCGACGAATCTGAACGCCAGCATCGACGCCACGAGCATCAACAGCACGATGGCAACATCGCGACCAACGTGACGTTCCAACGTCACGCGTTGCACGATGACGAGCGGCGGCCAATGCAACAGATACCACGAGTAGCTCAGTTTGCCGAGACGAACGAACGGCGACCACGCCAACACTCGGCGGTTCACCGCGCCACGATTTGCCCCACCTTGGCCGGCAACCAGCACCATCAAGGTCCCCGCAACCGCAGGAATGGCTGTCGCCCCCGGGAAACGAGTCATTTCGTCGAGCCTCACGACGGACCCAACGATGAGTGCCAAGCCGACCACCGCCAACGCGTCACGAACCACCGGGTGCCAACGGCTGAACCGGGTTCCGGCGATCGCCAACGCGCCACCGGCAGCCATCTCCCACAGTCGAAAGGGCATCAGATAGAACGCCCAACTTTGATGCGAGGCAACGACAGCCTGCGCTGCAGCCAACGAAACCAGTGTGAGACCCAGCAGCACGGTCCACATCAACGCAGAGCCCAACCGTGGGTTGCGCCGTCGCAGCCCGCTTCGAAGGCCGTGAGCGACCAGCAACACAACTGGCCACACGACGTAGAACTGCTCCTCGACCGCGAGCGACCAGAAGTGCAGCAACGGGATGCTGTGAGCGTCGGCACCGAAGTAGTCCGACGTCTTGAGCATGAAGAACACGTTGCCCAGGAACGCGCTCGTTGCCGCAACGCTTTGGCCAAGCCAGCGCACGTCGGGATCCGCAAGCAGCCACATGCCGCCAGCGATGAGAGTCACCACCGTAGTGAGCAGTGCCATCGGGAGTAGACGCCGGAAACGACGGGCATAAAACCGTTTCCATTCGAACCGGCGAAGAGCCCGCACACCTTCGCCCTCGGCACGGTCCATCGACACCCACAAGATGTTCGTGATCAGGAATCCCGAGATCACGAAGAACACGTCGACACCGATGAAACCGCCCGAAAACGCGGGCACCCCGGCGTGATACAGCACGACCACCGTGACCGCGATCGCGCGCAGCCCGTCGATGTCGGCCCGATACCCGCTCGGCGGAGGCGCTGGAGCGGGCTTCGCCGCTGGGGTGGAGCCCGGCACAAGGGCAGTTTCCGGATGCGCGTTCCCGCCAAATGACATGGCCCGCAGGATACGGAGCAAGCGCCGCTACGACAAGGTTTCGTCGGCGCTGATCGTAGGCTCCGCTCCAGACACGGTTCGGGATTTCCGTCGACTGGTTCGCACCTCCAATCGCTCACGTCGGTTGAGCTTCGGGACCGCTGGCATCGCCAGACAAACCAGTACCAACGGCATCATCTGCGTGCGCTGCCGGGCGAGGATCCCGAAGTTGCCGATGTACGAAAACAGGATGATGAACACGAACGAGTACGCCGCGCAGTAGATGAGGTAGGGATTTCGGGGCAGTTCTTTCGCCCACGCTACGAGTCGACGTCTGCCGGCGCTCGCGAGCCCGACGAACAGCACGCCCTCGCTGGCGGCGATCAGTCCGTTCACGTTGCGGGCCTCCCACGGGAACGGCCGGATCAGAACGGTGACCACCGCCATCGGTAGATCAACGGGCGACGAGACCGCAACGGACGCATATTCCGAGCCACCCATTGAAGTCTGACTCTGCGTTTTTTCTAAGGCTGCGGTGATTCCAGTGTCAGTAGCGCCATCTTCAGCAAACAGCTTCCCTAACTGCGTCACCCCGACCACGCCGACCCCAACTAGTACGACGAGCGCAGCCAGACGCACAACCGCGGACTTGGAAGCGCCACGCTGTTTGATACCCGTGATCGAACCGACTACCGAGCCGAGTGTGAGCGCCACGACCGCAATCAACGACATGTGTGGGCGAATCGCCATGAGCCCGGCCGCGCCCGCAATGAAGAACGCTATCCCGGCAAGTGACACCTTCTGGCCAAGGATCTGCGCCGCACCATACGAGACGAGGCCGACACACCCCACCATTAGTGCGTCCTTTCCAATGGACGACGGCCAGAACAGCATCGAGGGCAGAAACAACAGCAGTATGGCGTAGCGCTTTGAATCTCCCGTCGGGACGGCACGCCGGAATGCTCTCCACATGAGTACCTGTCCAGCGAAGCAGATCGCCGAGAACACGAACGACGCCGCATAGCGAGAGACACCGGTCACCGCGTAGACGAGACCGACAACAAGCGCAATCCGCTCGGTCTCGGCGTCACGCCCAGCAACCGGCTCGGAAAGAAATGAAAAGTCGCCAGCACGAAGCATTCGGGAAATCTCGGTACCCCAATTAGAGTAGTTCGCAGCATCAGCCGAATTCTTGTAAACAACCACAATGACGAAGTAGCGGACCAGTGTCCCGATCACCTTCGCGGCTGCCCCCCACAACAACAGATGAGCGAATTGCGGTTCGCCTTCCCGTTTCGCTACCCACGTCAGTACAGGGACAGCGACAACCCCCAACACAAGCAACACAACGACACCAACAAGCAGATCGCGGGACAGTCGATCGAACCCGAGCGCCACCACCGAGAGAATTGCTACCGCAACCAGTGCACCGACGACCGTTCGGCGACGATCAGCTGCACCTGTCAAGCGAACGAGCGCCATCGCTCTCCATGAATCGTTCAACGTCCGTGTGGGTACGGGTAGCTGCTGCGAGCCTACCGTCTAGCTTGCGGGCTCCGGTTCCGACAACCCTCCAAGTGCCGCCTACAGAACGATCCAAAGCGAGGCTCCTCAATGATCATCGCCAGAGAACTGGCCCAGAACCTAGCGATGGGATTTCGACCGATCCGTCGTCTGGCGCAGAAGCGCCACAACACGGGGGTTCAGAACAACCCCGCCGCCGCCGCTGCGCTATTCCATCAGCTGTCGTCGGCAGTTGGCCGAGACTTGACCGATGCTCGTGTCCTTGAGCTGGGACCAGGCCAAGGAAGCGGCCTCGCCCGAGTAGCAGCCCCTCGGGTGCAGAGCTACGCCGCGTTTGACGTTGAGCCATACCTCGACCCTGCCCAGGTGGCAGCTCTTGGTGTCGATTACAGAGTCGACCCCTCAGGAAATCTCCCGTGGAACGATGCCGCGTTCGACGTTGTCTGGTCCCACTCAGTGCTGGAGCATGTACGCGACCCAAGGGCCACCGTGGCCGAGGCTTATCGAGTGTTACGCCCTGGTGGTATTCAGGTCGCGCACATCGACCTCCAGGACCATTACGGGGATCGTAGCGATCCGTCGGAGATGTACGGGTTCCTGCGCTACAGCAGTCGGTTGTGGTTGATGATGACATCGAACCGAAGCTCCTACTGCAACCGGCTCAGAGCTTCAGAGTGGGCCGAACTCGCAACGGACCTCGGATTTCAGGTGATAGGCGCTACGGCCGTCCCGCCGATCTGCACGCTTGACGCTTTGCGAGAAGTTGATTATCTCACGAGCGTCACCGACGAAGATCTAATGGCAGCAAGCCTTCACCTTGTCCTCCTGCGTCCGTCACCGTAAGGGCCGACGCATCGTCTAGCGCAATCATTGTTCGTACGATTTCACCGCATTCCCGAGATGTCGAGTGCCTCGCGGTAAAAGTCGTTGGAGGCCTCCAGCGCCTTGGGGGTGTCGAACGCAACGAGTCGGCCGTCTTGGATGACCATGATTCGGTCGCAGATGTCGAGCGTCGAGAGTCGGTGGGCGATGATCACAATCGTCATTCTTGCACTGAGGTGCTCAAGGGTGTCCCGGATGAGCTGCTCGCTTCGAACGTCGAGCGCACTCGTCGGCTCATCGAGAATCAGAACATCGGGATTCTCCACCAGTGCACGGGCGATGCAAAGACGCTGGCGCTGACCGCCACTGAGATGGCCGCCGCGATCCCCCACGTTTCGGTTGACGCCCTCCTCGAACCCTTCGATATCGGCCCATAGATTCGCTGCTCTTGCTGCTGCCTCAACACTCGCGTCTGTGACCGAAGGCCGAAAGAACCTAATATTCTCCGCAATAGTCCCGTTAAAAAGCCGGGCTTCCTGCGGCACAAACGTGACACGTCTCGCGACTTGCGACCGGTCGAATTGTCGGGTATCGGCCTCGTCAAACTCCACACTCCCATTCGTTGGCTCGCGCAGGCCAAGGAGTAGCTGAACCAGGGTCGACTTGCCGCTTCCAGATGGCCCTACAATTCCAACGACCTCCTTCGGACCTAACGAAAACTCAATTTCGTGCAATACAGGCGTTCCGGGGTCGTACTCGAAACCAACTTCACGGAATGAAATGACGTCGACACCATCCATATCAACGCCTTCATCCTTACGTGTTCCGGCCCGAAATTCAGCAATACTGTCCTGCAACCCCTTCAGATACGGCGATGATGCACTAATCTGCGATAGCGCCGTCTGTAGATTCTGGCCGTAGCTCAACGACCGCAACATGATCATCATAACCGCGCCGACGGACACGAGTTCCGTCACCTCAGACCACAAGACAATACCAAGCGCAAGCACTACCGCGAGATAGGCGAGACCGATATAGACCGAGGGGATCAATGACTGCATGAATGACACCCTCTGATTAACAACTGCCGCCCGGTCAATTAGCGTCTTCACGCGGTCAGCTGCAGCGCCCTGCACATGAAATACATGTACTTCCATCCCCAAGTCAGCGACTTCGCTGATCGATCCAGCAAACTCGCTTCCTACCTCGGCAGCCGCCTTTGCTCGGCGGCGCACCGCATTACGGACAGGGCGAAGCGTAAAGCCGAGTCCAACGACAATCACAATGACGCCAATAGTCGCCAGCGGGTCCACCACCACAGAAAGCGCCAACAATGCCACCAGATTAAATGCCGATATCGAGGCGTTTGCGACCGCACTCACGAAGCTAGTTGTTGCGTTCGTATATGTTGTCAACAATTCTTGGAGTTGGCCGATACCCGATGACTGTTGCACATCCCAATCGGCCCCAAGATACGCAACCGTCAGGTCTCGACGCACGTCGGCAACAGTCCCAGCGCTCAGCCGCGCGGACAAGGCGCCCGAGAGAACGGCACACGCGACCCGAACAGCCACCAAACCTAGCGAGACAGACAGGACGGCGGTGGTGTTTACCGAGTGCCCCCCCCAAAGTTCAACATGGTGCTCAGCGGCCGCCGCGGCGAAACCGATTCGGGTGACGATGACCAAGAACGCCGCTTCCGCCAACCCGCCACCTAGAGACGACGCGGCCACACCCCCGAGCAACCGGGTGCGACCACCAAGGAACGTCACCATCTGGCCCTTGATGCCTACGCTTGCATTCGAATCAAGTCGAGTATTCAAATCTGTGAGTCTTTCGGGGTAGCAGAGCACTTGGGATCGGCACCACCCCGCGAAAGCGGTCTCCGACTCTCCCCAGGGCGGCCGCAACGGTAGGGTTCGTTGCCAACATTAACTTTTCTTCAGATCCGAGTGGATCGCCATGGGGCAGGCCGAGGCTCCCGCCAGAGAATAGTGGGACAACTGACGGAGTCGGGGGTCATCCCGCGTTGAGCCATGGGAGTTGGGGTGCGATGCCGGCGCGGTCGAGGTAGATCATGGTGATGAACGCTTCGGGGTCGTGGAACCCGCGGGCGTTGGTCC
>WBZT01001038.1_pt1 | contig 21203 bp, 19 predicted proteins | sample 5204241 | NCBI WGS metagenome assembly WBZT01 (sample SAMN12344358, study PRJNA552823) | activated sludge metagenome | biome: Activated sludge suspended growth; feature: Nitrification reactor; material: Wastewater; isolation source: activated sludge from nitrification reactor of wastewater...
GTGCTTCGGACTGCAAAATCAATGGTTTCAAGGGGCGACCAGTGCTCATGCCCCACATTCGCAGGTCGCGGTACTTCTTGCACGAACTAATCGCTCACCACACTAGACGTTCGATTAAAAACCGGTGCGTGAGTCCAGCTTGCAGACGGGCATCACGCGGACAATGTGCGCGGGCCGAGCAGGCGAATTCGATTCAACGCAAGGACGCGGAGTTGCAAAAGGCTGACACGGGTCTGCAAATCAATTACGCTCCTCGCATGAGCAAGCCCGTGCCGGAAACAACCTCTGCCGAGTCTTTCGCAAGGTATGTCGGCGGAGAATTGTTGCGGGTTGGTGAAGGCAATGCGTGGCGGGAAATCAAGGCTTGGATTACTTCCCTGCCGCCCGTGGTGGAATCGCTGCCGCTGCCGGCGGTGAGCGAACCGTTTCTCGCGTGGACGATTTCCGGCGAGGTGGATTTTCAAGAACGCGAGGGCAATCGGTCTTGGATTTGCCGTCGGGTCAGGAAAGGTTCGTTGTTTCTCACGACCGGCGGCGCTCCTTACGAATGCCGCTGGAAGGCGGTGACTGCCGAGCCGTTTGAATCCATGGCGATATTTCTCGAATTACCGTTGCTGGAGCGCGCCTTGGACGAAGTGTTTGGCAAGGATGCGCCTTACGCCCGGCTGCGCGACGCCTCGGCGTTCACCGACGACGCTCTGGATTGCTGGCTGGAACAATTACACGGCGAATTATTACGCCGGCACGCAAGTCCCCTTTTCGTGCAAGGCATCGCCCTGAGCATTGCGATCTATCTCGCGCGCAATTATGCCGAGTTGGTCAAAGAACCGCGCAGCGGCAGTCCGTCGCTGCCCGGCTACAAGTTGCGGCAAGTCACCGACTGGATGGCGGAAAATCTTGCGGAAGAATTCAATCTTGAACGGCTGGCGGCACAGGCAGGCTTGAGCAAATTTTATTTCAATCGCCTTTTCAAGGGCGCGGTGGGGGTGTCGCCGTCGCACTACCATATCAATTTGCGATTGGACGAAGCGAAACGTCTGTTGCGCGAAACGAAAGAGAGCGTCGTCGAAATCGCGCTCGATGTCGGTTACTCGAATCCCAGCCATTTTGCGCAACTCTTCAAACGGGAAACGGGACTTTCTCCGAGCGATTACCGGCAGCAACGGTAGCTCACGCACTTTCGAGCAATTTCACAACAGGTCTGGCAAGACCCCGTGCGACAGCTTTGTCTTCTTGCTGTAAAGTCGCTTCAACATTTTAACCAAACGAAAGGATACAAAATGAACAAGCGCAAACTTGGAAACAGTAATTTGGAAGTCTCGGCCCTTGGCCTCGGCTGTATGAGCATGAGCTTTGGCTACGGCCCGGCCGCCGACAAGCAGGAGATGATCTCGCTCATCCGCAAAGCCGTCGAACTCGGCGTCACGTTCTTCGACACCGCCGAGGTTTATGGCCCATTCACCAATGAGGAACTCGTTGGCGAGGCGCTCGCGCCGGTGCGCAGCAGAGTCGTCATTGCGACGAAATTTGGTTTCGATTGCGACGCTGGCAAACAAGGGCCGGTGAGCAGTGATCTTTCGCGCATCAAGCGCGTCGTCGAGGCGTCACTCAAACGGCTCAAGACCGACGTGATTGACTTGCTTTATCAGCATCGCGTTGATCCGAATGTGCCGATTGAAGACGTGGCAGGCACGGTCAAGGAATTGATTCAGGCCGGCAAAGTGAAACATTTCGGCATGTCCGAAGCCGGCGCACAAACGATTCGGCGCGCGCACAAAGTCCAGCCGGTGACGGCGCTACAAAGCGAATACTCACTGTGGTGGCGCGAGCCGGAAGCGGAAATTTTGCCGACGCTGGAAGAGCTTGGAATCGGATTTGTTCCGTTCAGCCCGCTTGGCAAAGGGTTTCTCACCGGCGCAATCAGCGCGGATACAAAATTCGTCAAAACCGATTTCCGCGCCAATGTCCCGCGTTTCAGCGAATAAAACCGGAAGGCGAATCAAGCACTGGTGGATGTCATCGGAAAATTCGCGGCGCAGAAGAAAGTCACGCCCGCACAAGTCGCGCTCGCGTGGTTGCTGGCACAAAAGCCGTGGATTGTTCCCATTCCCGGCACGCGCAAACTCGAGCGCATGGTTGAAAATCTTGGCGCGGCAGAAACTGAATTGACGTTCGCCGAACTTCGCGAGATTGACGGCGCGTTTTCAAAAATCACGGTGCAAGGCGAACGGCTTTCGCCAGAACACATGGCTTTGATTGACCGTTGAACCACCGCACCGCATCGCATGACCAACATCCTGATCCTCGGCGCGAACGGCCAGATTGCCCGCGTGGCAACCGACCTATTCCTGAAACGCACGGACGCCCGGCTAACGCTGTATTTGCGCGATGCGCGGCGACTCAAATTATCCGGCCACGCAGACCGCGTCCACATTATCGAAGGCGACGTCCTCGATGTGGCAAAATTGGAAGCGGCAATGTCCGGACAAAATGTTGTTTATGCGAACCTCAATGGCGAATTGGAGGAGCAAGCGCGGTGCATCGTGAAAGCCATGCGGGAAGCCGGTGTTAACCGCTTGATCTTCATCAGTTCGATGGGCATCTACGACGAAATTCCCGGCGAACGCCACGGCAGCATTCTCGAACCCTATTGCAATTCAGCACGCGTCATCGAAGCTTCCGCTCTTGATTACACCATTCTGCGGCCAGCGTGGCTGAACAACCGCGACGAGATTGAATACGGGATCACGCACAAAGGCGAGCCCTTCAAAAATGCTTCGGCGCAGGTCTCGCGCAAAAGCGTAGCCGATCTCGTGGTCAAACTGGCGATGACACCCGGCCTCGAACTGCGCAGCAGTTTGGGCGTCCACAAGGCATCGTAAGCGCACCTTCGCGATTGGTATTGAAACAAACAAAAAGGCGAACGAAATAATCCGTTCGCCTTTCATGTGTTCAGATTTGAATTCGCTCAGTAGCGATAATGCTCCGGCTTGTATGGCCCTTCGACCGGCACGCCGAGGTAGTCGGCTTGCTTCTTTGTGAGCTTGGTCAGCTTCACGCCGATGCGTTCGAGGTGCAGGCGGGCGACTTCTTCGTCGAGATGCTTCGGTAGGCGATACACGCCGATTTTGTTCGTGTCGCGGTTCTTCCACAGGTCCAATTGCGCGAGGCATTGGTTGGTGAAGCTGTTACTCATCACGAAGCTCGGATGGCCGGTGGCGCAGCCGAGGTTCACGAGACGGCCTTCGGCGAGCAGATAAATCGTGCGGCCATTCGGCAGCACGTATTTGTCATACTGCGGCTTCACGTTGATTTTCTTCACGCCCTTCAACGTGTTGAGCTTGTCCACCTGAATCTCGTTGTCGAAGTGGCCGATGTTACACACGATCGCCTGGTCCTTCATCTTGAGGATGTGGTCGAGCGTGATGACGTCCATGTTGCCAGTGGTCGTGACATAGATGTCGCCAATACCGAGTGTGTCTTCAACCGTGGTGACTTCGAAACCTTCCATCGCGGCTTGCAGCGCATTGATGGGGTCAATCTCGGTGACGATGACGCGTGCGCCAAACCCGCGCATGGAGTGAGCACTCCCCTTCCCCACGTCGCCGTAACCGCAGACGACCGCGACCTTGCCGGCGATCATCACGTCGGTGGCGCGCTTGATGCCGTCGGCGAGTGACTCGCGGCAGCCGTAGAGGTTGTCGAACTTGGACTTGGTGACGGAGTCGTTGACGTTGATGGCGGGCACGAGAAGTTTGCCCTGCTCCAACATCTGGTAAAGACGATGGACGCCGGTGGTGGTTTCCTCGGAAACGCCTTTCCAATCCTTCACGACTTCGTGCCAGAAACCGGGGCGCTCCTTCGCGACCTTTTTCAACAGCGCCTTGATGACGGCGACTTCGTGGTTGTCGCTGGGTGTGTTGACCCAATCACTGCCGTTTTCGAGTTCATAGCCTTTGTGGATCAGCAGGGTGGCGTCACCACCGTCGTCCACGATGAGTTCCGGACCTTTGTTGCCCGGATGCGTGAGCGCGGCGAGGGTGAAGTCCCAATACTCTTCGAGCGTTTCGCCCTTGTGCGCGAACACCGGCGTGCCGGCTTTTGCAACGGCGGCAGCGGCGTGGTCTTGCGTGCTGAAGATATTGCAACTAGCCCAGCGCACGGACGCGCCGAGTTCCTTGAGCGTCTCGATGAGGATCGCCGTCTCGATGGTCATGTGCAACGAGCCGGTGATGCGCACACCCTTGAGCGGCTTGCTCACGCCATACTTCTTGCGGATGGACATCAAACCGGGCATCTCGTTCTCGGAGATTTCGATGGTCTTGCGGCCCCACTCGGCGAGCGAGAGGTCGCGCACCGCGTAATCATGTTTGGCAGCGCCGTTGCCGTTGGTCTTCGCGAGCTTCGCGCGCGAAGGAGGAAGTTTCACTTTTGCCATAATCGGGATGAGTAAAAGGTTTCGGTTAAATTGCTTTCAACAGGGCCTCGACCTTGTTGGTCGCTTCCCACGTGAGGTCCTTGTCGCTCTTGCCGAAGTGACCGTAGTTGGTCGTCTTGGAGTAAATCGGGCGACGGAGGTTCAGCTGATCAATGATGTCCGACGGCTGGAAGCTGAACACCTTGTTCACGGCCTTGACGATTTTCGCGTCGGAAACCGTCGCGGTGCCGAACGTGTCCACGTGCACGCTGACCGGGTCAGGATGCCCGATGGCGTAGGCGAATTGGATTTCACACTTGGCCGCGAGCTTGGCCGCGACAATATTCTTGGCAACCCAGCGGCCCATGTAAGCGGCGCTGCGGTCCACTTTCGTCGGGTCCTTGCCGGAGAACGCGCCGCCGCCGTGACGGCCCATGCCGCCGTAGCTGTCCACGATGATCTTGCGGCCGGTCAAACCAGTGTCGCCCTGCGGCCCGCCGACGACGAAACGGCCGGTCGGATTGATGAGGAATTCGGTCTTCGGCGTCAGCAGCTTCCGCGGGAGCACTTTCTTGATGACGTTCTCGATGCAGAACTTTTCGATCTCCGCATGCTCGGCGTCCGCCGCGTGCTGCGTCGAGATGACCACGTTTGAAATCGCGACCGGCTTGCCGTTTTCATAAACGACGGAAACCTGCGACTTCGCGTCGGGGCGCAACCACGCCGGACCTTTGCCGCTCTTGCGGATCTTCGTCAGTTCGCGGCCGAGGCGATGCGCGAACATGATCGGCGCAGGCATCAGCTCAGGTGTTTCGTTCGACGCGTAGCCGAACATGAGGCCTTGATCGCCAGCGCCCTGCTTGGAAGTCTTCTTACCCTTCGCCTTACGCGCGTCCACGCCCTGCGCGATGTCGGGCGATTGCTGCGTGACGATGACATTGACGAAAACCTTGTCCGCATGGAACACGTCGTCGTCGTTCACGTAGCCGATCTCGCGGATGGCCTTGCGGGCGAGCGCGACGAAATCGAGCTTGGCTTTCGTGGTGATTTCACCACCGATGATGGCGATGTTCGACTTCACGTAAGTCTCGCACGCGACGCGGCTGAACTTGTCCTGCGCGAGGCAGGCGTCGAGGACAGCGTCAGAAATGGTATCAGCGACTTTGTCCGGATGGCCTTCGCCGACGGACTCGGAAGAAAAGATGTAGCGGTTGCTCATTTAATTTTCAGTCAATGTTTGCAGACTTCGCCAATGACATATTGACGTATCAGGATGTGATGATATAACTCGATTGCCGTGCGTCAAACGGAATTTTAGGAAAGTTGGCCACGGCATTACTCAGATGTCATCAACGCTCAAATCCCTCCGCGCGCTTTCGGACGCCACGCGGCTGCGCATCGTTGCCCTGCTGGAAAAGGACGAACTCTCGGTCAACGAATTGCAGGAAATCACCCGGCTCGGGCAATCCCGCATTTCCACCCACCTCGGCCTGCTGGCCGATTGCGAGTTGGTTCGCTCCCGACGCGAAGGCAAACGAACGTTTTACCGCCTAAACCCCGACGCCACCGGCACCGTGGCAGAGTTCATCCAACTGGCCATCGGCGGCGCCAAGGAACTTTCCGAGCACGAAAGCGATCAGATCAATCTAAAGCGCATTCTCAACCGCCGGCGCGAACAGGCGCAGGTGTTCTTCAATCAAATTGCCGGACGCTTCGACCGCGTCTATGGCCCGGGCCGCTCATGGCAGGCGTTCGGACATTTGCTGCTCCGGATGCTGCCGCCCGTCACGGTGGCCGACCTTGGCGCGGGCGAGGGGCTGTTAAGCGAACTGCTGGCGCGACGCTGCAAAAAGGTGATCGCCGTGGATAACTCGGAAAAAATCGTCGAGTTCGGCGCGGCGAAGACAAAGAAGAACGGGCTGAAGAATCTTGAATTTCGGCTTGGGGATTTGCAAAACCCACCGATCGAGCCAACAAGCGTGGACTTCGCGATCTTGAGCCAAGCGCTGCATCATGCGGAGGACCCGGCGGTGGCACTGGCTGCCGCCTTCAAGTTGCTCAAACCCCGCGGGCAAATCCTCATTCTCGACCTCCTGGCCCACAAGTTCGACCGGGCGCGCGAGCTCTATGGCGACCGCTGGCTGGGTTTTGCCGAGAGCGATTTGCACCGCTGGCTTGAGGCGGCCGGCTTCAGGAGCATCGAGATCAGCGTCGTGGCGCGGGAAGAACAACCGCCGCATTTCCAAACGATCCTTGCCTGCGGCGAGCGTCCCTGACCGGTCAGGCCACCGGAACGAGCGCGGTCCAGCAAGTGGGACTGAACTTGTTCAGAAATTTTTCCCGCAACGTCTCGGCGGCTTTCAAGTTCTCCACGATGGCGAAGGTGGTCGAACCGCTACCGGACATCAACGCGACGGCGGCGCCTTGCGAGCGCAGGAACTCCTGGTACAGAGCCAGCACGGGGTACTTGTTCAACGCGGGTGCTTCAAGCGAGTTGTAGCATTCCTTCGCCGCCCCGAACAAATCTCCGGTGCGCAGTTGGGTGATCAATTGCCCAGCACGGCCAGCCCGGCCATTGAGCGCGGCTGGAAAGCGGGCGAGGTCTTGATACGCCCACGGCGTGGAAATACCGAAGCCCGGATGAATCAGAAAAAATACGGTGCGGCGCAAAGCGGAAAAAGGTTCCAGCGGCTGAATCTTCTCCCCCCGCCCGGTGGCAAGCGCCGGCTGGGGTTGGAGAAAAAACGGGATGTCCGAGCCGAGCGTGGCGGCCAACTCGTGCAATCTTTCCCGCGGCAGCGGCGAACCGAACATTTCATTCAAACCCAGCAGCGTAGTGGCCGCATTGCCGCTACCACCACCCAGACCAGCAGCAAGCGGGATCCGCTTGGCGAGATGAATCTTAACGCCGTCGCTGATCCCGGCCGCGGAAAGAAACGCGGTGGCAGCGCGATGGACGAGGTTTTGGGAATCCACCGGCAGCGATGCATCGCTACAGGTTAGCGTAACACCACAAGCGGCGCGCTTGAAGGTCAGCGCATCGCACAGGTTGACCGGATGCAGGACGGTTTCGAGTTCGTGAAAGCCGTCCGGTCGTTTGCCGAGGATGTTCAGCAGCAGGTTGACCTTGCAGGGTGATGACTTTTCGAGCGGCATGTTTCCGTTGCAGCGTAAAGGCGGAGGGACGTTAAAACGTACGGCCCGGCGGTTCGAGAAATAAAAAACGCGCCAACCGAAAAGTTGGCGCGCTGAAAGCGAAGTCGCCGGTCAATTTTCAAAGATGCGGAAGCGGCTGCCCGGGAAGAAGGGGGCGACATCGCCGCCGCTGAAGCCAATTGAAGTGTCGGTGGCAAACAGCGAACTTTCCATGATGCGTGGCTTGTAGCTGTCGGGATAAACCGGATTAGGCTTCAAATAATTGGTGGCGATCGGATCGTAGGAAGGAATGGGGAACGTCACGATTTCGTAAAGCCCAACCCCCATCCGGGCCACACTGCGGTTGAAACCGCGGATCAGGCCGGAGGTGTAGGCCTGATCGGGCGAATCAAAAAGCGCGCTTTGCTCCACCGACCGGCGCATTTCGCCGCCCCGGACGACTTCATAAAAATTGTTCAGGCCACGACCGAGTTTGCGTTCCGGTCCGGCGCACCCACTGGCCAAAACACCCAAGGCAAGAACCGCTCCGAGGAAGGAAATTGTTTTTCGCATAGAATCGTTCAGTTGTCCGCGAGCTTAATCCGATACGAATTGATGTAAAGCGCGATTTCGCGGGCTAGTCCGCGCCGGCGGAGTTCTCCAACTCTTCGTTACGCCGATCCCGCCGCTCCCAATACCACGCAATCCAGACGCTGATTTCGTAAAGAACCTGCAACACGATGGCCATGACCACCTGGGTGAAAACCTCCGGCGTGGTCAGCAGCGCGCCCAGAATCAGGTTGATCACGATCATGTAGCGGCGCATCGCAACCAGCTTGGCGTGGTCCAGAATGCCGATCTTGACCAGGGCCAGCAGCACCACGGGCAGTTCAAACCCCAGCCCCATGCCGAGCATGAACTTCGTCACGAAACTGAAATACGTTTCCGCGCGCCATTCAGGAACCCGCACGCCCATCCACATTGCCCACCATTCGGCAAATTTCAGCGCCCGCGCCATCACGAAGAAGTAACAGAAGCTCACGCCCGCGAAGAACAGGCCCACCCCGACGGCACAAGCGCGCAGCACGTATTTCTTTTCCTTCACCTTGAGGGCCGGCAGGATGAATTGAGCCAGGAAATAAAAAATAAACGGCGAGGACAACAGCAGCCCCCCGTAGAGCGCCAGGTGCAGGGAGGAAAGAAACGGCGCCGACGGATCAAGATAAACCAAATCCGTCGCGCTTTCGAGCAATGCCTCTTGGGACGGATTGGGCTCGACGACGGCAGTAAAAACGATGTTGCTCCCCATCAGCACGGGCTCGATGTGAACAATGGTCAGCGCGTTGGTGCCGAGTTCAAGGGGGCCAAACCGGTTCGTGCGAGTCTCGAAGGAGGTCACCGAATTGGTGCCGAAACGAAAAAGGACTTTGTGATCCTCCCGGTTCCGGACCAAGGCCGCCTGACGCAACGGCCACTTGAGCAGCGCCACGATCTTGTCTGTAGCGTAGAGACAGACGATGAGGCTGACAAGCAGCGCCGCGCCGCTTTTGACCAGCAGCCAGCGCAGGTCTTCGAGATGTTCGAGAAAGGTTTTGACCGGTCCGCCGCCGTCCTCGTCTCCCTCGAGCAGCGGCTCTTCGTTGGGATCAGCCATGCAAGAAACTGCTAACCGGGGTCAATCAGGCCTTCGGCGAGGAGGAGGTTTGCGCCGTGGTCTGGGTGTTTGGGCTGGGGGAGGAGGACTTTGGCGTGGGTGGCGGCTCCTCGCCAGCGCGCTCGATTTCCTCGGTCACTTCGCGCGAGGCCTTCTTGAATTCGCTGATGCCCTTGCCGAGCCCTTTGGCAAACTCCGGAATCCGCTTGGCACCGAAAAGCACGAGAATAACGACCAGAACCAGAACCAGTTCGCCGCCACCGAGACCAAGCACTGCCAAAGTTGTATTCATAAAATTACCTATCACACACGAAACTAAGCCGGGGAGCGCACCGAGTAAAGCGGCAAAACTCCCCGGCTTGACTCAAATCAAACCGCGCCGGCTCACTTGGGGGTCAACACCACGAATTCGCCCCGGCGATTCCTGGCGTGGGCGGCCTCACTGTTGCCCTGGTCCACCTTCTTGTCCTTGCCGAATGAAAGGGTCGTAATCCGGCTGCCGTCCGCGCCCGCCGCCATCAGGGCTTCGCGCAAGGCCAACGCGCGGCGTTCACCGAGCGACCGGTTGTATTCCTCCGTGCCGCGCTCGTCACAATGGCCTTCGACCAGAAGTCCGACGCCCGCGTTCGCATTGAGGTAACTGGCGATGGCAGCGATATTCGCCCGCTCTCCGCTGCGGATGGCCGTGCTGTCATAGTCGAAATGCACCGTGTGCGCTTTGAGCGCCTCGCGGTTCTGATTGAACCGGCTGGGATCCGACCATGACGTAGGGAGTTCCTGTTGCGTCTCTCCCGGAGGCCTTCCCTCCGGCTTGAATTGCCCTCCTGAGCCGAGACCCGGACCAGGGCCACCGACAGCGTCGCCATACTTCGGCAACGGCGTCACCTTGGGTTTGGTTTTGCAGCCGACCACGGTAAAGGACAGGGCCACGACGATGGCCAGTAAATACGTCAACTTGCTCGCTTTCATTTTGATCTTTCTGGGAAAAAGGGCGGTGTTATTTCGCCCAACTGGGTTGTGAATTACTTCCCGAAATTCGGGAAACATCTTTCGTTTGTTTCGTGGGCACGTCAAGCAAAGAGAGGGCACGGCGGCTGCCCTGGCGGCGCACAAACACCACCGTGCGCGAGTTCGGCGCCCACGACGGATCCTCGCCACTGACCAGCACCGTCGCCGTGCCCCCCGCGGCCGGCACCACGCAAATCTCGAACCCGCCCATCTGCGCCGTGAACACGATCCACTTCCCGTCCGGCGACCAGTCCGGCTCGGACGGGTTGGAAATGCCCCCGGTGGAGATGCGCTGAACCGCCCCGCCCGACGCAGGGATTTTGCACAAGGCCCGCCGATCATTGATCTTCGTGGCGAAACAAATCCACTGGCCATCCGGCGACCAGCAGGGCGACGACTCGTCTTCTTTCGACTTGGTTAACTGTTTCAGCCCGCTGCCGTCCGCATTGGCCACGTACAAATCCACGCTTCCGCTCTTGCTCAACACCATCGCCACCTTCGAACCATCCGGCGAGGGCGCGGGGCTGATATTCGATCCCGGGTAGCGCGCCACCCCGGTGCGCTGGCCGGAATTGAGGTCGTGCCGGAAAATGTCCGGATTGCCGAGCTTGTAACTCGTGTAATACAGCGTCATTCGGCCCGGCACCCAAACGGGCGCGGCCACGATCGCTCCGTCACTGGTGATCGCCTGGGCGCCGCCGCCGTCAAAGTCCGCCACATAAATCTCCCCGCTGTCGCCGCGGTCCTGCTTGAACGCGATCTTCGTCCCGCCAATCCCCTTCCGGCCAATGGCGGCGAGGAAATCATCCACGAAAGTGTGGGCCTGCCGGCGGATCGTCGAGCCGGAGTAACTCTTGTTGACGAGCGTGGATTTGTTGATGCGATCCGACGCGCGGCCCAGCACGTTGCCGTTGTTGCTGCCGCTGAGCAGGAATTGCGCTTCATCCGCGCCGGTGAACTTGAAGCCTTGAACCGTAAGATCGAACTGGATCACCTCCACCGCTTCGCCCGTGAAGCCGGAGAGGGAGACAGGAATGGGTTTGGCGTTGCCAGCGACCACGACTTGCTCAACCGTGACCGTATCATCCGCCGCACCGGCGATTTGAGCCACCACGCTTGCGGAGAGAACCGCCAACAATTTCAGAAAAAGCTTCATCACTTTCATCCCAATCCTCGTTTTGCTTTGACGTTAAATTTGATTTTGACCGTGCGCTGATTTTCCTTTGCGTCCTCGGGCAGCGGCACGGCCACCCGCACGCGGCGCAGCACCAGTTCGATGGATTGATCTGCCAGCGCATTGCCGGAAGATTGAATAAGCTTGGCGTCCAGCACGCTGCCATCGCGCGCAATGGTCACACTCGCGGTTCCGGTGGCTTCGTCGTCCGTGACGCCATCGGGGACGATCCACGCATCCGTGTAAACCTTCCGCACACCATCCAGAAAATTGGCGTAGGACGCACCCGAGCCGCCGCCCTGCCCACCCAATTCAACCGTTGTGGCGCCGGAAGCCCCTTCGCGCAGATTCTTTGCGGCCGTGCTAAAAGCTCTGGCGATTTGCTTCGCCCGCTCGTTCTCGGCAGTCTCGTTATTCGCAGTCTCCTTGCTCGGCTTGGCCTTGGCATTGTTCCGCGGCCGAGTGACTTGCGTCAGACTCACATTTGGCTTCCTAACCACTGGCTTGGTGGCAACCACCTCCGGATCCCGCTCCACGGTCTTTGGCGGCTCGATCGGTTTGGCCCGCGGCTCGGGTTTCGGCTCCGGAACCGGATCGGGTGCGCGCGACTGAACGCGCGGTGGCGGTTGCGCAGCCGGTTGAGCCTGTGCTTGCGGCTGCGCCGCCGGCTGCCGCGCTGGCGGACCGCCGGGATTTGCCAGTAACTGGTCAATGGTCCTGGACGGAACGAAATCAATCGGTGGGTTGGGCGTGGATTTGTCGCTCGAAGACAGGAACGCCGGCCCGACGAACAAAATCGCCACCAGCAGCAGGTGGAAGCCCACTGACGCGATGAAGCATTTCTTTTGAAGTCGTCCCGTCATCGGGTGCCGGGGGGTTCGGTGCGGATCGAGTAGCGAGTGATACCGTTGCGCTGGCAGGCATCCGTCAGCGCCACGAAATCCCGCATCTTGCTGTTCTCATCCGCACGCACGTAAATCACCAGGTTGGCGTTGTATTTGAAGTCCTGCACGAGCTGCGCCACGATCTGATCCAGCTTCATTTTCTGCCGGTTCAACGTGTAAATTCCCTGCGGATTGATCTCCACCGTGCGGATGTCCCGCTTGTCGAGCTGCTTCTCGGGCTGGCCGCCCGCCTTGGGCAGCTTCAATTCCAGCCCCTTCTCCAGCAGCGGCGTGGTGATGACGAAAATGATCAGCAACACGAACGCCAGATCGAGCAGCGGCGTGATGTTGATCTCGCTGAGCGTCACCAGATGGCTGCGTTGGGAAAAGCGTCTCATTGGGCGGTCGGGAGAGGATCAAGATTAAGAAAAAAATTGAGATTAAGAGAGCAGCAGCGTGACGGGTTCTTAATCATAATCTTACTCTCAATCTCAGCCCTCACTCGTCACTCAGGTATTCCGTCTCCATCTTGGAAACGATCTCCTGCGCAAAATTGTCCAGTTCGACCGTCAGGACGCGCAGGTTGTGAACCAGCCAGTTGTAACCAAACATCGAGGGAATCGCCACCAGCAGGCCGGCCACCGTGGTGATCAAGGCCGCCGCCACGCCGGGCGCCATGGCCGAAAGCGTCGCGCTGCCCTGCTGGGCGATGTGCCCGAACGTGCTCATCACGCCCCAGACCGTGCCGAGCAACCCGAGGAACGGCCCGCCGCTCACGGCGATGGCCAGCAGGATCAAGCCGCCTTCCAGCTTCAACGACTCCTGCGCCACGGCGTTTTCCATGAGGCGTTTCACGTGCTCCATGCTTTTGAGCGAAACGATCTTCTTGCGCGCCTCATCCGCCTTGCATTTCAACCGCGCGTCCAGTTCCACACTACCCGCCTGATAGACGGCAAAGAGCGGGCAACCCTCCGCCTGGATGCGGCGGTCGAACATCTCGAGCACAGATTTCTGCGCCTTGAATTCGGCGGTGAAATACTGGTTGAGCTTTTTGGCGCGCCGCATTTGCACGGCTTTAAATGCCATGACGGACCAAGCCATGATCGAGAAGAGCATCAAAATGAAAATGATGACCTTCGCCTCAGGCGTGGCCCTATCCCAAATGTAAAGGAGTTCCGCTTGATTCGAAGCGTTCCCCACGACAGCAAAACACGGTACGTTCATTGCACCCATCTACTCGCTTGGTCGTGAGAGGAACCGAAATTGCGTCCAAGAAGCAGTGCACCGAGCACTTGATCGGACATAGTTATGCCTGCCGTGTTCAGAAAATGCAAAAACATTTTGTTCACAATCTGGAATTTCTCGCGCCACCGTGCTGACCGGGACTCCCGCCGCCTTGCCAGCCAGCGCCATGCCCGCCCGCCCACGAACCAGCCTACAATTTCCGCTGAAAATTCAAATGCAAACCCGCTTTACTCCCCGGCGGTTTGCCTCAATCTAAACCCCATGAATCTGCGCCTGTCCCTGCTGCTCGCCGCCGTGCTCGCCGCCGGATCGCTCACCGCCCCAGCGGTCACAAAAGCCGACGATGCCACAGCGCTGCTGACCCCCACCAAATCCAAAGCTCCCGGCGCCCAGTTTGCCGAATCCATTTCCACCGTCACTGGCGTGGCCATCTCGCCGCTATTGGGAACAAGCGCTTACGGGGCGGTTCATTATTATCGGACGCCGGTCGAGAAGCGCCACACGCTACCGTGGTTCGCCCAGCCCTGGTTTTGGGGACCGGCGCTCGCCTTGGTCGGGCTTTGCTTCCTCAAAGACACTGCCGGCACCGCTTTGCCGACCGCGCTCAAGAAACCACTCGACGTCGCCGAAACCGTCGAGCACAAGGTCAGCGGACTGATCGCCGCCGGAGCGTTCGTGCCGTTCGTGGCCATGTTGATGCAGGACCCGAACGGACCGTCCTCCATGCTCAGTTCCCTGGGCTTTGCCGCCGCCGAGCCGAGTGCCTGGCTCTACAACATCATCATGGTACCGTTGATGATGGCGGCATTCTGTATCGTGTGGCTGGCCTCGAACGCCATCAACATCCTGATCCTCCTCAGTCCGTTCACTACCGTGGACGCGATGCTGAAAGCGTTCCGCGCGGCCATCCTCGGCACGGTCGTCGCCAGCGCGTGGACCAATCCGTGGGTCGGCGCGATCTGGGCGCTCATCATCGTGGGCATTGCCTGGCTGATCGCCGGCTGGTCCTTCCGCCTGTCGCACTTCGGCATGGTGTTCGTCTGGGACTTCTGCACGTTCCGCAGTTCGCGGTTCACGCCCGATCCGACAGCGAACAAACTCTTCCTCTGGCGCGCGATCAACAAAGTGCCCGCCCGAACCTACGGCACGTTGAAGCGCGACGAACAGGGCAATCTGGTCCTCACCTACCGTCCGTGGCTGATCCTCGCGCCGCGCACGCTTACGCTGCCAGAAGGCAAATACGCCGTGGGCAAAGCGGTGTTTTGGACCTCACTCCAGCGTGTCGAGGGCGATGATTCCCAAAACCTGATCCTGCTGCCGCCGCGCTATCGTGGCCATGAAGAGGAATTGGTGAAAATCTACAACCTCAGCGGCATCCGCGAAGCCGGCCTGCGCCGCGCGTGGAAATGGTTGAAGGAACTGTTCAGCGGCAAGCCCCAACCAGCGACGGCTTGACCGCAGATTCAGCTCAACCTCAATCCCCCGTGCTGAAGAACTTTCTCATCCGGCGGAAAGTGCGGAAGGTTTTTGGGAAGGTGGTCAACGCGGAGACCTGTGACGCCCTGTTGGGCGGTCCGTCACTTGACAAGCCCGCGCTCCAGTCCGGGCGTTATGCGTTTGTGTTCGTTTCGATTCGCCAGGAGTCCATCGAGCAACTGTCGAAGTCCATCGAGCAGGTCCTGGACTTATGCATTGAACACGCGGCCAGGGTTCAAACTGTATTTGGCACCATGGTGTTGCTGACGTTTGGCACTTCTGGCTCGCTCAAACCTGCCCCGCAATCTCAATCCAAGCTCGTGAAAGCTCTGAGCGAGCGCTTCCCTCGCGATCTCAAGATTCTCCACGGCGCGGTGGACGGACATTTCGGTTTGTTTGGCGGCCAAAACCGGATCGCCTGCACATTCACATTTCCCCGGTTTGAGGAAGCACTCACCGCGCTTGGCCAATTGGAATTTGGAGAGGCACGGGAATTCAAGTGAACAGCCCGTCTGCGCCGATGGCTGACGATACGTCAGACTTTTGCGCTCTTGTGTGTAATTCGCTTGGCCCCCCGGTTGCACTCGCAAATTTGTGCTGCCAATTTTGCGTCCCGGCGAATCTCCCCCTGCCCTGGCCATGAGCCTTGGCCTGGAGTTGTGATTTGCGAACACGGTTGTGTCAACTCCCTCAGCGACGGCGGGCGCTGAACAGATTGAATCCGCCGCTTCGGCCCAATAAACTCCGCACTGATGCCTCATTGCCCCATTTGCCAAGCCGCGCTGGATCGGCTCCGCCAGCGCGAAGGTCTGTGTTACCAATGCTCACGCTGCGGCGGCCGGGCGCTGACGATCCCCCAACTCCGCCGCGTCACCGGAGACCGCCTCGGGGTGAAACTGCTGCGTCAGCTCGACCAGAGCCGGCTGCGCAGCGACCATGCCTGTCCGTTTTGCCGCGAGCCGATGGTGCGCGTCGCCCTTGCCGATCCACCCCTGGAAGCCGAAGGTTGCCGGCCCTGCAACGCGGTGTGGTTGGATCAGCCCACCTTCGAAACGTTGCCGGAAGGAACAGTGTACACAACCAACGCGCTGGCGTTGCTGGCCACCGACATCTATGCCGAGATGAAGTTAAAGGAGCAAAAAGAGCGCGCGGAAGCCGAACGGCAAGCCGCCCGGAAAAAGAAACGGCGCTTCGGCCATTGAAGTTGCGGACTTCCGACAGGCGACCTCACGGCGGCACGATGCGGAAGTAAGCCCCGGGCTGGCTGGCTGGCACCGTGTAGCTCGAGTTGGTGCTGACCGTGATCCAGGTCGGTGGAGCAAGTGCAGCGGACGATTGCAACACGTAGCCGGGCGGAATGCTGAAGGTGATGCTGGTGTTGCCGGGGACGAAACTGTAACCCAGCGCGGGCGGGTAGAAGTTCAACGGCACAGGCGTGGTATCGAGGATGTAACCGAGGTAGCTGACACTGGCGGAGTAGAAGCCCGCCCGGTCGTAGCCGGCGTTGTTCAAACTCAGGATCGTGTTCGTCTGGCCGGGCACGAGCACGCCATTCCGGAACCACTGAATTTGAAGGTTAGGGTCGTTGAGGGAAACACCGTTCAGCGTAAAACTGAAGGCCGCGTTCAAGTTGCCCGCGCTGATGCTGTAATAACCTTCCGCGCAGCAGCCGGAGGGATCCGCAATGTCATGATGAATGTCGAAATGCCCGGCGTCATAGAGGTTCACGGTGGTCATGATGTTGCTCGGAGAGGTCGTCCAGTAGAACAGGCGAAGGCCGATCTGTCCGGGGCTGCTGCCTACCACCGACCACGTCCCGGAATGCGTGCCGAGGTCGCCACTCTGGATGTTGTAGGAGCTGGTATTGACCAAACGCAACGGGAAACTCGCGTTCGCCGGCCACATGCCGCTGCCGTTGGTGATGACCAGGTTGAAAATCTTGCCCACGACTTCACCCGGCTCGAGCAAACTGGCCAGGATGTTCGAGCCACTGATCGTTTCGCCGCCCAGGATCAGTAATTGCGATTTGGGTATCTGTCCGAAGCTGAAGGGAGGCTTCACGGTCACCTGGGAGGACAGCGAAGTCACCGTCCCGTAGGCGTTGCTGATGACGCAATCATACTTGCCGCTGTTGGTCGGCATCGGGGAAATGAACTGATACGAGCTGTTGGTCGCGTCCGGGATCGGAACGCCATTCAAGCGCCACTGGTAGGCCAGCGGCGCCAGGCCCTGGGCGCCGAGTGTAAGCGCGAAGTTTTGCAGCGCGTTGTTCGTAAGGGCGGCGATCGGGTGATAAAGGATCGTGGGGGCGAGGACCGGCGCGGCAAATTTTGCGAGGAAGTAATTCGTGCCGAGGACCGCCGTCGTTCCCAATTGGGCCGGCGGATAGCCGAGCGCGTAGGCATCGCCCTGGCGATTGCCGGCGAACTGGTAAAACGTGATGTTGGCGGTGCCGGAGCCGTTGACCGCCGCGCCCTGGCCGAGGCCGTTGGTGCCGAACCGGCCGGTGTAGCAGAAATTGGTGACGCTGTTCGGCTGGTAAAAGTAGTTGGTGCCCACCGTGGTCGCGGCGTAAAATTGTCCGCTGATCACGCCGACATTGTTGGTGTCCACCGTCAGCACGCCAATGCTGGCGTTGCCGGCACTGCTGGCCGGGGTGGTGTTCGCCAGCAGGGAACTGTTCAACGCGAAGCGGGACAGGAAGGTGCTGTTGCCATCGCGTCCCGCCGCCCAGAGCACGCCATCGGTGCCGGCGCCGAGGCGCACGTATTGCGCGCCGCCACCGTGCGTCGCCAGCCAGTACGCCGTGCCGTTCGTGTCGAGTCGCGAGAAGAAATACCAGGGTGCCGCCGGTGTGGTGGTGGCCTGGTAAGCACCGACCTGGAGCGTTGCGTTGAAGAAGCCACCGATCCAGATGTTCGTGCCGGCGCAGGCAACAGCATTGATTTCCGCCGATCCGGGGGAACTGAAATACTTGTAATCGCGCAGCCAGTGCAACGTTCCGTCCGGCAGGTAGCGCAACAGCACGGCGCTACCATAGTCGTTCTTGCTAGCAATCTGGCCGTTCGCAATCAGCTTGCTCGTGTGGCTGCCGGAAACCAGCACCGCGCCCGAGTCATCCACACTCAACCGCGCCAAATCCAACGAGCCGTCAATGTAGCGCAGCCATTGGGCCTGCCCCCGGTGGTTCAACTTGGCGAGCAGCGAGGCGCGACCCTGGGGATTCTCCAGCGTGAGCGTGCCCGGGTTCGTGGCTGACAAACCGCCGACGGTCACCGTGCCTTTGAACATCGCGATCACATAGGTGTTTCCCCGTCCGTCCACGGCCACGGACGTGTTGTTATTGAGAACGTTCGTGGACGGCAGGAACGGCACGACCCAGCGCAACGAGCCATCGTCGTCGTACCGCGCCACGCCGGTGTTGCCCACCACGGCGGCGCCCAACGGGCCATCGGCGCAAATCCAGTCCAGGAACTGGCCGGCTTGCGGATTGACCTGCGGATCGTTGGGCAGGGCATTGGTGACGATCCACGAACTCACCGGCGTGCCGAAGACCGCGACACTGGCAAACAGGCTGGTGATGGAGCCCGAGCTGTTGGTGACGACGAGTTGGTAATCGCCCGAGTTGGTGCGATCCACCGGATTGAAATTCAAAGCAGAACTGGTGGCGCTAACGAGCGGTGCGGAGTCCTTGAACCATTGGAAAGCCAGCGGCGGATTACCGACCGCAACCGCCGACAAATTGGTGACGACGCCTCCGAAGAGGAACAGGTTGGTGATCGGCTGCTGTTTGAAGCGTAGCGTGCTGTTCACCGTGAGGGCGGCGATTGAACTGGTGGTCGCGCCATAATCGTTGCTGACCACAACCGAGTAATTGCCGGCGTTGGTGGCATGCGCGGCAACGATGCCGAACCCGCTTTGCGTGGCGCCGTCAATCAGATTGCCGTTAAAGCGCCATTGGTAGGTCATTGGAAACAAACTCGTCGCGATGACCGTAAAGTTCGCCCCCTCGGAAGCGTCCACTGCCGCTGGCACGGGGGATTGCGTGATGTGTGGCTCGAGGCGGAGCGATAGCGTGCCGTTGGCGCTGTTGGTCGAGCCGTTGGCGTTCGCTGCCACGAGGCGATAAAATCCCGCGTTGGTCAACTGACAGTCGGTCAACGGCAGGGTGGAGTTGGTGGCGCCGGCGATGTTGTTGGAATTGAACTGCCATTGATACGCGATGGGACCGGGGCCGGCGGCATTCAGGACGAACGTGGCATTGTCGCCGGGGTAAACGCTGAGATTGCTCGGCCCGGTGGTGAAGAACGGCGCGATGGCGCCGTAGCTGCCGTCGGTTTGCAGCCGGTAAACGCCGTAAAGCAACGCGAAAGTCGGTGGGGGCGCAGTGACCGACGTGGTAAACACCCGGTCCGTGGCATCCACGGCCATGACGGTGATGTTGCCGTTGGCATAGCGCGTCCAGCCCGCGTCGGGCGAGCCGTCGGCATTGAAGCGGTCCACGCCTGAGGCGACGGAGGCATTCGGCAGCACGACCTTCCCGTCGGACTGGAGCCCAAAGACGCTGACGAAGCGCGAGTCGCTGAAATTGAATGCCGTATCGCGCGACCCGTTGGGGTTCACCTTGACCAAATGCATAACCGTGTTGCTCCCAAAACTGTTGGAGTAACTGTTGAAAAAACCGCCGACGAAGGCCCCGCCACTCGGCAGCGCTTTGATGGCTTGGGGCATACTATCGAACGTCACGGGTTCAAAACCCGCGTCCAGCGCGCCATCCGCGCTGCAGCGCGCAAGTTGATACTTGAACGAGACGCCGTTCAAGCAGCCCACGAAGAATCGGCCTGATCCATCCGGCACCATGTCCAGCGCCAGAACGCTGGCGATCTGTGCCGCCGGAATGAAGTTCGTGTCGCGCGTGCCATCCGCGAACAACCGCGCCACCACCGGGATCGTGGTGTTATTGGTGTTTCGCAGGCTGCTGCCGGCGACAATGATCTTCCCATCCGGCTGTTCGCCGGTGAAAATCTTGGCCGTGCTGTTCACGCCCGAGGTGAAGTTGTTGATCAATGCGCCGGTGGCGTCCAGTTTCACGATGGTCTTGCGGCCGGTGCCGGCGTAACTCGTAAAATTGCCGCTGACGAGCAGGTTGCTGTCTGAGAGCAGCGTCACACCGTAGATGGTATACTTGTTGGTGTCGCTCTGGAGGAAAGACGCGTCCGGCGTGCCATTGGCATTCAGGCGCACGAGCGAGCCGAAGTTCGTGCCGCCGTTCGTGTAGGCACCGTTGTTCAAGCCGGCCACCACCCGGCCATCGGCGAATGGAAGCAGGACGCTGACCGTGGTTTGGAGATTTGAATTGGCGAACGTTGTATCATTTTCGCCCGGCAACGCCCACGCCGCCCACGCCAAAAAGAAGTTGGCGAAGACTGTCCCCCAAAACGAAATGCTCTGCTTTGATTTCATAATCCCGATACGACTGCCAGTTTTCCGCACCTTGCATCTGCCGCGTGCGACAACAAAAGTCCCGCGGTTGAAACCCAACTGGGAATCGTTCCTTGCGCTCAGGCCCAAAAAGAACACCCGGGGTATCAGTCAAAGGCGCTTAACGGGCGTTACTGATAAAAGGGGACGCCCAAATTGGCAAGTCCGCGCTCTGCGATTTGTTATCCGGGGATTTTCGGATGCGTTGCCACGGTGATCCTCCCAACTCACGGCTGATTCGTTGGCTTCGAGGTTGGGCCGTAACCTTTGACCGGCAATGGTCTGAAAAAAACTAACCGAATGACCGTAACAGGACGCGAAATCTGCGCGGCAGATAAAAAAACTCGTGCTGCGTAAGCAGCAAGGTCGAGGGCATTAGTTGTTCCAGTAGTAAATACCTGGAGACCATTGCTCGATCCGCTTGCCCGAGACGTAATTTGAAGAGAGTTCACTGGCGCCGATAGTCAATCCCCAGTCATACATTCCGCCGCCGTATCGCAGCCTAACGCAACAGCCATTTCCCGCTTCGTTTGCTTCCAGAATCACTTGTGGTCGATGCCGATAGTTTTCCAGCAGTGCTCGCGGTGCATTGGTGAGTAAGCTTTGAAAATTGCCGCCCGCTTTGCTCGGGGAATAAAATTGCATCGCTCGCAAAGCCCAGTTGCGCACTTCCTCCATGTCTATCTGTTGTTTCACCTTCTTTTCCCAAATGTCGTCCTGATGTAGGGA
>WBZT01001039.1_pt1 | contig 21197 bp, 14 predicted proteins | sample 5204241 | NCBI WGS metagenome assembly WBZT01 (sample SAMN12344358, study PRJNA552823) | activated sludge metagenome | biome: Activated sludge suspended growth; feature: Nitrification reactor; material: Wastewater; isolation source: activated sludge from nitrification reactor of wastewater...
CAAAGAGGTAGGTGCCGTCGTCCTCTTCGATGAGCAAGCCAGCCCGGATGTTATTGTACTTCACTACTCCTTGTCGCATGTTGCTCGCGGATGGGGCCCAGCACATGACCGAACATGTGCAGTACCTGGTTGACTTTCGAAAGGCTGAGGTTCTCTTTTCCCTGCTCGATCTTCCGGATCACCGTCAGAGCCACGCCGGCCTTTTCCGCGAACTCCTCCTGCGTTAAGCCGACCTGCTTTCGCCGGGTCTTGACGAAGTGTGAAAGCTGGTTCATTTTGTATGCTTATACATACAAATATAGTAAATATGATGCCACTATATGTATTTTAGTATAATTATTTATTAAGGACTATTATTATATTTAATTAGATATAGCGCGCTTTGATAATCGGCCATTTTACTCAAATTTACATGTTTCAATAGCATGGCGGGGCCCCGGAACGTCCGCGTTGTTTGGTTTTGGCTATCGATAACGGGGAAGAGGAATCCCGAAATGACGTACCGCTGTCCGGGAATTCCTGGTGTTAATCACCGCACCAGCGCGGGCGCTCCTATCATCTTCCTGACGTCAGGAAAATGATCGTTTGCAGGAAAAAGTACGTGGGGGTTTCCTCCTGACGTCTTGGGGTGATGGTTAAAGCCTTCGCCTCGTGACAAGTCGCACTGCAAAACCAGCGCGCAAACTGTCGATGAGAATGACGTAGGGGTGGTCGATGGGAGAATAAGCGAGATGAGAAAAAAAGCAATGTTCGAAACTAGCTGCTTACTGCCATCTGCCTACTGCATACCGCCTACTGCCAAGCGCCCTGTTTGAGGTGTTTATTGTGCGACAGGATCAAGCGCTTGTAGGCCGACTTGCCCAGGTGCTGCTTCACCCACACCACCTTATCATGCCAGGCGGTCGGATTCTCCCAGGGAGCCGTGGAGAGGATGTACGTATCGAAATGCTCACTCAGCAACTGGAAACCCTCAATGGCTCCGGGCATGGGCTTCATCTTTGAAAAAATGTGCGGCACCTCATCGAGTCGATTCTCGTACTGTTTCAACTCGGCTTCTGTCAAACTGCCAATGGCTGACTTGAAATCAACCAACACATTGTCCATGTCGACGTAGACGATTTTTTTCATGCTGGTAAGTCGTTTACTTGATCATTACGAAGATAAACACGATTTAATTTCGGTTTATCACAACGGTTTCTCAATAATATCACATCAATGCCGCTGAACGAATTGGGCAGCATGCGCGACTTCAGCCACCGTTCATATGCACATCGTGGTTGTCTGTGGCAATCAAATCCGGATTTTCCCTGAAAGCCAATAACGGGAGTGCGTCGGGTGAGCTGATAATACGGGGGTTTATTAACAATATTTGCATTATATTAGTCTTATCGATGACAGTACTTCAATTCAGGACAAAAGAATAGCACCGATTTTCATCCTTCTATTATGGCAGAAGTAACAAGAAAAAGAACAGGCGAATTCCTTTTAGCGATCTACGAACAGCTTCCGAAATATCCAGAAGGAATGCCCGGAAAGGATGCGATTAATTACATTGAAAAGACAATGAAACTTACGCCCTATGAATCTGGCACCTATGATTCGGGGGGTAAGCGATTTGAAAAGATCATCCGATTTGCCACCGTCGACTGCGTTAAAGCTGGCTGGATGATCAAACAAAAGGGACGCTGGTTCATTACTGATACCGGTGCTAAAGCCTATAAACGCTATCAGAACGATCCGGAAGCTTTTTACAAAGAGGCTTGTAGGCTTTACAACCTCTGGAAAAACAGCCAATCCTCCGAGGCGAATTCCACCGCGGATCCCGAAACCGAAGGGGCACAGGAAGACAAATCTGTAACCATTACCTACGAACAAGCTGAAGAGCAAGCCTGGCAAGAAGTGGAACATTATCTCCACCACATGCAACCCTATGAATTCCAACACATGGTCGCAGGACTATTGCGCGCGATGGGGTTCTATGTTTCGTGGGTAGCGCCGCCGGGAAAGGATGGGGGCATCGACATCATGGCACAGGGCGACCCATTGGGGACGAAGCCACCCCGCATTAAGGTGCAGGTGAAGCGCCAGGTCAGCACCGTTGGTGTCGACGGTCTGAGGTCCTTCATGGCCGTCCTGAACGATGACGATGTAGGCATTTTCGTCTCACTGGGAGGCTTTTCCAAAGATGCCATGGAAGAGGCGCGGTTCCAGGAAAAGCGAAAACTCACCCTAATCGACCTTAGCCTATTCTTCGACCTCTGGGTACAACACTACGCGCGGCTTACCGACGAAGATCGGCAGTACATGCCCTTGAAGCCGATCTATTTCTTAGCGCCGAAAATATAAACAACAATTCACTGCGACACGTTTTTAAAGCACAGTTTCATTTTTATCCGAAGGTTCATAAAGTAATGCGTTGCCTCCTCTCTTGACTTACCTTTCTCCATTTCTTCCTTAATATTTGCCTCTATCCCGCGCAAATATCTTTTTGAATGGTCCTGTTCGGCAACCATGACGGGTGCTCGGGCATCTAATTTTTGCCTAGTCTTGTCAAGGAAATCTTGGGGGGGTGAGATTGAAATCCGCTCCAAGCTGTCCTTGAAATAGCGCTTATTCCTCCTGTCAACGGCGTCCGCTAAAACCAATTGTTCTTTGTTTGCCTTCTTGTCAAACAAACAAACTTCTAACTCCACCTTGCCGTCCAGAGAGGTCAGCCAGCCGGAAACCTGATACTCATCAAAAAGTCTTCTCACCAGCTTTTCTCGCCTCTCCAAGTTCTTATGTTTTATGTCGAGGTCACTTAGTTCGAAGTTGCTATTGGATTGGAAAAGGTTATTGTAGAGTTGTGGTAATGAAGAAGTAGCCCAGCTTCTGTCGTCTAAATGGTCAATTAAAAACAGCACACGAATGTCGGTAGTTGTTTTCCAAACCTGAACGGAATCCTTAAAAGCCCCGGCGACACAAAGCTTCGTTGCGAAAAACATACAGTCGTCAAAAGCGTTGCTGTCGTGTCCGCGAAACAAAAATGTGTCTTGGGGAATGACGCAGTGTCCGTAGATGTCAAAAAGCTTGTTCATTTCGGTGGCAGTTGTTTTGTACGATAAATTTGCCACTAATCGGGACCGGCTGGGGAAACTCATCCAGCACTTCCAATGATATAGATAGCTATCGGGAGGACGTGAACCGCTCGATTCATCCGGCTCTTTGTGTTCCTTAACCAATGACTAAGATAGTCACAGTTGTACCTATCTCCAATGGGCGAACAGGCCGCGTTTGCCTGGCAGCAAGTCCGCAGCCAGCATCACGAGACGTACGTATAGAGGCCCACCCTAATGGGCGGCATGATGCGCTGATGCCGGGTCCCAAAAAGAACCTGACCCGCTGGCTGGGCGCAGCCAGCAATGTATTGGTTTGACAACTTGGGTCAGATGTCTTTTACAATACGACCAGTCCGCAAGGGCGGTTATTGAACCTTCTAGTGAAGGGTATGGGGTGGAATGCGCGCTGTCACCCATATTCGATTATTTCGCACGCACTATGGCGCTAACATTACACCCAACAACCAAGGAGTGGAACGTTCCGCCAATCAAATAATAATGACTGGCAAAACGGGTGCTAACCGATAAATCAATATCCAAGAGTATTGCCCCTTCTCTGGGTGGCTGAAAATCGGTGTATGGCTTTTCTAATTCCGGCAATTCCAATGCAGAAAACTTATCATTAAGGAACCCTTGCAAATAACCTTTAAACACCGGATAAAAGCCAGGCTGCTTCTGCCTGTAGAATGCAAAAGTTTGTTTACCTGCCGGAGGATTGAAAGGAATGATATTTAAGAGTAAATCTTGCTGCATAGTACTTTTAATGCATTGTTATTTTAAATGTGGTTTTCAAAATTTCTGCAATCTGTTTTGTTTGGTCAGGACCTTCATAAGTCACTAATAATTGACCCGGAAAATGTTCAGCGTACCATTTCTGCTTTATTTCCCAATGGCTTTTGTATTCTGGCAAGTCTAAGCGGCCAACATGCTCCCAGAAATATTCAGTACCCTGCCAACGGATAGTAAAATCGGGGAGGTACATAGAACCATTGGGTGCAAACTTTGGCACTTCGTATTCAAACGGTATATTTTTTAGTTGCAGAATATTTGCGATGTTCATTTCGGATTTAGACCGAACAAAATATTTGGAGAGTGTTGCAATTACCTTTTGGCCTTCATACCAATTAGATGATAAGGCAAAAAGCAAATCTGGTAATGGTTCAAATTCAAATATTGATGAATTAATTTTACGGATGTTTGATTTTTCAATCTTACTCAATTCAATAAAGGTGGTTACATCCTCTTGAGCAAAAATGGTAAGATGCTTCTGAGCCCTTGTTACTGCTGTGTAAAGCAATTCCATTGACATTAACGGGCTGCTTTTCTTTGGTAGAATGAAGTAAACCCTATTAAATTCGCTACCCTGTGCTTTATGTACCGATATAACGTAACCTAACTCAATATTTTCCTCAACAGGTTCATTGAACATGACTTTACCATAGTCATCTTTTCTGAAACCATAATTGATGTTGTAATCATTACGCCTATCGAACTTTACCTGAAAATTCTTTAATCTGAAAAATGGAGAACCGGCTTTGGATTTATCGAATGGATGAGGATTTACAAAACCAATCTCGCCATTGTAAATATCAATTTTTACATTCTTTCTGTCATTCCAGCTATAAGCACTGATAGGATTTGATTTTGGACGATTCCTAAACTGAATAACTTTATCGTATAATGCAACCCCGTCAAGCTGTCCTTTTTTAGCCTGATAGCCATTTAGCAGTTCCTGAAAGAAGGTATTCAAATAATCCGTACCGTAAAACTCACCTCTAAATGGTGATAATATTTGCAAATAGGTAGGGTCGGGGTAATCATTGGTAAGCCTGATGGCTTTGCCCCAAATGTTGTAAAATTTACCAGCTTCGGCTTCCTCTCCTGTTTCTGCTTCCAGGTCTTTAATGATGATTGATTTAAGCATTAGCTCCAAATCATCCATGTCTTTCCAGTAATGCACTGAAAGGTCTTTGTCAATTATACCGCCTTGCTGCACTTTTTTAAGAATCTGTTCTTGCTTTGCTTTATCGAATTGATCTTCTGATTGTTTTTCCTGAATGAATATTTCAGCCAATTCCAGTATGCCATTCCCATCGTCTTTGGCTTTATTTTCTAACTGGCGAACATTTATATCCAGTTTGCCCAAATTATCGTTACTGGATTTTTTCATCCATTCAATTACATCAGAAAATACTTTCCCTCGACCAATAGGCGGTAACTGATTTGGATCACCTACTAAAATCAAACGCTGTACACTATTCCAGTTTATACTTCTGAATAAGGTGGCGAAAAGGGATAAATCAATCATTGAACATTCATCAACGATTAATGTGGTGATGGAACCGTCCACTTTACCGCCCTTGCGTTTGAAGGTGAAGTTCTCATTAAGCCATGCCCTATTTGGATTTGCCAAAAAGGAATGTATGGTAGAAGCCGTTTTGCCAGTCTTTTCTTTTATCCGTTCTGAAGCCTTTCCTGTTGGTGCTAAGAGTATTATACCAGTGCCTGCACCGTGAGCTTTTTCAATGCTCTTTATGATGGATTTTAGAATGGTTGTTTTACCTGTACCGGCTGCACCAGCAATTACACAAACAGGCTTTGTAAATACCTTTTGACAAACCTTTGCCTGGCCTCGCAAAGCAGCTTCATATTGTTCTGGTGCTTTATTATTTAACGGACTGTTGGAATCTTTAAGCAGGTTGAAAAAAGTATCATCGGTAATTTCAACTTTCAATGGAATGTTTGCCCTTTGCTGCAATTCATTCATTACTGACTCAATCAGCCGTTCATCCTCATATACTTCATTCAGGTATAAATAATTCTCATCATTATACTTTCTGAACTTCACCGCTTCTTCAATAAAGTCAGCATCTACATCAAAGTATTTTGGTGTGAACTGGTGATTCTTCCATTCAGGCAGATAGCTAAGCTTATTATTGATATGGAATAGAACCTTTGTTTGCGATACAAAAGAATGTACTGTTTCCCTTTTCAAAACATCTACACACAATGCCCTAAATCTTTCTGCTGCGTTTTTTGGATACAGATTTTCAATGCCTAAATCAGGATTAGGAATTATGCCATGATCTATTGAGTGAAATGAAATAATATCATCCACATCATCACCTACATATTGCTCACAAAGGAGGTAAGGGTTTTCAATGATTTTCTTTAGCGAAGCATGAATACTGTTTTGCTCTCTTTTTACCGAAAGTATATTGGCAATCTGTGTACCTGTTAAAGCAAACCTTGTTAGGCGTTCTAAAAGAATTTTCTTTTCTTCTTCCTCCATCAACTGCCAGTTACGCTTTACCTCTTTCAACCTTGCAGCTTCAATGGTTATGCCTGGTATATCTTTGGCAGCACCAATAAGGAAATCTTTTATGTTATTGTAGGCAAGTTTATCATGTCCTTTTGCAACCTGTTTCTTATAATAGTCTATTGCTTCATAAAAATCAATATGAGCCAATACTTCTGGCAAGCCTGGATATGCACCCCTCTTTTTCCATAATTCTGTAAAAAGTGATAGCAGCCATTTTCTCCTTTCTTCCCAGTTCTGTGAATCATCCCTAATTTCAATCAGGTAGGTAACAATTTCAATAAACCTTTCAACCAACGCTAACGAATCATCATCCGAAACTGGCCGTGTTGCATATTTAAAATTACGCTGATAATCCGGAACCAGTAAAATCCTTTCCAACACTTCCGGCCTATCCATGAATTTATGGTAGGGAATTGCGAAACCTTCATCAGGATAGTTGGATGTGACCGGCATCTGCCAAACAAAACCACCTGCATACTTGGCTTTCATTTCATCGGACACTCCCTCGTAGTAATGGATCTTGCCGACTTTCTTTAATCTTGATAAGCCTACAATCACATATTTCGGGCTTTCATCTTCACTGAATGGATTACTGTAATTGGCATAATAAAAAAGTAATGATTGTCCTTCCTTTAAATCAGCGAAATAATCCTTTGCATTTTGTAACCGGGTATCATAATCGTATTTCTGACCTGTGCCAGCCTCCCGAACTACATCTTCTGAATACATGCCTTCGTAATTCCAAATACATACTGTTGATTCAGGAATATCAAGGATGGCAGGTTTGGCTTCTTTATTAAACCATGAAGGGGGATTAATTTTTGCTTTTGTTTTTTCTCCACCAAAGGCATTGATGCTAAAACCACATGCCGGAATGCCAGAAGTAAGTGAGCCGCAAGGCTTACCTTTTACATCGGGTTGCATTTCCCAATCCAAATCTCTTGCACCTTTTATGTAATCACCGGGATAGGAATGTCTGCCTATGCAATAGGTGTTTTTTTCGGGCTCATCGCAGATAAGACCGTTCCAACCGTTATTGTGCCATGCTAAGCGGATTGTTATGTGCATAAAGTGTTTGATTGGTTCTTTATTTTATTATACCTCTTACCCTTTGGTCATAAATATCGTTGAACCAAAGACGCTTGAACATCAGATTAACCTTATCTTCTGAAAGCTTATTATAAAGCTCCAGTTTGGTGTTAATAAAATTCAACAACTCATTATCAATTTCCTCGTTGAATTTATCCTGAATATTGTCTTTGCTGTTCTTTGTATTGAAGAAGCTCATCAGTTCATCATTTGCATAAATATTTTTACGCATTCTCTCAAACTCTACCCTGTCTTCTTCTTTTAAATCCAAACCGTATGTCTCGTTCAAGACTTTTATAATTTTAGTTAGCCATTCTAACTCCTCATCCTCCTTCTTTCCATCACCGCCTGGAGTCATCCCCTGCATGGCTGTATTTTGACTTTGCAATGCTAAGTCAGTAGTAAACTGATGTTGCAGCTTGTAACTATCCAAATCAATCTCTTCCAGAACTTCGATTGGAAGGGCATTGGGACTGGCAGGGAGTTTCTTGAACAGGTCAGATACGAAAACATAATACTTTTCCAACTGAACATCGGTAAATGTGATTATCTGTGACAAGAAGCGATATAAACGAACAAAATTCTTGATGTTTGCCTTGAATGAGACTTTCTGATCTTCATCTAATTCTGAGTTGTATCTTTTTACAACTTCGTTTAATATAGGCTGCAGCTTTTCTTTGTGATCGCCTTTTGTAAAGAACAGCTTAGCGTAAGCTTCAATATCATTTTGATAAATAACATGGAATGCCTCAATTTCTTGCTGCACATCATAAAGACTATTTGGGTCTGTTTGGTCATCCAATTCCATGTAGTTGCTTCCGTAGTACATTTGGAAATCTTCCTGCACTTTTTCCGGATCATTTACAAAATCTAAAACCATTGTTGTATCCTTACCCGGAGCAGTCCTGTTTAACCTACTCAGCGTTTGTACCGTGCTCGTACCACCCAATTTCTTATCAACAAACATTGTATGCAGCAATGGCTCGTCAAAGCCGGTTTGATACATATTGGCTACAATCAGTATCCTATACTGAGGCAGCTTCAATGCATCAGGTATCTCGATTTTACCACCAAGATTATTCATGTTTTCTTTTGTATAATCTTGCCCGGTTTCTGCATCTGTTACCGTCCCACTAAACGCCACTAATGCACCGTAAGGCAATTTCATTTCTCTCATGATGTCATCAAACTTTCGTTTAAAACGAACAGCATGGAGTCTTGAACGAGTAACCAACATAGTCCTGGCTTTGCCTTGTATTTCATTTTGCGTTTGTGACACAAAATGTTCAATCATGATTCTTGCTTTCTTCTCAATGGCATGGTCTTGTAAATCAACGTAAGAAGAAAGGAGTCTTACGGTCTTCTTCTTTTCGTATTCTTTATCGGCAATTTCGGTACGCTTTATTAGCTTATAGTACCTCTTCCAACTCATGTAGTTTTTCAGTACATCCTTGATAAAGCCTTCTTTGATTGCCTGCTCCATCGTATAGAGATCAAATGCTTCTTTCTGGCCGTTTCTGGTTGTACCAAACAGTTCTAATGTTTTTGGCTTGGGTGTAGCTGTGAATGCAAAAAAGGAGATATTGGTCTGATCACCTTTTTTCTTTATTTCTTCTGCAATCAAATCGTCAAGGTCTTTTTCTTCACCATCTGCTGTCTCTGCTTCTTCCAATGATAACGCCTTTCTCAAATGCCTTGCGGATTCACCTGCTTGTGAGCTGTGAGCCTCGTCAATGATTACTGCGTATGTCTTGTCTCTATTCTGAGCAATTACATCAGAAATGACAGGAAACTTTTGAAGTGTTGTAACAATAACTCTTTTACCCTTCTCAATTGCATTCTTCAAATCCTGACCTGTTTTATTCTTGTCAATATATTCTACCGTTCCGGGCATTTGTTCAAATTGCCTGATGTTATCCTGAATTTGTTTGTCCAGAACACGCCTGTCTGTAACTACAATAACGCTATTGTATAGGGCCTTTTCATCATCAGGATGCTGATAGAAATCCGATAAACGGTGAGCTAACCAGGAAATCGTATTTGATTTACCCGAACCTGCTGAGTGCTGAATCAGGTATTTGTTTCCAATACCGTCTTTTCGCACTGCTTCTAACAAATTTTGTACTGCCCTTCGTTGATGAAAACGGGGAAATATCAGTACCGGTTTTTCTTTCTCTCTAAGAGCTTTTGTTTGATTGTCGTAGTATTTCTCCTTGTTAACTTGAAGGTTAACATAGTTCTGTATCAGGTCAAGCAGGGAATCTTTTCTTAAAACGTCCTTCCATAGATAGGATGTTGCATAGTCATTATCATCCTGATTAACTAACGCTTTATTGAATGGTAAAAAGTAGGTACTTCTGCCCTTCAATTCAGTACACATACTTACCTGCTCTGTACTTACTGCAAAATGAACCAAGCATCTCTTAAATTCCAATAATGGCTCTTTAGGATCTCTATCCTGAATGTATTGTTTGATAGCATTGTGTAAATACTGACCTGTTAAGGCGTTTTTCAATTCCATTGTAACAACTGGCAGGCCATTCACAAAAAGAACAATGTCGATAGACTTCTCATTTTTCTTTGAGTATTTTAATTGGCGGATTACGGTGAGCTTATTTTTCAAATAGCCCTCCATGTGCTCAGGGGTTTTGCTATGTGAGGGTTTAAAGTAAACAAGGTCTAAATATTGGCCCCTGTCTTTTACTTTTTCCCTCAGCACCTGTAGTGTCTTCAGCTTACTTTTATTGATATTATCTGCAACCAGTTCAACAATTTTGGCATCAGTATTTGGACCGTATTGAGCACACAAAGCATCATACTTTTTAGGCTGCGTCTCCTTAATGAAGCCAATTAAATCTTCCGGGATGAGGCACAGTTCCTTATCATAACAGGAATTGTCTTTCTCTGTATATTCAGGAAATTCAGGCTGAGCAATTTTTGTAAGATACTTTACAATATGCTCCTCAAAATGTAATTCTTTCGTTCCTTCTGCCATTTTTCTCTTGTCAATAAATTAATTAATTATCCCCTTCAATGTCATTTCTGTTTTCACTAGAATTTCCAATATTTTCACTTAAGTCGTTCTGCTGTCCCAGATCAAGACGTTCTTGTGAAAAATCTTTTGGCTTTTGATAGTTTAAAAGGCTTTTCATTTTAGCTGCCTGTCCAAAGAAATTATCTCTGCCAGTATGTAATTGCTTAACAGCATCATCATATTTGCCTTTGGCCAGGTCAAGGTTTTTTCCAACTGCATCAAGACTTTCTACAAACCCTACCATCTTTTCATACATTTTCACGGCACGGTCGGCTATTGCCATGGCATTACTTTCGTTTCTTTCTCGTTTCCATAAATCAGAAATCAACTTTAAAGCTGCTATTAAATTGGTTGGGCTAATTAGTAATATCCGTCTGTCATAAGCATACTCCCATAGGTTGCTATCACCTTGCAGTGCTGCAAAATATGCTGATTCGTTAGGAACAAACATCATTACAAAATCCATTGATTTGCTATAATCATCATACGCTTTAACGCTTAAATCATCAATATGAGACTTCACCGCTTTTACATGTGCCAATAATTCGGCTTGTTGCACAGTTTCATCCCCTGCTTCTACCATACGAATAAAAGCATTAAGCGAAACCTTTGAGTCAACAATGACATGACGTTCATCAGGATATTTAATTAGTGCATCCGGACGCATTTTCTTACCAGTTACAGCACTTAAGAGTGGTCTTCCATCTTCACCATATAGTTGATGCTCCATAAAGAACTCTTCTCCCTTACGCAAGCCTGACTTATCTAGAATTTTTTCCAATATCATTTCCCCCCATCTGCCTTGCGTTTTAACTTCAGCTTTTAAGGCACGGGTAAGATTTTTGGCTTCAGATGCCAATTGCTGGTTCATATCCAACAAACTTTTGACTTCCGTTTTTAAAGAAGCCCTTTCATTGCTTTCTTTACCATATGTATCTTCTACTTGCTTCTTGAAATCTTGTATTTTTTCTCCAAGTGGTTGGAGAATACTGGTTAAATTATCTTTATTGAGTGCTGTAAATTTTTCTGTTTTGGTATCCAGTATTTTGTTGGCAATGTTTTCAAATTCGGTATTGAATTTCTTACCTAAGGCTTCTATTTCATCCTTCTGTGTTTGCAACTTCTCATTCAATGCCTCATTTGTTGCCTTGGATGTAGCCAAAGCCTGGTTTGCATCAGAAAGCTCCTTTTTAGCAGCCTTCAACTCTTCTGTAATTGCCTCTATCGCTTTGATTTTATCCAGGACGGTTTGATTGGCCGCTCTTAGATCTGCATTAGCAGTAGATACCTGGTTATTCCGAGTTGATAATTCCTTTGAGTTCGCTTCTATGGTTTGCTTTAAGCCGACTATCTCTATATTCTTTGCTTCAAGATTATCAGTTGCTGTTTTCAACTGGGAAGTAGTGGTTGCTTTGTATCCAACAAATTCCTTTTCTAAATCGGAGTATTTAAGCTGTGCAGTATCTTTTTCTACTTGAATAGCTGAAGCTGTTTTTGACTTAGCTAAAAGCCAGCCTACAACTACACCGATCAGAATGCCAATTACTACATATAAAATGATTTCCATTATGCTACTTGTTTTTTACTGGGTTGCCAATCTCTTACATCGATTTGGCCTGTTACTGCTTCAGCAATGATTGATTGACGATATTCTTTTAATTTATCGATTTGATTCGTATTAAGATTCTCCAATTCATAATACTGCTTGAGAGAAAATTGAACTTTATCTAATATTTCTTGCTGCTCAGCTAATGAAGGAAGAGGTATTGTAAATTCCTTAATTGCTTCAAAAGTCAATCCTTCACGATTACCGCCTGTGGTTCCAAGTTTAATTTGAACTTGACCAATATTTGACTGCAATACAAGATTTAAATACTGTGGTAAAATTCTCTTTGTAAGTCTGATAATGCAAACGTGCTGGTTAACATTCATTTCATCATGTATATCAACTACGCAACACCTCCCTATTGAAGCTCCTGTAATATTCAGGAGTACGTCTTTATACTGCACTTTAGACCCACTCATTTTCTCATGAGTATCATAATCAATTTTTACAACATCATCTAAGCGTAAACCATCAAAATGAACGTTTTGGCTTCTGATAAATATTACCCCTTCTTCGGTATAAACTTCTGCACCACCTTTTGGGGTAACACCACTGCCTACTTTTGTGTTTAGGTGTCTAATTTGAACAAGATTCCAGGTCTGGGGAATTGCACCTAACCAATCAATACCACTTTCCTTTGCTTTTGCATTGGGATTAAGCCCTTTTGTTACCGCTTCATTAATAACAGATTGCCTCTTTTCTTTCAGCAACTCAATCAGTTTTTCTTTTTGCTGTATGAGTTGGTCAATGATGGCAGTTTGGTGGTCGAGAAATTCTACGATTTTAGATTGACCATTTAAATCTGGAGCAAGAAACTCAAATACAATTAGGTCATCAATATTGAATCCAGGTTGTGCTGATTTTTGAGAAGCCTCTAACCAAATTTGATCCTGCAAGGCTCTTGATTGAAAACAGTATAAAATATACTTCGGATTAAACTTTGTTTTATCAACTGTCAATTTACCAACTGACGATGTTGTATTAGCCTCTTTGATGCGCTCTGGAATAAGGCCAAGCTTGCCAATAGTAGCACCGGTCTTTGCAATTAAAATATCATCTGGATATAAGATACTTTTTTTATTAGCAAGCTGCACTTCCTCACTAATGCATACTATTCCATCTGTAAGAATTTCGCCATGCCAGGTTAAATTTTGAACTCTAATGTAGGGGATGCCTTCTTCCTGATACATTTCAGGCTTAATAGAGCCGTGATCACCATCACCTACAGGATAATAAGTATTTTTATCAACAGTATCTTTTACACGATACTTATTCCAAGTAATTGGAGCTTCTTTATAGATAGAAGACTTTATTGGTTTATATGCCTCGTACTGCTTCATCCCAACAACTCTTTTAATAGTTCTGTAATACCCTTTTGTCCGTTGTTACCGAATTCTAAAGTTTCAATCTCAGCTTTGATTTCGGCTGAGGGTCTCAAACTTTTATACTCATAGAAGTATTTAGTGAAATTGATTTCATAACCAATACGGGTTTTATCAAAATCAATCCAGGCATCGGGCACATGAGGTAATACTTCTTTCTCAAAATACACTTCAATGTCTTCGCTCAAAGGGATATTTTCTTTATCACGCTTTTTGGTATCAGGTTTAATATTCCCCTTTTTGTCTTTTACAGGTTTACCCTTTTCATCATACTCGGGCTGTTCAACAGTAATCTGGTAATACCCAAAATCATCGTTATTGAAAATCTTGCAGTACTTATCTTCTTCAAACTTGGCGTATAGCTCCACCAGCTTTTCTATATGAAAACTTTCAATCTTGTTTCGCTTATTACCCAAGCTGCGTTTTTCAGGACGGCAAAAGCCTTCAATACCTGCGGCCTTATCTTCAGGTACATTTGCATTGATTAATTGCACTTTTCCTTTACGGTGCTTAGGCTTATTGTTATTTAAAAACCAGATATAGGTATTGATACCTGTGTTATAAAAAAGGTCTTTCGGTAAAGCGATGATACAATCGAGCCAATCGTTGCTGATAATCCATTTGCGTATATCGCTTTCACCACCACCTGCATTTCCAGTAAACAATGGGGAGCCGTTTGTAACTACAGCAATTTTACTTCCTTCTCTTTCCATTTTGCTAATCATGTGTTGAAGGAATAGTAACTGACCATCACTTGTACCAGGCAAGCCTGCATAAAACCTACCGGCAGGGTTGGCACTTTCGTTTTGTATGAATTGAGCATCCTTGCTCCAGGTTACACCATAAGGAGGGTTGGCAAACATGTAGTGAAAATGCTTATCTGGGAAACGGTCCTCCGTAAAAGTGTTTCCATGACGTATGTTGTCAGCATTTTCACCAGTGATTAACGCTTCCGATTTAGCAATAGCATAAGATTGCTCGTTGATTTCCTGGCCGTATGTTTTTATTTCCGGCTTGTTTTTATTATCGGCTAACAATTCGTCCAGCACATAATTTTTTGCCAGGTTAATCATTCCGCCTGTTCCCAAAGTGGGATCGTAAATAGTACGAATAATGCCGGGCTGTGAGAGTATATCTTTCTCGGTACTGAACACAATCTTTACCATCAACTCAATCACATCACGGGGTGTAAAGTGCTCACCCGCTGTTTCGTTGCTTTGCTCGTTTGATATGCGAATGAGTTCCTCAAATATGTAACCCATATTGTGGTTATCTACTTTGCTGGTATGCAAATCCACCTGAGATATGGCATCAATCATTTGATAAAGCAGCTTATTCTTTACCAGCCTTGCAATCACTTTGTCAAACTGAAAATTATCGATAATATTCCGTACCTCTTTATTAAAGCCGTTGAGATAGTTATTGAAGTCAATTTCAATCGTTTTAGGATTTTCTTTCAAACTTTCCAGAGTATGACGGGAGGTATTATAGAACTGTAAACCACCGGCCGCTTTGCGGAGGATAGGATCAAGCTTTTCTTCGCTTACTTTTTCCTTAAAATTTTCGTAAGCAGCCCTCACTTTCGCATTTACCGGATCGAGGATACAGTCTAACCTGCGAATTACCACAAAAGGTAATAGCACATCGCCAATTTCATTCTTCTTAAACACATTCCATAACACCTTATCTGTTATTTGGAATATGAAGCTTACATCAACTTTATTATTATTAGCCATCTTTTATTTTTGGTTCTTTTCGTCTGACAATACAAAGTAATTACCTAACTGTGCAGTGGTTCTGCATTGTTGTTTTTATTTTCAGACATCGTTGATTAATCGGTTTTTTAGAGACTTATTCGCATTACAACCACCCAAAATAGCACCTCTATAAACTGGAGTACCTCCATGAATATGAGCAGCTAATTCGTTGCAAACATTTTTTAAAAGACTAAGGTCTTTGTTAGCAATCTGATATTCAGACTCACCTTGACTATTATTCAAAGCACTGAAATATGAATTGATTTGAAGTTTATTGACCACATGAACAGTTTTGCCATCTTTGGCTTTAAATACATAAAAACCATGTTCACAAGAAGAGTTAACATAGTTCATTAGAAGAAGCCTCTCGTGTAGCATTTCCGATTTAATAAAAACAACTTCTACATTGATTTCATAATCCCTCAGATTATTAATCTCTGTATTTAATTGACCGGCAACTCTGTTTCTCCAGGCCTCGTTTTGATTATTATCCTCAGAGATGATTGTAACATGATATGGAATAGATAATGTGACTGGAAGTATTCCATCCAACATCCATAAAAGATTACTTTTCCCTGAGGCAACATAATTGCCACCTACTCTTTCTGTGGATTGTAATAAATAATTATCAGAAATTACCACAGCATTTGATGGCGGAAAAGTAAATTTCAATAGTGACTTCCAGCCAATAGTTGTACCTTCTTGAATTTCCTCGTCTTTTAACAATTTTCTCTTGTAACTGCCTGTAAGAATATCATCATTAATTGATTCAGCACTTTGAACTATAACACCGTATGAGTTCTGAATTAATTCCGCATCAGCCGCGGAATAACTTAGAAAGAATGCTGAACGAGGCTTTGCTGCAATGATAGAATTGTCATCATATATTGAATCAAAGTATTCTTTCAATGCAATAACACCTCTTCCTCCCGTAGCTTTTATAAACTCAAAAATGGGAGTACCTTCCATTTCCTCGGCCTGGAGTTCTTCATCTGTCATGTTCAAACAAACCACTGAATGATTGCAAAAGATATCATACCAGTTTGGTGTCCGGTCGTTAAAAACAACTATGTTTTCAAATATGTCCTTTTCAGCGTAAACAGTAAACATCAGGCTTTCTTTTGGCGTTTGAGTTTTAATAATTCAAGAGTACTTGAAGAGGCTTCATCAAAAAAACCATCGCCAAAATTCCTGTTAAAAGAACCATCTTCCTGATATTCTAAACGATAAGGAATTTGATGAATATCTTTTGGGAAATAGTGAACACAAAATGGAATATCAGGTGATACCTCTAGCTGATTCTTTTGTGCAACAATAACCTGTGACCTCCGCAGAATATACTCTGAGTGTGTTTCGATCAGAAAATCGATATTAAACCTCTGGTGAACATCTAAAAACAAGTCGGCCAATTTGCTTTGTAAGGCTGGATGCAAATTGAGTTCAGGCTCCTCTATAATTACTATTAAAGGTTTGCCTTCCTCCAGCTTTCTGATATTGTTCAAACGATCAAGAGCCTGTTTTTTATAAATAACTACTGCCAAACGAAGAATTAGCAGCATAGCTTGAATAGAACCCATGCCCTTATCAGCTAAAGGAATTTGCAAACCATAAGAATTTATCATGACTTCATAAGCTTCACCAGCATGCATTTCAATGTCAAAAGAGTCACCAATTTCAAATTCTGACTCTTTCATCCAATCTCGAACGAATTTGAAAGCATCACTTCCTGGGTCTTTATCAATTCCTAACTGTTTGTACTCGTGTATAGCTTGCGATAATGGATTTCGTTTATCCCTGATAGCGAAAAGAGCAGACTGTTTATTTAATGTAGCTCCCAGATAAATTGTCTCTATCTGCATTTGAAATTCAAGAATAGAAGAAATCGATTTTTCAATTTTGAATTTACTATCCTTGAATGCCTTTAGAGATTCAAATATCTTTTTGGGTTTCTTGCCCTTTTGTATATCGTGATATTGAATTTCATATTCAGCCGAGTGTTCAGTAACCATCTCACTCAAAGCGTCTTTCAATGTAGTTGAAGTATAATGAGAATGAAGGCTAAACTGACCTCCACTTAATAATGATCTGATTTTTTTCCGCAGTTCTGAAATTTTCTTTTTCAATTGTTTTAAGTCAGAATTTATCTGAATATACTCTGGGCTAGACTTCTGCTTAATATTCCTCAAAGTATATTCTAAATCTGCCCTTTGATCTTCCAAATCAATTAGCAAATTCTCTTCGTTATCAGGTATTACCTCATAGCCTGAAGAGTTGGCTGATATAGTGATTGAATTTTCTTGCGGCTTTATTATATATGAAAAGCCGTCACTAACATTATCAATTATAAAGCTTATTACATCAACTTCTGTATTATCATCTTTACCAGTAATAAGGAGTGTGAACCTAAGCCCATCAATCTCTAAAAGGAACTCAATAAACTCTTCATTATTCAATTTTGCTCGCTTATTCAAAGCTCTCTTAAAAGTAACAATATTGACATCTTCAACATTGTTCTGATTGAAGGATAGTGTTTTAAGATTGTCAGCTTTTAAATAATCAATGATTAGAAGTAACGCCTTTACTAATGTTGATTTACCCGAATTATTACGTCCAACCAAAAAAGTTAAAGCATTAAACTCAATCGGTTTAAACTCAGTAAATCTTCTAAAATTCCTAAAGCCTATTTTGCTCATGCTTGCAATTTTATAGTTTAGTGTGCAGCTTATCTGCACTGTTGTTTTTGTAGTTGGAAAAAGTTAATTCTATCCGCTTTTTGATTTTATCTCTTAAACGCTTAGGATGTAATACTTCCAGGCCCTCCCCATAGGAAAGGATTAAGGATTCGAGTTCGTAATTGGGAATTACATCAATAGATATTAGTGCATGAGATGGGCCTTGTTCTTTCAGCTTTTGAGAACCGTGTATTGGTTTTGTTTTTATATATGGCAACAGCTCCTTACTAACTTTAATGACTACGTTCTCAACCTTCCCCTCATTATTTAAGGTAACTCCGATAATATCTTCAAAGTATTCATTGAAGTCAATTGACTTGTTAGGTATATACTTTTTCTTGCTTTCTTCAATTGCTGTAATTCTATCAAGGGCCAAATTCATAATAAACTGGCGTGCATCATTTTTGCCAAACACATACCACCGATTGTTATACTGCTTTAAAAAGTAGGGGTGAAAAATGATTGACTGCGATATATCTTGTTTAAAGCTTTTGTATTCAATATTGATTGCCTTCTTATACAATATTGAATTGTAGATTGGCGTGATAAATTCTAATCCCTTTAGAAAATTATTCTGGTCAAACTCAATAATTTTTTCACTGTTATGAGATAAATCTAAACCAGAATCCAACCTCGCTGAAATTTCATCAACCCATTCAAACTGTGGCATTCCCTTAAAACGAGATAGTGTTAGTAAGGCTTCCTTTAATTGATTTTCTTCCGTTTCATTTAACGGTAGATTGTTGATTGAAAAGCCTTTATCCTCATACCTGAAATAAACCCTATGCCCATCTCTGATTCGCTCAAGGGGTATATTCCAGCCTTGAGGGCTTTCCATAAACTTTATATCATCGAGGACTTGCCTGCGCTTTATCCCTTTGTCGTTTCCTGTGAATTCATAAATTGCGTTGCTGCATGCTTCCACGAGATCTTCTATAAAATACTTTCGCCCTGAATTTCGAAAGCATCTATCCAAGGTTTGGTATCTTATTATTGCGTGTTTATTTGTTGGCATATTTATTATATTTATAATAACGCCCGAGTTGGATTAGAATTTATTGGTACAAGCAATGAAAATTGCTTTTATTATAATAGTTACTGCAATGCGTATTTATTGAATTTATAATTATTATAACTATTGTTGTTGGTTGGTTAATTTATTAATTTATCACCTCGGGATGTGTTATTATTATCAATAATGCCACCCACACCCCCAAACCTGCCTCACCCGCACCCCCATCAACTCCAGATCGATCTTCTCGATGGTATCCGTGGGTTTGTGGTAGTCGGCGTGGTTGCCGGAGAAGTAGAAGGTGGCGGGGATGCCTTTTTTGACGAAGTTGTAGTGGTCGGAGCGGGCGTAGTAGCGGTTCTTGTCCTTCCGGTCGTTGAAGCGGTAGTCGAGTTGGAGGTGGGTGTATTGTTCGCTGATGGCGCGGTTGAGCTTGTGTAGTCGGGTGTTGAGCTTCTCGTCCCCGATCAGGTACACGTAGCGCCGCTGGCCGGTGCTGTCGTGCCAGGCGTCGCTGCGGCCGATCATGTCGATGTTGAGGTCGGCCAGGGTCTTTTTGAGCGGGATCAACGGGTTTTCCACGTAGAACTTCGAGCCGAGCAGTCCTTTCTCCTCCCCGCTCACGGGCAGGAAGAGGATGCCGTACTTCAGGCGGTGGCCGTCCTGCGCGGCCATCGCGAATACCCGCGCCAGCTCCAGCAGGGCCGCGGTGCCGGTGCCGTTGTCGTCGGCTCCGCGGTAGATCGCTGAGTCGCGCACGCCCAGGTGATCATAGTGCGCGCTGATCACGACGCAACGCCCCTTGCGGTCGGTGCCGGGCAGGAGGTACGCCACATTCTGCCCGAGCAACGCCCGGGTGTCGCTGCGCCAGTGCAGCCGCGCGTCGGGCAGCAGGTCGCGCCGCTCGGGTACGCGGTGCTCCGGATGCTCCGCCCGCAGCTCGCGGAACACATGCTCCACGCCCCGGGGAAACAGGGCCGCGGCGGCTTCCGTCGAGATCCAGCAGATGCGCGTGGCGGGAAAATCCTGCACGAGTTTCCGGGTCGCCGTGCCGGCGTGTACCAGCCGCTCGCGGGCCTCCGCAAAGGGGTGCACGATGAGCAACAGCAGGGCCGGCCGCTTGCCGAGCAACCCACGCAGCCGTTGGTCGAACAGCGCGCTGTCGGCCTTCCGCCCGAGCGCGGTGGCTTCGAGCAGGATGTGCGCGCCGCTGAGGTCGTTGCCGTATTCGTCTTCGCCCAGCCCGTTGAGGTACACCAGCCGCTCCAGTTCAAACGTGGTGTCCGAAGCGCCGGCGTAGTAATAGTAGTCGCGGTAGTAACAGAAGCTCGCGCCATTGGCTTCGAGGTTGCGGCCCTGCGTGGCACGCGACGAGAGCGCGTGGTCCTGGAATCCGTTCTCGCGGCCCAGGGGCACCAGCCCCCAGCGCCGGAAATTGTCGGCGATGTATCGTGCGGCACGGCGCTGCCCCTCTTTGCCGGTCTCGCGCCCTTCGAGCGAATCAGCCGTGAGCACCTGCAGGTGACGGTACATCGAGTCCATCGAGATGCGGTTGCCGTACTCGATGGCCACGGGCGACAAGACCTGCGCCCGCGCGCCTTGCACGAGACCCGCCGCCAGCACCAACGCGCAGCAGCAGCGGATCAGGGCAGGTACACGGTGCCTTCGAGGTAAAAGACGGCTTGTCCTTTCATGAGCACGCGCTCGTCGTTCAGTTGTTCGCATACGAGATGGCCTCCGCGCCCGCTCAGTTGCCGGGCGTTCAGTTGTCGCTTGTCGAGCCGCCGGCTCCAGAACGGGATGAGTTGTGAATGCGCCGAGCCGGTGACGGGATCTTCGTCGATGCCCAGTCCCGGCGCGAAGAAACGGGAAACGAAATCGGTCTCGCCGATGCCTTTGGCGGTGATGATGAGTTTGTCGCAGATCTTTTTCAGCGCCCCGAACTCGGGCGCGCAGTCGCGCACAGCCGCTTCGTCTTCGAGCAGCAGCAAGAGGTCGCGGTAGCGGTGCGCTTCGAGGATCTTCACTCCGCCCAGTGCTTCCGCGATGCCGGCGGGTACTTCCACGGGCTCCGGTCGCCAGCTCGGAAAATCCAGCGCGATCCAGTCGCCCGCGCGTCGTACACGCAGCGGACCGCTCTTCGAATGAAACACCAGCGTCTCGCT
>WBZT01001042.1_pt1 | contig 21169 bp, 22 predicted proteins | sample 5204241 | NCBI WGS metagenome assembly WBZT01 (sample SAMN12344358, study PRJNA552823) | activated sludge metagenome | biome: Activated sludge suspended growth; feature: Nitrification reactor; material: Wastewater; isolation source: activated sludge from nitrification reactor of wastewater...
CGCTCGTGGGGTTCGACCCCAACAATGCCCAGCAACTTGTGGAGCCGGATGTTCATTAGGGCGTGAGCTTTTCCAGCCCACCCATGTAGGGACGCAGTACCTCGGGCACGGTCACACTACCATCGGCATTCTGGTAATTCTCCAGCACTGCCACCAGCGTGCGCCCCACCGCCAGACCGGAGCCGTTCAGGGTATGCAGCAGTTCGGTCTTGCCCTGCGCATTGCGGAAGCGCGCTTGCATGCGGCGCGCCTGGAAGGCCTCGCAATTGGAGACCGAGGAGATTTCACGGTAAGTGTTCTGCGCCGGCAGCCAGACTTCCAGATCGTAGGTCTTGGCCGCGCCGAAGCCCATATCGCCGGTGCACAGCGAAACGACTCTGTAGGGCAGCCCCAGCGCCTTGAGTATGTTCTCGGCATGGCCGACCATTTCCTCCAGCGCTTCGTAGCTCTTTTCCGGGTGGACAATCTGCACCATTTCCACCTTGTCGAACTGGTGCTGGCGTATCATGCCGCGCGTATCCTTGCCGTAGGAACCGGCCTCGGAACGGAAACACGGCGTATGCGCGGTCAGCTTGATGGGCAAAGAATCCAGCAGGACGATTTCGTCACGCACGGTGTTGGTCAGGGTGACTTCGGAGGTGGGGATGAGATACAGCGTCTCGCCCTCGCTCTCCTGCCCGCCCTTCTTGGCAGCAAAAAGATCCGCCTCAAACTTGGGTAATTGCCCGGTGCCAAGCAGAGTATCAGCATTGACGATATACGGCGTGTAGCACTCGGTATAACCATGCTCACCAGTCTGCGTGTCCAACATGAATTGCGCCAGTGCCCGGTGCAATTTGGCAATCTGTCCACGCATGAAAGTAAAGCGCGCCCCGGTCAATTTGGCACCGGTATCAAAATCCAGCCCCAATGCACCACCCACATCCACGTGGTCTTTCACCTCAAAGTCAAATGTGCGCGGCGCACCCACCTTGCGCACTTCCACGTTATCCGCCTCCGACTTGCCCACGGGTACGGACTCGTGCGGCAGGTTAGGCACATTTAGTAGCAAGCCCTCCAATTGCTCAACGATTTGGCTTTCACGGACATTTGAGCGCTCTAACTCTTCATTGATACTGGAGACTTCAGCCTTAAGACGTTCCGCATGAGCTTCATTGAAATCAGCCTCATCAAAATCCTCTGTGGCAGTTAATCTGGCTATAGAACCAAGTAGTCGACCAATCTCTTTACTGTGAGCATTCCGCTTGGCTTGCAGCTCCTGAGTGCGGGTCTGTACCGCTTTGCGCTCGGACTCAAGCGTGGTAAACCCTGCCGTATCCAGCACATAGTTGCGCGTTGCCAGTCGAGCGGCGGCGGCGTTGAGGTCGTGACGTAATAATTGAATATCCAGCAATTGAAACTCCGGGAGTTATGGGTTCATTTTGTGGCCTTTTTGGCCTTGGCTTGTTGATCCAGCGCACGCAAATGCGCCAGCTTTTCGCCTATTTTACCTTCCAGACCGCGCGGTGTGGGCTCATAAAATCGGGGCGGACTCATGCCGTCGGGAAAATACTGTTCCCCGGCGGCATAGGCATCCGGTTCATCGTGGGCATAGCGGTAGGCTTTGCCGTAGTCCAGCGACTTCATCAGCTTGGTTGGGGCATTCCTGAGATGCAAGGGCACCGGGCGCGACTGATCCTGCGCCACAAAAGCCTTCATCTGGTTGTAGGCCATGTAAGCGGCGTTGCTCTTGGCGGCAACAGCACAATAGATCACTGCATTCGCCAATGCCAGCTCGCCTTCCGGGCTGCCCAGCCGTTCGTAAATCTGGCAGGCTTCTACCGCCATGGTCTGCGCGCGAGGGTCGGCTAATCCGATGTCTTCAATCGCCATGCGCACGATACGCCGCCCCAGGTAGAGTGGGTCGGCGCCGCCATCCAGCATGCGCATGAACCAGTACAGCGCGGCATCCGGGTTGGAGCCGCGCACCGACTTGTGCAAGGCGGAAATCTGGTCGTAGAAGGCCTCGCCACCTTTGTCGAAGCGGCGCAGCTTGCTGGCCAGCGTGCTTTCCAGGAAGGCACTGTCGATGTCGTTCATGCCTGCCGCGTGGGCCGCGTTGAACAGTTGCTCCAGGAAATTCAGCAGACGGCGCGCATCGCCATCGGCATAGGCCAGGATTTGCTCACGCACCTCGTCCTGTAACACCAATCCGCCCGAGGCCAGCTCCAGAGAACGCTCCAGCAGCACGCCCAGTTCCTGTTCCGTGAGAGGGTTGAGCACAAACACCTGGGCACGGGAGAGCAGTGCAGAGTTGACCTCGAACGAAGGGTTTTCAGTGGTAGCGCCAATAAAAGTGAACAGCCCGCTTTCCACAAAGGGCAAAAAGGCATCCTGCTGCGATTTGTTGAAGCGGTGGACTTCATCCACAAACAGGATGGTACGGCGGCCGGATTGCTGCAAGGTATGTTGCGCCAGCTCCACCGCTTCACGGATGTCCTTGACCCCTGACAGTACCGCCGAGAGGGGAATGAACTCGGCGTCCACCGTTCCCGCCATTAAGCGCGCAAGTGTAGTTTTGCCCACTCCCGGAGGCCCCCACAGGATCATGGAAGGCAAACGGCCGGATTCAAAGGCCAGCCGTAACGGTTTACCTTCGCCCAGCAGGTGGCTTTGCCCTACCACATCATCCAGCGAAGTCGGCCGTAACCTCTCCGCTAAAGGGGCATGTGGAGCCGTTGGGGCAAACAGGTCACTCATAGCGGCGCTCGCCACCACACCCTGGGATTACTCGCCCACCACATCGGCGCCAGGCGGCGGCACAAAGTGGAAGGTTCTGGAAGGGAACTGGGGATTGCGTTCCAGTTTGGAGAACTCAATTACCGTGGTCTGGCCGAAGTTGTCATGCAACTCCATTTCCGCCAGTTGCTCGCCTTTGAACCCTAGCAGCACATGGTCAAACCCACTATCGGAATCTTTGGGTGTGGCTTGCACCCATTCCAGGCCATGCTGGCCGCCTGCATCTTCCAGGTCAAACACTTTTTCCACATCCAGGTTGCCAGCCAGCAAAGTGGCTGGGCTGGCGCCCAGCACGCTGTCCATATTGCGGACCGTCACCTGGTTGAGGTCGGGGTCGTATAACCAGACCTTGCTGCCATCACCTACGATCAGTTGCACATAAGGCTTACGGTAATCCCAGCGGAATTTGCCGGGGCGCAGGAGCTGCATTTGCCCGCTCACCTCCTGCACCTTACGGCCCTGGCGATCCAGCACGGTCTGCTTGAATTGCGCTTTCATGGCGGGGGTGGACTGGTAAAAAGCCTTCAGTTTTTGTACCGGGCTGGCGTCAAGCAGCGTGGAAAATAACAAAAGAAAAGGCAAAAGATATTTAGCCACAGAGGAATATTCCTTCATTTTTTATTCGCCAGAAGAAGGCGCCAACACCTCGCGGTTGCCATTGGATTGCATGGGTGAGACCAGCCCTGCACGTTCCATGTCCTCAATCAGTCTGGCAGCACGGTTATAACCTATGCGCAAATGGCGTTGCACCGAGGAAATGGAGGCGCGGCGGGATTTCAGCACTATCGCCACAGCTTCGTCATACAAGGGATCGGCTTCACCGGCTGGGCCATCGCCCTCAAGACCGCCCTCACCTCCATCTTCCGCACCGGTCAGGATACCTTCCACATAATTGGGCTCACCACCCTGCGCCTTGAGGTATTCCACCACGCGATGCACTTCGCTGTCTGATACAAACGCACCATGTACCCGTAGCGGATACCCGGATCCGGGCGGCTGGTAAAGCATGTCGCCCTGCCCCAGCAACGCTTCAGCGCCCATCTGGTCAAGAATGGTACGCGAATCTATTTTGCTGGAGACCTGGAAGGCTATCCTTGTGGGGATGTTGGCCTTAATCAGGCCGGTAATCACATCCACCGAAGGACGCTGTGTGGCGAGGATCAGGTGGATGCCGGAAGCGCGCGCTTTTTGCGCGAGGCGGGCAATCAGCTCTTCCACCTTTTTGCCGACCACCATCATCATGTCAGCCAGTTCGTCTATCACCACCACAATCAGCGGTAGCTCTTCCAGCGGCTCGGGGGATTCAGGTGTCAGCGAGAACGGGTTGGTCAGGGGTGTACCTGCTTTCTGGGCTTCCCTGAACTTCTGGTTGAACCCGGCCAGGTTACGCACCCCGAAAGTCGCCATCAGCTTATAGCGCCTTTCCATTTCAGCCACACACCAGTTGAGCGCGTTGGCCGCCTGCCGCATATCGGTCACCACGGGCGCCAGCAGGTGAGGAATGCCTTCATACACCGAGAGTTCCAGCATCTTGGGGTCTACCAGGATCAGCCTGACCTTGGTGGCATCCGCCTTATACAGCAGGCTGAGAATCATGGCGTTGATGGCGACGGATTTGCCCGACCCAGTAGTACCTGCCACCAGCACATGGGGCATTTTGGCCAGGTCAGCCACCGAAGGCTTGCCGGCAATGTCCTTACCCAGCGCCATGGTCAGCGGTGAATTCATTTCGGCATAAGCCTGGCTACCCAGAATCTCGGACAGGCTCACGGTCTGTCGCTTGGGGTTGGGGATTTCAATGGCCATGCAGCTCTTGCCGGGGATGGTTTCCACCACGCGCACGCTGATAACGGACAGCGCGCGCGCAAGATCCTTGGCCAGGTTGGTAATCTGGCTGCCCTTGATGCCGGGGGCTGGTTCAAACTCGTAACGGGTAATCACCGGGCCGGGCAAAGCGGCAGTGATTTTCACTTCCACGTTGAAATCCATCAGCTTGCGCTCAATCAGGCGGGAGGTGAATTCCAGTGTCTCGGCACTTTGCACTTCCACCACACCTTGTGGCTCGTCCAGCAAATGCAGCGGCGGCAATGGGGTATCTGGCATGGTGTCGAACAACGGTGCCTGACGTTCCTTTTCCACGCGATCGCTTTTGGGTACTTCCAGCACCGGTAGCTCAATATGTACGGGGGGGTGGTCTTCCACGCGTTTGCGTTCTTCTTCAACATACTCTTCGCGCCGTTGCTCGGCCACCTGCCCAGCCTTGCGGTCTTGCCAGTCATTCCAGGTTTTCAGGATGAAGTCATAGACCCATTCCAGCCCTGCCCCTGTCATTTCCGCCATTGTCAGCCAGGACACCCCGGTAAACAAGCTGAATCCAATCGCAAAGGCCAACAGCAACACCAGTGTTCCACCGGCAAATCCGAGCATATGCAATATCGCCCCATCGACCACGGCTCCCAGCATGCCTCCGGGAGCCAGGGGAAGTGTTATCGCCAGGGCTTTCATGTGGGATGCCTCCAGTGCACTGGAGGAAAGCAGCAATAAGGCAAAACCACACCAGTGGTAGAACAGGTTGGGGCGATCCTCTGTCCCCACACTTTCCATGCGAAGGTAGCCCCACCACACTGCCATGAACGCCAGCACAACCCACCACCAGGCTGACAGGCCAAACAGATAGAGCAGGATGTCGGCAGTCCATGCACCAAAAGTGCCACCAAAATTATGGATGACAGCGCTATCGCTGGCACTGTGTGACCAGCCGGGATCGTTGCTGTTGTAGGTGAACAGGATGGCGGCAAGAAACAGCCCCCCTACCGCACGGGTAAACCAACCCGCCTCGGTCAGCAGGCGACGTGGTTTCTCCGGGGGCGTTTGACTGGCTGGCGATTTGGAATTTTTGCTCAGGAACATCTCGACTTTTCCTGTGAATTTCTTTGCCGGATTATACCAGTCCGGTCTGACGGCCATGAACCATATCGGTTAAAATCCGCCTAATCCGTTTTTTCAATTTTTCCGGGGTTATCATGTCCACAAAACACGCTCATCTGTTGATTCTCGGCTCAGGCCCTGCGGGTTATACCGCCGCCGTTTACGCCGCACGCGCCAACCTGAAGCCGGTGCTAGTCACGGGCCTTGCCCAGGGCGGTCAATTGATGACCACCACCGAGGTGGATAACTGGCCGGCGGATGCCGATGGTGTGCAAGGGCCGGAGCTGATGGCACGTTTCCAGAAACACGCCGAGCGCTTTAACACCGAAATCATTTTTGACCATATCCATACCGCACAACTGCAACAGAAACCATTCACGCTGATCGGCGATAGCGGGACTTACACCTGCGATGCATTGATTATCGCCACTGGGGCTTCAGCCAAATACCTGGGCCTGCCGTCGGAAGAAAAGTTCGCGGGACGCGGCGTTTCCGCCTGTGCGACATGTGATGGATTCTTTTACCGCAACCAGGAAGTCGCCGTGATCGGCGGGGGTAATACCGCCGTGGAAGAGGCGCTTTATCTCTCCAACATCGCCAGCAAAGTGACGCTGGTGCACCGCCGCGACAAATTCAAGGCAGAAGCCATCATGGTGGACAAACTGATGGAAAAGGTGGCGGCTGGCAAAATTGTACTGGAACTGTTCTCCACACTGGATGAAGTGCTGGGCGACAACAGCGGGGTGACCGGCATGCGCCTGAAGAACGTGAACAGCGGCGCAACCAAGGATATCGCCCTGCAAGGGGTATTTATCGCCATTGGCCACAAACCCAACACCGACCTGTTTGAAGGCCAGTTGGAGATGGAGGGCGGTTACATTGTTACGCAGGCTGGGCGCAATGGTAATGCCACACAAACCAGCATCCCCGGTGTGTTTGCAGCGGGGGATGTGCAAGATCATATCTACCGCCAGGCCTGCACCAGCGCTGGCACTGGCTGCATGGCCGCGCTGGATGCAGAGCGCTACCTGGCGCATCTGGGATAAGCATTGTGCAGGATGAGGCTGATGACATCGGCCTGTTCCGGGAGGCGGTGCAAGGCGCCAAGCCGCTCAAAGTTGAGCGACTGAGCTTTCGCCCGCCTTCCCCGCGACCAATCCCCAAGCAATTCATTCGCGATGAAAAGCAGGCTTTGCTGGATTCGCTTTCCGACCATTACCTGCCGCCAGAAGAGCTGGAAAGTGGTGAGGAACTGCTTTACGTGCGGGAAGGCCATGCGCCCGACCTGCTAAAAAAACTGCGGCGCGGTCATTGGGTGGTACAGGCCGTGCTGGATTTGCATGGCTATCAAGTGGATCCGGCTCGCCTAGCCACGGCGGAGTTTCTTGCTGCCTGCAAAAAACAGGGGCTACGTTGTGTGCGCATCATCCACGGCAAAGGCTACGGCTCCAAGAACCGTGAACCAGTATTAAAAAACAAGCTGAGAAGCTGGTTGATGCAGCGCGACGAGGTGATTGCCTATGCACAGGCGCGACGCGAAGATGGCGGGGGCGGCGCGGTGATTGTTTTGCTTAAAGCGTCTCGATAAGGCACACTGCTTCGGCGGCAATCCCCTCGCCCCTTCCAGTGAAACCCAGCTTTTCCGTCGTGGTAGCTTTTACACTGACAGCGCCTGCATCCACGCCAACATCAGTTGCAATGTTTGATCGCATCTTGATGATATGGGGTGCCAGCTTGGGCGCTTCGGCAATGACGGTGGCGTCAATGTTACCTACTTTGTACCCGTGCTGACTCAGTAATTCCGCAACCCGGCGCAGCAATTCGCGGGAATCCATTCCCTTGTAGGTGGCGTCAGTATCGGGGAAATGCTTGCCGATATCGCCTAACGCCGCAGCGCCCAGCAGCGCGTCACAAATGGCGTGCAGCAGTACATCTGCGTCAGAATGTCCATCCAGCCCGGTGCTGTGAGGAATATCCACCCCGCCGATAATGCATTTGCGCCCACTCACCAGCCTATGCACATCAAAACCGTGCCCGATACGTATACTCATGTTGTCCTTCCCTGCAAAACCAGATTGGCCAATTCAATATCCTCCGGATAAGTGACCTTGATGTTGTTGCGTTCACCCAATATCAGCCGTGGTGCGTGTCCAAGACGCTCAATGGCTTGTGCTTCATCAGTGGCTTCAGCCATACCCTCCAGCGCTTTTACCAGAAGGCTGTAACGGAACATTTGGGGAGTTTGTGCCTGCCACAAGGCAGATCGGTCAACGGTGGCAGCAACCCGCTGCGCAGGGTCGGCCTTTTTCAGGGTATCCGCCACCGGCACTGCCAGCAATCCACCAATGGCTTCTTCCTGCAACTCGGTCAGCAAGCGGCCCAGGCCATCCTGGGAAAGACATGGCCGGGCGGCATCATGGACCAGTATCCAGTCGTTTTCGGTTGCCGTAATTTGGCGCAGACCATTCAGCACCGTCTGTGCACGCGTTTCCCCGCCACAGCGCAATACTCGACACCCATCAAACTCATGTGTATCTTCGGGCGCAAGCAGCACCCAAACCTCGTCTATGTACGGGTGCCGCAGGAAAATACGCAGGGTATGTTCTATCATTGCCTGCCCAGCAATGAGCTGGTATTGCTTGGGGGTTTGCCCGCCCATCCGGCTACCGGAACCAGCAGAGGGAATAAGCACTATATTGCGTGGCGAGCCAATTTTTACCATGCCGAATCATATCATGCAGGCCCTTTAAATCGATTGATGCATGAGCCGTTCACGGCCATAATCACGCAACAATCACATTATCAGCCACCTCTAAAAATGACTGTAATAACAGCTGCTGTTTTTCTCGTTTTATGCTTGGTTTTTGCCTATATCTCGATCCGTTTTTCTCGGCTGACAAAACAGCTCAAAAACAGTGAAGAGCGCTGGAAATTTGCCCTTGAAGGCGCAGGAGATGGCGTCTGGGACTGGAATGTGCAGGCCGACGAAGTGGTGATTTCCAGCCGATACAAAGAAATGTACGGTTTTACTGATGAGGATGTGGCATCAAATTCAGCTGCCTGGAAAGAGCGGATTTATCCGGAAGACCGTGCTTCAGTGGAACGTGATATCCATGCATGCCTGAAAGGTGAGACTTCTCACTACATCAACGAGCACAGGGTTGTCTGTAAAGATGGCACCATCAAGTGGGCTCTGGCCAGAGGCATGGTGGTCAGTTGGGATCATGACGGCAAACCTTTGAGAATGATAGGCACCCATGCGGATATTACTGAACGCAAAAACATCGAAAACCGGATGCAGCATCTGGCCCATTACGATCTGCTGACGGAATTACCGAACCGCACACTCATCAATGACCGCCTCAAGCAGGCACTCGCCTATGCCAAACGTGAACAAGCGCTTTTGGCACTGATGTTTATTGATCTGGACAAATTCAAACCCGTCAACGACACACTAGGGCACGAAATTGGAGATTTATTGTTGAAGCAGGTTGCCGCAAGGCTCCAACAATCGGTACGCGCCTCTGATACTGTCGCCAGAATTGGTGGAGATGAGTTTGTCGTTCTGCTGCCAGTTATTGACTCTGCTCAGGATGCCGCCGTGGTGGCAGACAAAATAATCCGTGCATTAGAAATTCCATTCGAAATTGAAAAACACACGATCAACATTTCTTCCAGCATCGGCATTGCGATCTACCCCGAGCACGGGGCAGACCAGAAATCTCTCCAGATCAATGCGGACATGGCAATGTATCACGCCAAGGAAAGTGGCCGTGGCAATGCCAAGTTCTTTCAGGCAGGGATGGAAAAAGTGGAGATGCCCAAGGGCGCCTAATCCTCTGTTGCAGTGCCTGGAGTAGCACTGATATTGTGGATAGAGAGGTCTGCACCGTCATATTCATGTTCGGGATCGAGCCGGATGCCTACAAGGCTTTTTAACATCCCATAAACCACATAACCCGCAACAGCAGCAATTGATATCCCCAGCAAGGTACCCAGAATTTGTGCCAACATGGAAACGCCGCCAATCCCACCCAAAGTTTTGGCACCGAATATCCCTGCCGCCACCCCACCCCAAGTCCCGCACAGCCCATGCAGCGGCCAAACACCCAGTACATCGTCAATTTTCCAACGATTTTGCACCAACGTGAAAGCCCATACAAACAGTACACCGGCCACCAACCCCGTCACCAAAGCACCTAATGGGTGCATAACATCTGAACCGGCACAAACCGCCACCAAGCCAGCGAGAGGGCCATTATGCACAAAACCAGGGTCATTTTTCCCAGCAACTGTCGCAGCCAATGTTCCCCCCACCAGCGCCATCAGGGAGTTAAGTGCCACCAGGCCCGATACTGCCTCTAATGTTTGAGCGGACATGACATTAAAGCCGAACCAGCCGACCGTGAGGATCCATGCGCCGAGCGCAAGAAAAGGAATGTTGGATGGCGGGAACGCATGCAATTTGCCATCCTTGCCATAACGTCCATGCCTTGCCCCTAACAAGATAACAGCGCCCAAGGCAATCCAACCACCCATGGCGTGTACAACAACAGAACCTGCAAAATCATGGAACTTGGCACCAGTATTGGCCAAAAGCCAGTCTTGGATGCCAAAATGTCCGTTCCAGGCTATTCCTTCAAAGAATGGATAAATGAACCCGACCAGGATAAATGTCGCAGCAAGTTGGGGATTGAAACGCATACGTTCCGCGATTCCACCTGAGACAATCGCGGGGATGGCAGCGGCAAAGGTCAGCAAGAAAAAGAATTTGACTAGCTCATACCCATTTTTCGTAGCGAGCGATTCGGCGCCCTGGAAAAAGTTTAGGCCATAGGCAACACCATAGCCGATAAAAAAGTAGGCAATGGTTGATACCGAAAAATCCACCATAATCTTGACCAAGGCATTAACCTGATTTTTGCGGCGGACAGTACCAACTTCCAGAAAAGCAAACCCTGCATGCATTGCCAGAACCATAATGGCTCCAAGCATGACAAAAAGCACATCACTCACTGATTTGAATGTTTCCATAGCCTCCTCCATTATTTTTGGAGACAAAAGCAACATTCGCGCCAATAACATAACTCCATGTTATTAAAGAATTCTAAATGAGCATGCGTGATTTTTATGCCCAATAATAGTGCTACGCACCATTTTGGTGGCTCAAAAATGGTGCGTTACAACTAACTGCCTGGAGTCGCCATATTCAGCATGGTTGCTATGGACGCTTCTATCATTTGATGAAAAACAGGGGGGAAATAAGGAATTGATAAAGCCAGAATAATAAAGCCAACACCTAAAGTGAGCGGAAAACCTACAGCAAAAATATTTAATTGAGGGGCTGCTCGAGTTAGCACCCCTAATGCCACATTCACCAGCATTATTGCCGCCATCACAGGCAATGCCAATTGCACCCCCCAAACAAAAATCATCCCACCAGATACGACCAGACCTTTAAAACTTGCATCAGCCATCGCCTGCCCAATTGGTAATGTGTAGAAGCTTTCGGAGAGTGCGGAAATAATCATGAGATGACCATTGAATGCCAGAAATAGCAAGGTTGCAAAAATACTCACAAACTGGCCCATCAAGGGTACTTGCGTTGCATTCTGAGGGTCAAAAAATGTCGCAAACCCTAACCCCATTTGCAAGCCAACAATATGCCCCGCCATTTCCATGGCAGAAAAAACCATTCTGACCGCCATGCCCATCGAAAGGCCAATAACCACCTGCTGTATCACAATGAGCAACCCCTCTGCGGAAGCGGGCGCCACGTTTGGAGTCTGAGGAATAACCGGAGCAATCACAATGGTGACAAAAAGTGCCGTTAATATTTTGACAGACGCAGGAATACCACGAGAGCCAAAAATTGGCGCAACACTTAGGAGAGCCATGATTCTGAAAAATGGCCAGAAAAACTCTCCCAACCAAGTATAAAGTTGGATTGAGTTAAGTGTGAACATGAACGCTTAGCCTATAAGGCTGGGAATAGCAGAAAAGAGGCGTTGCATATAATCAATCATGATGCCCAACATCCATGGCCCCCCTAGCACAAGAACAAGAACAAGAACAAGAAGCTTGGGGATAAATGACAAGGTCATTTCATTGATCTGTGTAGCCGCCTGGAAAAGACTCACTAGCAGACCTGTAGCAAGTGCTGACAACAGCAATGGTGCTGACACAAGCACCCCAACTTCCAATGCCTGCTCGACCAAGGTCAGCACTGAAGTTGAATTCATCATACGTAGAAACTTTGCACCAAGGAACCGATGATAAGAGTCCACCCATCCACCAATACGAAAAGCATCAATTTAAATGGGAAGGAAATTGTTACGGGGGACAGCATCATCATACCCATCGCCATTAGGACGCTGGCAACGACCAAGTCAATAATGAGAAACGGGATGAAAATAATAAACCCAATTTGGAATGCCGTTTTTAATTCAGATGTGACGTAGGCTGGTACCAATATTTTTAATGGAACCGCCTCAGGACCATCAATCGGTGGCACCTTGGCAATTTTAGCGAACAACGCCAGATCTTCTTTCCGTGTTTGCCTTAGCATGAACTCCTTAAGTGGCTCCGAGCCTTTTTCCAGAGCTTGCATAATGTTGAGTTTCTCCGCCTCAAATGGCTGATATGCATCAACATATATCTTGTCAAGTACCGGGCTCATCACAAAAAGGGTCAGAAACAGAGAAAGTCCAACAATCACCTGGTTGGGAGGACTTTGAAGTGTACCAAGCGCCTGCCTCAACAACGCCAAAACAATCACTATTCGTGTAAAGGCTGTCATCATTAACAATGCGGCCGGGATAAACGTCATGGCCGTCAGCAATATGAGCGTTTCTAGAGACAGTGAGTAATTAGTACTGCCCCCAGCGCCTGGAGCGCTGATGAAAGCTGGGATGCCTTGCTCGGCAAATACGGAAATTGGCACAAAAGCCAGTAATACAAGACTGAAAGCGCGAAGCTTGTTACTCAAACTCACTTTATTTCTCCACGAGCGGCCAACTTTTCCTTCAGTTTGATAATAAAAGGAGTCGGGGCTGTTGATACCGCATTATCCACCTCGACAGGGCGCGGCATTTCCGTAAGCTTGTTCACGTGTCCTGGCGCCACACCCAGCACCAAGCGGGTCTCACCAACATCAACAAGCACAACGCGCTCCTTTGGTCCAACAGCTACAGCCGATACCACCCTGATATCCTTTGTCAAGCCGAATTGTGCATCTGAAAAACGCTTTAATATCCACGCCCCTCCTGCGATCATAAGCAACACGACGCCAAGGCCAAAAAGCATCTGGAGTACGCTAAAAAATGGGGTTGGGGGGGAAATCGACTGCTGAGAATCTGCCGCAACAGACAATATCGGCAGTAAGAGCAAAAAGATTGCCGCAATAAAATTGCGGCAATCTCTGGGAAACACCAACATCATCGAATTTTTTTCAGCCGCTCGGATGGGGTAATGATGTCAGTTAAACGAATCCCGAATTTCTCATTAACCACAACAACTTCACCTTGGGCAACAAGGCAGCGGTTAACAAAAACATCCAGAGGCTCACCTGCCAGTTCATCGAGCTCAACTACAGAACCTTGGGCAAGCTGAAGAAGATTACGGATAGGCATGCGTGTACGGCCAAGCTCAACCGTCAACTGAACCGGAATATCCATGACCAGATCGAGATTCTTTGCTGACTCGCGATCCATGTTGGATTCGTCCGAAATATTTCCGAATACAGTTGAAGAGGATGCCGGCTTCGATACCTCAGGAGCCGCCGCCGCTTCATTTTGCTCTGCCATCGCCATAGCCCAATCGTCAGCAGTGAACTGTTCATTCCCTGTATCTTCTTCTGACACCGCGTTTGCTTTTTCTTCTGCCATAAGAGTCACCTAGCTAATATATATCGTATCTTCCGCGGTCAGGAATTTTTCAACCTTGAGCGCATACTGCCCATTGTGAATCCCATAACCGCATTCCAAGACCGGAATGCCCTCTACATGTGCACGTATATTTTCCGGCATATCCAGAGAGATCACATCACCCACTTTCATTGCAAGCAACTCACGAACCGTTAGCTCTGTGTTACCCAAATCTGCAATAAGCTTAATGTCTGTACCCTGAACCTGAGTTGAAAGGAAATCAACCCAGCGTTGATCAACTTCCATGCGCTCGCCTTGCATACCCTCATAAAGCTGATCACGAATCGGTTCGATCATAGCATAGGGCATACAGATGTGGAACGCGCCCCCCACAGACCCCAGTTCAATATTGAGCGTGGTAGTCACAACTACCTCACTAGGATTCGCGATATTGGCAAATTGCGTATTCATTTCCGAGCGGACATACTCGAAATTAACCGCGTAGACTGGCTCCCACGCTTTTTCCAAGGACTCTGTCGCCACGCTCAATAGGTTTTTTGTGATGCGCTGCTCTGTGGGGGTAAAATCACGCCCCTCCACTCGCATATGGAAGCGACCATCACTACCAAACAGATTATCAACCACAAGAAATACAAAATTCGGATCGAAAATCAACAAGCATGTCCCCCTGAGTGGGTTCATGTGCATTAGGTTGAGATTGGTAGGAACTGGCAGGTTTCGAATAAATTCAGCATATTTCATTAACTTGACTGGCCCAACGGATACCTCCGCAGTGCGCCTCGTGAAGTTAAAGAGTCCTTGCCTGAAATTTCTCGCAAACCTCTCATTGATAATTTCCATCGTAGGCATACGCCCACGAACAATTCTATCCTGGCTGGCAAGATTATATGCCTTGACACCGATATCACCGTCACCAGCGATACTCTCATCAGCATCAGGCTCGCCAGTCACACCCCTTAAAAGGGCATCAACTTCGTCCTGAGATAAAATGTCGTCAGCCATGCCGTAACCCCATTACAAATAGAAGCAATGATTATTGGGCGATGATGGAAACAGGGAAGAGCACTTCTTTTACCCCACGCCCCTCACCCTCATACCCCAATGACTCGTTAATCACTTTTTTCAACTCTTCTTTGAGCTTGATGTCGCCACCCGCTTCTTTCATTTCTTCATAAGTCCTCGCACGTAGCGTTGAACTTATCCTGTCGCCAACTTTTGATTTATTCTCTTCAACTCTTGCAGCAACACTTTCATTCGCGACTTCCAGTTCAACCTTTGGAATGCGCAAAAAATGAGTCACCCCGTCAGTAGATGCCAGATTGACGATGAACTCATCCTTGAACACAACCAATGGAGCCTTTTCATAATCATCGTATTCATCCTTATCGGCCTTACGATGTTTTTTCTTGCCGCCACTCATCATCATAGCCGCCCCTACGCCAACTGCAATGGCAACAACCAAGGCCACGATAACCATGAGCATACTTTTCTTCGGTGCTGCCGCAACAGGAGCAGCGTTCCCCTCTTTGGCCATAACTCAAGACTCCATTAACTTATTAATCATCCCCACAACCAGCGGATCGTGAAACGATCCCGCCCTTTGTAGAGTTTATAAACTCAATTTACATAAAAAACAAGTATTCACAGTGACATTCTTGCTTAAACTCTAGAAAAAAGTGATTTAAGCAAATAAATTCACCAAGCCTCCGTCATCAAGCAAAGTAGTTGACACTTGCGGTTGGTCTGCAGGTACAGCCGAATCAAGCACTCCAGGCCGATCAACCATAGCCGTACCGCTTTGCTGCTGAGATTGCTGTTGCTGCTGTGAAAAATTACCCACATTGACAGAAACGCTACCCATTTGCACACCACCCTCACCCATCATTTCACGCAACCTGGGTGTGGCCGCATCAATTGCATCCTTTACCACCACTTGATGCGTCATAAAAGTTAGATTAGCCTGTCCATCCGACATGCTTACCCGGACCTCCAATGGCCCAAGAGAGGGTGGATTGAGGTGAAGCTGTGCAGTCTGGGTTTGACTACCAATCATCCATACAACCCGATCACCCAAGCCAGTCTCCCAGTGCGGACTGCCCACTTGCTGAGGAATCCCAGCGCTTGATGGGAGTGTATTCACGGCCCTTTCCACTTGAGGAGTAACCGCACTGTTGCTTACTGTTAAATTGCCATGGCCCGATTCGGGCTTTGTATTTTGATTCGAAAGCGCCTGATCAAGCTGCAAAGCGAATGATTCACTTTGCATAGTTTCACTATCCTTGCCGGCACTCACTACCCCGGCTAACAAATCCTTGGAAACCTGTATTTGGGGAGCATTATTGTTCAAGCCGGTTGGAACTAAGACCGGACGCCCTGTCTCAACATCTAAATTTAGCGGCAAATCCTTGCCAGATGGCAGGAGGTTCGGCGACACATTGCCGGGCACTTGAATTAAACCCAAAACATCTTGTGTATCACCGGTAAGAATTGTGAACTCAAGTGACTCAGGCTTGTCATCGTCATTTGAAGCTTTTAATTTGCCTTTACCAAGCAGCAGTTCACCAGAGTTCTCCACAACGGTATCCTGAACTTGAGACGACGCACTCATTTGCTCAGCGAAAGCCGCCGGGTCAATTATTTCAGTCAACAAATCAATAGGTTGTAGGATTTCCGCTTGTGGCGCATTAGTTACACCATCTCCCGAGGCAGCCACAGGCTTGGACTCAACAACAGCGATTTGCTTTGCAAGAATCTCCCCGAAAGCCCCTTGATCCGTTGCCCCATCCGATGCTGTATTGTTTGCTGCTCCTGATGTGTTGACAGGAGTTTGAACGATATTTGCGACTGCCAGATTGTCCATTGGGAAACCATCCTTAAATAGTTACACCCTATTAAAGCAATCTACATGCCAGGTTACTTATTTAAATTGATGACCTTCTGCAAGACCTCGCCTGTGGCTATTCTGAGCGAACTCGTCAAGCAACTTCTGATCACGACGATTCTCCTTTACCAGTTCGGCCTGCTCATGACGTGTACGCAGTGTTTTATATGCTTTGACTTCTCTTTCGCATTCCTGCCATATTTTTTCTGCGGCCTCCCATTGTTGCTTGCACCGCGCTATTTCTTCAGCTTGCGTTGAAATCGCAAGCTCGATTTTTGAAATGAAGCGGCGGAAGTCCATCATCATGTTCACGCTCATTCCATTCAGTGCAGCCTGATTCAATCTCAGGTTGTAATCATAGAGATACTCTTCTAGCTGTGTCTTCTTTTGTTCTTCCTGACTCCAGCGTAATCGCAAACGTCTTAGCTCGCGAGCAGCCTGTTCGCTCCGTTCTTCACTGTGATCTATGAGTATTTGAAGCCGGAATTGAGCCATCCCAAAGCTACCCGCCTAATAAGAGATCAAGATCCGCCCTACTGCTTGCAACATCAAATTTTTCATTGATTTGCTGCCTGAGGAACAATTCCAGTTTCGGGTAAATCGCAATTGCCTCATCCAGTTCAGGGTCAGCACCACGGACATACGCTCCTACGCTAATAAGGTCACGACTTCTTTGGTACCTTGTATACCTCTGCTTAAACCTGCGCACCAGCTCTAATTCCCGCTCCGATAACAACACTGGCATCACCCGGCTGATGGAGCCTTCGATATCAATCGCCGGGTAATGTCCAGAATCGGCCAAGGCTCTGGAAAGCACAATATGCCCATCTAGAATCGCTCGTGTCGCATCAGCTATCGGATCCATTTGGTCATCACCCTCGACCAGCACGGTATAAAACGCTGTTATTGAACCGCCACCTTCAGTTCCATTCCCCGCGCGCTCGACAAGCTGTGGAATCTTCGCAAATACTGATGGCGGGTAACCGCGAGTTGCCGGTGGCTCCCCAACAGCAAGCGCAATCTCCCGCTGCGCCTGTGCAAACCTGGTAAGGGAGTCCATCATCAGCAGTACATTCTTGCCTTGATCCCTGAAGTATTCAGCGATTGCCGTCGCGTAAGACGCCCCTTGCAGCCTTGATAATGGGGGAGTGTCAGCAGGTGATGCAACAACCACTGACCTAGCCATACCCTCCGGCCCAAGTATATGCTCAATGAACTCCTTGACCTCTCGCCCACGTTCCCCAATCAACCCCACCACATTAATATCGGCTGTTGTATAACGCGCCATCATCCCAAGCAGAACGCTTTTCCCAACACCAGAGCCCGCAAATAGCCCCATGCGTTGCCCACGACCTACCGGTAGCAATGAGTTGATTGACCTGACCCCGACATCCAAGGTTTCGGTAATTGGGGCACGGTTTAGGGGATTGATCGGTTTACTATATAAAGGAACCCTGTCCTGCAAATGCATAGGGCCCAGGTTATCCAGCGGCCTGCCTGCGCCATCAACAACCCTGCCTAAAAGTTCAGGACCGACAGGCACATGCTTGACTCTATCTTCAACTGGCTGCTTTTTCGTGCCGAGAGAGGCTCCCGAATGCACCAAGGGAAACTCTATATCTATAAGCCCAACCTTTGCTCCAGGCTGTACTCCATAGACATCTGTGGAAGGCATAAGGAGCAGCTTTTCACCAGAAAAGCCCACAACTTCGGCATCCACTTTTTGCCCATCTGGAAGGTAAATAACACAAACGCTGCCTACCGGAGCCTTGATGCCAACCGCTTCCATGACTAAGCCAGCTACACGAGTCAAGCGACCGGTAACAACCCACGGAGGAACTCTTTGAATAACTTCACCGCAGTCTGCAAGTATCGAGCGGCTGGATTGCAACAAGGTAGTTGAGGGATTATTTGTCATTCTCGAGCCAGGAAACATCCTGCCCCAAGGCATCTGCTATTCTTTTCCATCGGTTGGATATCGTGGCATCCAATTCGGCAGTCGAGGTTTCTATCTTGCACCCGCCACGCTCAACCCGATGATCTTCAATGATTTTCCAACCGCCATGTGAAAGGTCTTCTTTAAGGAGATCTTTAACTAGTGTCGCATCCTCTGGATGCAAATGGATGTGCGGATGTTGCGCGCCTGGAGGCATGCTTTCCATTGCCCCCTTCACGATTGGCACCACCAGACTCGGTTTAACTTTTAAAGCATTTCTCAACATTTGCCGAGAAATCTCCAAAGCCAAGCCAACGACATCCTTAGCTATCTCTTGCCTGACTTGCTCAACCGATGTAGAAAAACTATCGAACAGCACCCCTAGCGGTTTAGCGGAGTTTATTGCCTCTTCGTAGCCTTTTTTCTGTCCTGCTTCCAGCCCCTCAGCATGGCCGGCTTCAAAGCCTTCGGCGTGCCCTGTCTCCAAGCCCTCTACCAAGCCGGCTTCATAGCCTTCACGATGTGCGTCGTGATAAATACGCCCTATATCTTCTGCAGAGGGGCCTTCAATAACTGGTTCTGGAGATTCCGGAGGCTCAGCAATCTGCTCCGGCAAATCCTGTTGTTCAAGCTCATCCTCCACCGGTACAACATCGGGCTCAGATTCACGGTCATCAATTCCGGCAAATTGCCAGCGCTGATAATCACTGAAACTTTCAACAGGAATAAATTTGGCGGACATAAAATATTTTCATCCGGGGAAAACTGCACTCAACAATAAAACACTGCTCAGTGCCGCAGGCATTATAGGAAAGCTTCGTCGCTCTTTCCTGCAAGAATGATCTGTCCTTCATCGGCAAGACGTCTTGCAATTTTGAGAATACCCTTTTGCTCAACATCCACCTCGGAAAGTCGCACCGGACCTTTGGCTTCTAAATCATCCTTGAGCATTTCGGAAGCTCTGGCCGACATATTCTTGAATATTTTCTCTCTGAGTTCAGGAGATGCACCCTTCAGCGCAATCACTAGGCTCTCGGACTGCACTTCTCTCAGCAACAACTGTATGCCACGGTCATCAATCCCAAGAATGTCTTCGAACACAAACATTTCATCCTGGATTCTTTGGGCAAGCTCAGCATCGAACTCCTTGATGTTGTTGATAACATCAACTTCGGCACCACCACTCATGTGGTTCAGAATTTCAGCTGCCGTCTTGACGCCACCCATCTGGCGTTTGGCCTGATCTCCACCAGCCAGCATTTGTGTCAACACGTCATTCAGCTCCCGCAAAGCATGAGGCTGCACGCCATCCAATGTCGCAATACGCAACATCACATCATTACGCAACCGCTCAGTAAACCTACCAAGTATTCCACTGGCCTGGTCATGCTCGAGGTGAACGAGGATGGTCGCAATAATTTGGGGATGCTCGTTCTTGATCAGCTCAGCAACGGCAGGAGCCTCCATCCACTTGAGCCCTTCAATCCCGCTGGTATCGCCACCGCCCAGTATCCTGTCGAGCAGAGAGCCAGCTTTGTCTGGTCCCAAAGCCTGAGTGAGCATTTTCCGAATATAGTCATCGGCCCCCATACCAAGGGAAGTTCTGGGTTCAATATCCATTCTGAACTCCCTGAGAACATCACGAATCTCATCGTGCGTCACATTCTCAAGCTTGGACATTGCCAAACCCACTTTTTGCACTTCACGCGGACCAAGATTTTTCAAAACTTCAGCCGCAACCGCCTCATCGCCCACGCTCATGAGCAAAATAGCGCTTTTTCTCGTTCCTTCATCACTCATGGCTTATTCACCCAATCCTTCATGACGTTGGCGACAATCTTAGGATCTTCCCTAACCAGAGCTTTAAACATCTCCAGCTCTTCTTCATACCCAAGAACTCTCGCGCCCTTGATCAAGCCAGCGCTTTCTGCTTTCTCTTCAGCAACTGCAGCCTCCATTGCCAAACGTTCCTCTTCTGCTTTTCGCGCCTCTTCTGCCAAACGCTCTTCTTCTGCCAGCCGTTCAGCTTCAAGTGCTGCAGCCAAAACCTCAGCTTCAGTGGGTATTCCAAGCATTTTGTAAACTGCAGGCTTAATGACCGCAAATATGAGGTAGAGCACCAAACCTGCAATTAACAAGTATTTGACGATATCTTTTGCCAGTTCTTGCATATCAGGATCTTTCCATAATGGCACTTCCCCTTCCCCATCCCCGCTAAATGCAGCATTGACAACATTAAGCGTATCGCCACGCAACGCATTAAAGCCCATTGCTTCTTTGGTCAGATTGTATACCTGCGTCAACTCCTGTTTGGTCAAAGGCCGCATGATGGGATTGCCTTTTTTATCCACATCCGGCTTGTGATTGACCACAACAGCCACAGACAATCGCTTGATCACGCCCACCTGCTTCTTGATATGACTAACCGTCTTGTCAACCTCAAAATTAGTTGTCGCTTCTTTGTGCAAAGGAATAATTTGCGGTTGATTTGATCCCGTTTTATTTTGCGTGACGATAGGCGCTGTTGCTGCACCAGGAGGCTGATTTGAAAGTGCACCAGGCACTCCGGCAGCATTGGTTCCATCACCCAAGGTCTCAGAAGTTTGCATACTCCTGACCGAGGCCGTGTCAGGAGCCTGGTTCGGTTTATAGACTTCGGACGTTTGCTCAACCTGTGAAAAATCTATATCCGCAGCAACCTGCGCCTTAACGTTCTTGGCCCCGGCAATAGCTACCAGAATACTTTCAATGCGCTCGATG
>WBZT01001043.1_pt1 | contig 21169 bp, 19 predicted proteins | sample 5204241 | NCBI WGS metagenome assembly WBZT01 (sample SAMN12344358, study PRJNA552823) | activated sludge metagenome | biome: Activated sludge suspended growth; feature: Nitrification reactor; material: Wastewater; isolation source: activated sludge from nitrification reactor of wastewater...
GGTATGGGCGGCACGACACATCTCTAGTGTTGGAAATTTCCTAAAGGATCATGTTTAGCCATGCATGACGCGCATAGGTAGTGTGTGCCAATACCTGAGACGGTCACGACCGCGGAGCTGGCGTCGCTGGTCGGGATAACCCGCGAGCAGTTGCACCGCTACAAAGACCAGGGGATCATCTCACCATCAGATCGCAACGAGTGGCGGACGGTAGAAACCGTATGCGCGATGATGGCGCACTATCGGTCTGGTGTCAGCCGCGGCGGGACGAACCTTGACCTTGCGGCAGAGCGCGCCAAGCTCGCGAAGGAACAGACCGAAACTCAGGCGATGAAGAACGCGGCGATGCGCGGCGAGCTTTTGCCTGCATCTGCTGTGAACTCGGCGATGCAGTCTGCGTTTGCTCGGTGCCGAGCGCGTCTGTTGTCAATACCGTCGAAACTCGCGCCTGTGCTGCTGACTCGCGGCACCGCTACGGAGATGCAGGATTCGCTGTTCGATGCCGTCTCAGATGCCCTCGCAGAGCTTGCCGCGACAGTGGTTTGCCCCGTCGAAAGCGATAGCGGAAGCGGCGAAGACGTGGTGGCCGATCCTGTCCCCGCCGCCGAAGATGACCGTAAGCCAGTGGTCCGACGCAAACAGGGTTCTAAGCCAGGAAGCAAGCGCGGAACCGGGGCGGTGGGACACGAGCCGCGCGGAGTACCAGCGCGGAATAATGAACGCGGTAAGCGACCCGTCAATTGAGGATGTGATCGTCATCAAGTCCGCCCAGGTGGGCGCGACTGAACTTCTGAATAACGTCGTCGGTTTCTACATAGACCAAGATCCAGCGCCGATGCTGGTCGTCATGCCGACGTTGGAGATTGGCGAGGCGTGGTCGAAGGATCGCCTATCGCCGATGCTACGCGACACGCCAGCGCTTGCTGCGCGGATTTCCGGTGCGGCGCGTGACGCGAACTCGACGATCACGCATAAAGCGCTGGCTGTAGATACTCCGCTCGCCACGCCCACTGGCTGGACGACGATGGGCGAAGTCGCTGTTGGCGACATGGTGTTTGATGAGCGCGGCCACCCATGTCGCGTTACATATGTTACGCCTGTTGTTACCGGCAGACCGTGCTATCGCGTTGTCTTTTCTGATGGCGCATCAATTATTGCTGACGAAAGCCACCCTTGGAAGGTTGATTGCTTCGGGAAAACCGATGCTGTCACGGTAACAACTCTTGACTTGCTTCGTGATACGCCTGCGACAGGGCGCAAGCCTTATTCAATCCCGATGGCGGGACCGTTGCAGACGGGCAGCGTGGATTTGCCAATAGACCCTTACATTCTTGGTGCGTGGTTGGGAGATGGGCTTTCTCACGCCGCGGTCGTGGTTGTTGGTCTGTCTGACGCACAAACGATTGACTTGTTGAAAGATGCCGGCGCGGTAGCTGCGCTACGGTGGAAAAGCTCTCGTGTTTTTCTCGTTTCTCTTGACCCAGATTATGGCAAGGAATCGCATTGCCCGAGGGGGCACGACCGTGATGCTGTTGGCAGAACTGCGGACGGTCATTGCTTGAAGTGTCACCGGCAAAAAGAACAGCGGCGGCGTGCTGGCGAAGCTGTTGATGGTCTTGTCCCGAATTCCATTAGGGGTTGGTTGAAATCTATAGGGCTGATTTCCGAAAAGGGTAGCGGAAACAGCCAGAAGCATATCCCAAGCGAATATCTGCGGGCGTCCATAGAGCAGAGAACTGCTCTACTTCAGGGCCTGATGGATACGGATGGTTCTATACGCAAAGACGGGTCTTGTGTTTTTGTCACTACTTTGCCGCGCTTGGCTAATGGCGTTCAGGAGTTGCTGTCCAGCCTTGGCATAAAGCACGCGTGCAAAGAAACGATCACGACATACCGGCATCATGGCGCCAAAAAGAATGGAAAATTAGCGTTCAGGATTGAGTTTTTTGCTCCATCAGAAATGCCTATTTTCCGGCTATCCAGAAAGTTGGAGCGCCAAAAGGCGCAGAAGCCTCTGACAACCAGGGCGACTAGACGGCGCGTAGTGTCAGTTGATCCTGTAGATTCTGTCCCAGTTCGGTGCATTTCTGTCGATAGCGATAGCCACTTATATCTTGCGGGAGCGGGTATGGTCCCGACCCACAACACGTTCCCAGGCGGGCACATCACGATCGCCGGCGCGAACTCGGCGGCATCGTTGGCGTCGCGGCCGATCCGGGTTGTGTTGTGCGATGAGGTCGATCGGTATCCTGCGTCCGCCGGCAATGAGGGCGACCCGGTTGGGTTGGCGTTCAAGCGGACGACCACGTTTTGGAATCGCAAGCGGCTGCTGATCTCGACGCCGACGATCAAGGGCGTGTCGCGGATCGAGGCTGCGTGGGAAGAGTCGGACAAGCGGCGATATTTCGTGCCGTGCCCGGATTGCGGAACCATGCAGGTGTTGGTGTGGTCGCAGGTAAAGTGGCCGGACGGTCAGCCTGAAAAGGCACGGTACTGCTGTTCTGATTGCGGATCCCTGTGGGGAGACGCAGATCGATGGCTTGCTGTGACGCGCGGCGAGTGGCGCGCGACAGGAGATCAGACCGGGATTGCCGGGTTTCACATCTGGGAAGCGTATTCGTCCTGGGTGAAGCTCGCAGACACGGTTCGCGCATTCCTGGCGGCGAAGGATCACCCTGAGCGTCTGCGCGTCTGGGTTAACACGGCGCTTGGCGAGACTTGGGTTGAGAGCGGAGACGCTCCTGAATGGGAGCGGTTGTATGAGCGACGCGAGAACTGGTTGGCGGATGTTCCTGCTGCAGCGGCGATTATCACGGCCGGCGCCGACGTGCAGAAAGACCGCATAGAGGTTTCGTTCTGGGCCTGGGGGCCGGGCCTCGAAAGTTGGTTGATCGCGCATGAAGTGATCGACCACGGTCCCGGAGAAGCTGCAGCGTGGCGTGAGATGGACGCGCTGTTGTCGCGGACATTCGAGCGCGAGGACGGCGCTCTGATGACGGTATCGCGGATGGCGGTCGACGCTGGATATGAGCCGGCCGAGGTTTACGGCTGGTGCCGGCGCGCTGGTCCGTCGGTGATGGCCGTTAAGGGCGCAGAAGGGTTTACGAGGCCGGTCCCGGTGACAGGTCCGCAGTTGATCGACGTGACGGCAGGCGGGAGAAAGATCGTTCGCGGTGGAAAGCTCTGGACGGTTGCGACCGCGACGTTCAAGTCGGAGTTCTACCGGATGCTGCGGCACGCCATGCCAATCGACGGCGAGGATTTTCCAGCTGGATACGTTCACATCCCGGCTTGGGCTCCTGCTGATCTCGTGCAGCAGATGGTTGCCGAGCAGATGGTGACGGCGCGCGACCGTCGCGGGTTTGAGAAGCGCGAATGGCGCAAGGTCCGGGCGCGCAACGAGGCGCTTGATTGCAGGGTGTATGCCCGCGCGGCGCTGTGGGTTGTCGGCGCGGATCGGTTCGGTGATGCGTTCTGGGGCAAGGTTTCGCCGCGTCCGGTAGTGCGAGAAGTCGAGCGTGTCGATGTTCCGGCACCGCCGCCGCCAGTTGCGCAGAGACAGGCAGGACGTCGCCGGAAGGTAGTGCACTCATCGTGGATGGATTGATCTAGCATGGCGACACAGCAGGAGATTGAGGCACGCGTCGAGGCGCTGAAGGCTGCCCGCGCGTCCGGCGTCCTGCGTGTGACGTATCAGGGCCGGACGGTCGAATACCGGAGCCTGAGCGAGATCGAGCGGGCGATTGCCGTAGAGCAGGCTGAATTGGCGACGCTGGGATACCGTAAGCCTGTTAGGCAGATCCGCATCTACCAGGACGGCAAGGGCCTGTAGTGTTCGGCTGGCTGACCGGCCGCAGCGCACCGAAGGCGCGCGCGGACGCGGGGAAGTTTGGCCGTATCTTGCGGTCTTGGGTTCCGTCTCGGACGCACATCAACACGATCGCTGCAGCTGATGGCCCATTGACGTTGGCGCGTGCTCGCGACCTGGCGCGCGATACGGCGCTGGCAGCGAGTGCGGTCCGCGGCTGGGCAGGCGCGGTTGCCGGTTGCGGGATCAAGCCGTCGCCGCTGGTTGATGATGCTGCGGTCAAGGCAGAGATGTTGCGGCTGTGGCGTGACTGGACCGACGAGTCCGACGCAGACGGCCTGACCGATTTCTACGGACAGCAAGCGCTTGCTGCTCGCGAGTTGTTCCTTGCTGGAGAATGCTTCGTCCGCTTCCGGCCGCGGCGCATGTCGGATGGCCTGACGGTTCCGCTGCAGCTGCAGTTCGTGCCGTCTGAGATGCTGCCGGTAGAGAAGACGGAATCGGCTGCGAATGGCAACGAAATTCGCTGCGGGGTCGAGTTCGATACGATCGGCCGTCGGGTGGCATATCACTTTTTGCGGCGGCACCCGGGAGACCAGACGCTGAATTGGCGCTTGCAGTCGCCGGACATGTATACCCGCGTTCCCGCGGAAGAAGTAGTGCACATGATCGTGCCGCAAGAGGCCGGTCAGATACGCGGCTTGTCTGCGCTGGCTCCGGCGGTTGTGCGTCTGCGGCAGCTCGACGAATACATGCATGCGCAGATCGAGCGGCAGAAGGTGGCCGCTCTGTTTGCCGGGTTCGTGATCCAGGCCGATCAGGAAGTGCTTCCGAACCAGGAAGACCAGGGAGACGGCACGTCAGTTGCTCCGTTGCAGCCGGCGACGATGCAGGTGCTCGGTCCTGGGGAAGACGTTCGGTTCGCCGAGCCTCCGGGACCCGGCGCTGATTTCGAGCCGTTTTCGTACCGAGCGACGCTCGACCTGTCTGCTGCGCTTGGCGTGCCGTATTCTACCGTTACAGGCGATTTGCGGCAGGCCAGCTACGGGTCGCAGCGGGCGGGCATGCTGGATTTCCGGCGCACGGTCGAGCAGGTGCAGCACCAGGTCATGGTTTTTCAGTTGTGCCGGCCGGTCTGGAATCGGTGGCTCGACGCGGCTGTTTTGTCCGGAGCGCTTACGTTGCCCAGTTATGAGGCTGATCCGCGGCCGTGGCGCGCGTGCAAGTGGATCACGCCGCGCTGGGATTGGATTGATCCGAAAAAGGATCTTGAGGCCGAAGCCCTGGCTGTGGCGAATGGGTTCAAGTCGCGGTCGGATGTTGTCGAGGCGTCCGGTTACGACGTCGAGGAGACGGACAAGCGTATTGCCGACGATCAGGATCGCGAGCGCGAGTTGGGTTTGGTGATTTCGCCGAACGCGACGCCCGCGCCGAACCAACCCGCGGACCCGGCGGCACCGTAGGAGAACAGCAGTGAAATCATGGTATTCTATGCGCGTGGCCGCTTCTGGCACGTCCGCCGAGGTGATGATTTACGACGAGATCGGCCGGTGGGGCGTGTCGGCGCAGGCGTTCATTCGCGACCTGCATGCGTTGGGCGATGTCGATGAGTTGACGGTTCGCCTCAACTCTCCTGGCGGCGACGTGTTCGACGGCTGGGCGATCTATAACGCACTGGCTCGGCACGGCGCAAAGAAGACCGTCTGGGTTGATGGCCTTGCGGCTTCGATGGCGTCGGTCATCGCCCTTGCCGGCGATGAGATCGTGATGCCCGATAACGCGATGATCATGATCCACATGCCGTTTCAGGTTGTGATTGGCACTGCTGATGACATGCGCGCTGCGGCAGAAGCACTCGACAAGGTGACGGACGGGCTCGTTCGCGCCTATGTCGCGCGCAGCGGCATGGATGAAAACGAAATCCGGCAGATGATGGCCGCTGAGACGTGGCTTTCCGCGAGCGAGGCGGTCGAGAATGGCTTCGCAACCCGCGTTGATGATCCGGTCAAGATGGCGGCGATGTTCGATCTGTCCAAGTTCAAACACGCGCCTGCAGCGCTCGTCGTGGATCTGGATGCTGAACAGGTCGAGCCTGATCAGGAGACGGAGCCGGAAGCCGAGACTCCGGAACAGGATGACCCGGAAGTGATCGACGTGGACGCAATTTCCATTCACGCCAGGACGGATGCTCTCTCCTACGCGCGGCAGGTAGCGGAACTCTGCGCGCTGGCCCATCGGCCGGAACGCGTCGGGGAGTTCCTTGCTGCATCTACCACCGTTGACAATGTTCGCGCCGCGCTGCTCGACGAAGCGGCCGCGGCGCAAGTTGAGATCGATTCCCGGCACGCTGCCGCCCGTGCCGATGAATCGTCGAAAGTTCTCTGGGGGCGCGTCATCGGCCGAATGAACGGACGGTAGGAGCAGGTACAAATGGCACTGACCGAGGGCCGTCATTCGGCCGAATTCATCATGAGCGAGGCGAGCGGTTCGCGCTCGCGCGATACGATCACCGTTGCTTCCGGCGCCGCGCTGGTAGCCGGCACCGTGGTTGGAAAGATCACGATCGGCGCCGCGACTGCTGCGGAAAAGTCCGGTGGAAACGCCGCCAACACCGGCGCGATTACCATGGACGCCACGACCCCGGTGCTCGTTGGCGCCAAGGTCGGTGTGTACACGGTGCGCTGCATCACGGCGGCATCGAACAGCGGGACATTCCGGGTCACTGATCCTGATGGGTTCGTACTGGGTGATGTGGCGGTTGCCGCGACGTTCGCGAACGACATCAAGTTCTCGATTGCCGATGGTTCGCAAGATTTCATCGTTGGCGAAGGTTTCGACGTCACCGTAGCCGCTGGATCTGGGAAGTACGTCGCTGCGCCGGACACGTCGTACAACGGATCGCACGTCGCGACCGGCATCGTGATCTACGCGACCGAATCAGCCTCCGCCGACGTCAAGGTAGCGGCTATTGTCCGCAGCGCCGAAGTAAACGGCAACATCCTCACCTATGCCAGCAGCGTTGACGACGCCGACAAGAAGGCGGTGAAGGTCGCCCAACTTGCCGCGCTCGGCATTCTCGTTCGATAAGGGAGCAAGCACCGATGCTCGACATTTTCAAGAGCGACGCGTTCTCGCTCACCAGTCTGACGGACGCAATCAACGAAATGAAGTTCGTCCCCGGCCGTATCGGGGAACTCGGTCTTTTCCAGGAGAGCGGAGTCGCAACCACCAGCATTTCGCTGGAATCGCGCGGCGACATCCTGAGCCTCGTCGCCCCGTCGCCGCGTGGCGCGCCGGGGACTACTCTGGACAAGCAGAAGCGGACGCTTCGTGCGCTGTCGGTACCGCACTTCGAGCTAAACGATGCCATCATGGCGGAGGAAGTGCAGGGCATCCGGTCATTCGGTTCTGAGACCATGACCGAGACCGTCATGGGTCGCGTGGCTGAGCGCATGCAGATCCTCGGGCAGTCGTTGGCAGCGACTAAGGAATATTCCCGGATTGGCGCGATCAAGGGAACCGTCACCTACGCCGACAGCACCACGCTGGATCTTTTCACAACTTTCGGAGTCTCGCAGGAAACCGAGCTTGATTTCGATCTGGACAACCCGACGCCGACTGCTGGAGCGCTGCGCAAGAAGTGCGCTGGCGTTGTTCGGCAGATGGCAGGAATCCTGGACGGCGTTCCGTTCTCCGGCTTGCACGCGTTCTGCGGTGACGCGTTTTTCGACGACCTGATCGCGCACACGGAAGTCCGCGCCAGCTATCTTAGCTGGACCGCTGCTGCAGAACTGCGGCAGGGGTACGTCGGGACCGGGTCGTCCTACGGCGCTTTCCCGTTCGGCGGCATCATGTGGGAAAACTACCGCGGCACCATCGGCGGAACGGCGTTCGTCAACACCGACAAGTGCCACATCTTCCCGCTCGGAGTGCCAGGCCTATTCCGCACATACTACGCGCCGGCCGATTATATCGAGACAGTGAACACCATCGGCCGCGAGTTCTACGTGAAGCAGTACGACATGCCGAACGGCAAGGGGGTCAATCTGGACGTGCAGACCAACGGCCTGCACATTTGCACCAGGCCGAAGTCGCTGCTGCTCGGCAAGCGGACCTAATCACGTGCGTGCGCTGGCGCAACTGGCTGTGGATGCTGTGCATTCGACGCTGGGAACGTCAGCGACGTTTACACCGTCTGGTGGGTCTGCTGTCGATGTCAAAGTTATCGACCGGCAGCCTGATCCTGTTCTCGGCGCGCTCAATTCGACACAGCACCGCCAATCGGGGCGTCTGCTCGAGATTCGCCGGGCTGCAGTCGCCGCTGATCCAGCAGAAGGCGACACGGTGTTGATCGGCACTGTGTCGTACCGCGTGCGTTCAGCGAAGCCTGCCGATCCTGACGGGCTTACGTTTGAGCTCGATTGCGTTCCGGAGCGCTGACGTGGAGTTCGGCATCGCAGTACAGGGAAAGCTGCTGGAATTCTACGCGGCGAACGCCAAGGCTGTGGCTAATGGTGGTCGCCGCGCACTAACACGCACTCTTGGCGGCATTCGTACGGGTCTGACCAGACGGATACGTTCCGCTGGATTCAAGAAGCCTGGCCTCGAAAGGTTGGTTCGGTCGTACGTGTCCCGTGATGGTGGTGGCGGCATCGTCAAATCGAAGGCAGTTATGCCGTCTGTGGCTGGTCGGCGTGAGCAGCGCGTTGATCTGGTGCAGCTTTTCGATCAGGGGACGATGATAAAAGCGGCGCACGGGAAGTGGCTTGCGGTCCCGACTGGCGCAGGACCATTGGCAACGGCTCGCGGTGGCGGTAGGCAGATGACGCCTGATGAGATGCGAGCGAAAGGAATGAAGGTTAGGTTCATCCCGTCTCGCCCGCATCCAGTGGTCGTCCTGGAATCCGGCCGTGGTAATGGCGTCGTCACGCACGTCCTGCTGCGAAACGTGTCGCTGCGCTCACGGTACCGCATCTCGGATATCACAAGCCGCTGGGTTCCTCGTTTCCCGGAAATTCTTGTGCGGGAAATCGAGAAGGCAGCAGCTGCTGACCCCGCGACGCGCGGGTAATCCTGATGCCATCAAAACGCGAGAATGTGGCGTCCGCGGTATTGGCGCTGCTGACGACTGCGCTTCCGTCTGCGGTCGTCGAGCGTGAGAGCGACGGACAAGATTCCGTGCCGACCGGCGGGCATGTCGTGCTGCGCGATCGTGGGTCACCTGAGCCGGAGCGGACGATCGGCGTAGTTACGTACTGGCACCTGCACAATTTCGATGTCGAGGTCTATGCGGCGGCGACAGGCGTTGCCGACCGGTTTCAGGTTCTCGACGGCATGCTGTTAGCTATTGATGCTGCGCTTGCAGCAGACACGACAATCGGCGACGTCGTGCATGCTTGCGACTGGGTTGTCGAGCAGATGGAAGACGTCACCGACGACGGCGCAGACACCGTACGGGCCGCACTGATCAAACTGACATGTGAATACCAGACGGCGACCCCGCTGGGCTAAGGAGCGACTTGAATGGGAACGAGGGCGACCGGCGCAAATGTCATTATCGACGGCGCCTTTGAATCAACATATGGACAGGCTCCGGCGTCTGGGTACTACCGGCATGCGGCATACGAGTTCCGGGCCGCGCTGCAGCAGAACCTGATCACCGATCCCCTTCTCGGCAGTGGCCGTGACCAGATTGCCCCGCAGCGTGGCGAGAAGGATCTGACCGGGCAGCACGTCGTCCCGATCGACGAGCGTTTGTTCGGCCGATATCTGCGCCTGATGTTTGGTCCGCCGGCGGCATCTACGCAGATCGGCTCTCGCGGGTACATCGAGTTCACGGCACAGCCTGTTGCCGACACCACGATCGCCCTGAACGGCACGACTTGGACGTTCAAGGCAAGCGGCGCCACGGGCCCGCAGACGGACATTGATTCAGACCTGCATGCGACGATTGATGCGCTCGTCTCCGACCTGAACGGCTCGGCCGATACCGAGGTCGTGAAGTGCACCTATACCCGTCTTGGGAACCGATTGGTGGTCCAGCACGACACCGCTGACACGTCCGGTGATACGTACACGCTGGCGACGACCGTTGCAGGCGCCACGGTGTCTGGCTCAACGTTGGTCGGTGGAGGACTCTACCGGCACGAGTTCCGATCCGCCGCAGCGTTGCTGCCGTCGATGACGTTTCAGGTGTACCACCCGGACCTGGATAGCGGCACGTATCGATACCGGATCCAGAAGGGGTGCCTCGGGAACACACTGACGATTCAACAGCAGCGCTCTGGATCTGCGAAGGCTACCATCGATGTTGTTGGGCGCGACGAAGAAGAGGCGACAGCGAGCGTTTCCGGGACGCCGACAGAGCCGACCGTGAGTTTGTTATCTCAGTTCAACGGTGTCATGCTGGTCGATGGTGCGAAGATCGCGAACGTGACCGGGGGCAATCTGGTTATTTCGAACTCGCTCGATCTCGTGCAGACGCTCGGCGATGGCGGGCTGATCGGCGGCGCTGATCCTGGGCAGACGAGCATTCAACTCTCGATCACGGCTCGGTTCGGTGACAACGCATTGCGCGCGGCCGCGCGGGCGGAAACGCCGGTCTCGGTGCTGTACGGGTTCAGCAATCCGCTGAACGGCGCTGAGATGGTGGTAGAACTGAACGAGTTGCACCTACCGCGTCCCAGAGCCGAGATTGCCGGACCCGGCGGCATCGAAGTCACCTATGAGGCGATCGGTGCCAAGAACGTGTCGATCGGGCGTGCGTTTTCGGTGTGGCTGATCAACGATCAGGCGAGCTACGCATGATCCGTCTCCAGCGTGAAACAGAGCCGTACGAGATCGATCTCGGAGACGGCGTAACGGTTAAGGTCAAGCCTCTAACCTACGCCGTATATCGGGCATCCACCTACGCCGCAGAGCGACAGGCGCAAGAACTCGCGCAGCAGATGGGAGCAATCACGTCTGCAGGCGGCCGGGTCTTTGACATCCCTGACCCTTTGCAGCGGGAAAACTTCTTCGGGCTTCGGGATCAATTTGCTCTGCAGGCACTGGCGCGGCACGCGATCATCTCGTGGGTGGGTGTGTTCGACGAGGATATGAATCCGGCTCCAGTAACTGAGCAATCTGTTGACGCGTTTGTCCGCGATGCTGTGGTTCATGCGCAGCGGTTCGAGGCGCGGTACATGCTCAGGATCGCAGGGATGATCTCTGAGGGGGAAGGATCAGGCGCCGAGCCGAATGGCACTTCGGAGGCGGCGCCGAATACTGTCGACAGTGCCGAGAAAACGACGATCCATGTGCCAATGGAAAGCCAGGCGCAAACGGAGAGCGTTGCCCCACCAGCGTAAATGCACCACTAACACTTGATGGCGAGATCGCGTGGTCACTGCTGACCGAAGGGTCTAGCCAGTGGCTGCGAGCAGGAATGTCGGGTCAAGTGTGCGGCATCGACGTGACGGCATGCCTTGCGCGCCCGTCCGCTGCAGATGCGGACGCCGAGGCGCTAGAATGGCTTCTGGTCTGTGGCGAGGCAGGTGCCCTCGCAGGAATCGCAAAGCAGCAGGATACGGATACAAATGGCTGAGACAGGTGTAATCGTCCGGCTGTCGATCCGTGATCAGGATATAGTAACCCGCGCGCTGCGGAATATGGGGGCTGAAGGAGAGCGCGCGCTCAAGAGGATCGAGCGGGCTGCGCAGGGACCAACGCCAGCGATGAAGGCGCTATCGTCTGCGTCTTCGGAAGCCCGCGGCGCTCTTGACGGACTTGGCGCTCGCGCCGGGTCTCTTGGGTCTGCGTTGTCTGCCATGGGCCCTGCTGGTCTTGCGGCTGCGGCAGGCATCGGGGCGATTGTTGCCGGCATCTCGACCATCGCCGTCCGGTCTCGTGAAGCAGTCGGGCAGCTTGGAGATTTGGCGGACGCCGCCACGCGTGTTGGGGTTGCGGCCTCGACATTGCAGGAGTTGCGGTTTGCCGTCGGCCAAAACGCTGCCGGATCAGTCGAAGGCCTCGATCGTGCATTGCAGCGGCTGAATGCATCGATCGGCGACCTTGCGCTGAATGGCGACAGGGCATCCGAGAGCACGGTTAAGGCATTCGCTGCTCTTGGAATTTCGGTAACGGACGCGGAGGGCCGGGTAAAGTCGTCCATCGAAGTGTTGCGCGAGATGGCCGATGGTTTGGCTGCCATCGAAGATCCAGCAACACGCGCTCGCGTCTCCCAGGATGTTCTCGGGAAGTCGTTCCAGGACATTCTGCCGCTCATTTCTCAAGGCGGGAATGCATTTGATGAATACCGCCAAAAGGCCCGCGATGCTGGTGCGGTCCTTGACGAGGCCGTAATCCGCAAAGCTGCCGCGGCGAATGACGAATTGAACGCACTTGCTGAGGTTGTGACAAACCAAGGAAACCGTGCATTCGCCGCGTTCTCGGACGAGCTGCTTATTACCGCCCGCGCGCTCGCCGAGGTAGTTACGTGGCTAGCAGATGTATCTGAAAGGTTTAAGGATATTGAGAATAGGTCTCGCAGGTCTGTTACGCAGACTCTGGAGGCGAACCGCGAAGAGCAGAGGCAGATACAAGAAAAGATAAGGTCTGCACAAGAAGGCAATATCATATCCGATTTTATAGGCGGAAATAGCGGACTGTTCACTAATGTTGATAAAGAAAAACAGAAGCTTGATGAATTAAAAAAGCAAGAACAAGAGCTTATTGCAATTCTTGAAAAGAAGAACGAAGAGCAACGCAAGCTTACGGAGCAGAATATAGGTAATGAAGGAGGCGGCGTTGCAAGAAATGTATCCTCAGAGAAATCTTCCGCCGCTGCTGAAAAAGCGGACGAGACGGAACGTCAAAAGGCGCTTGCTGCGCTTCAGAGAATCAATGAGGAAAATCTCAAGGCGCGCGGCGAAACTATTAAGCTGATCGAAGCGCGCAGAGATGCTGAGATTGAGGCAATCAAGAAAGTAAAGCTGTCTGAGGAAGAACGCGCTGAAGCTGTAAGGAAGATCAATCAAACAGCAGCTGCAGAAATTCAGGCAGAGTACAAGAAGACAGCGGATGCGCAGAAGAAGGCGCTGGCAGGAATCAAGGGATATACCGGTCCTGAGCCTGGGTCATTCCGCGCTGCGCAAGAGGTCGGCCTAGATGATGGCATCCAGCTAAGCGAAAAGCTGCAGTCCGCGAATGATGCGATGCGCCGTCTGCGGGAAGAAAACCTCCAGACGCATGGCGATACGATCCAGTTGATCGAGATGCGTCGCGACAAGGAATTGGCTGCGCTAAACGATATCGAACTCTCAGAGCGACAGCTTGCTGAAGCCCGCCTGTTGATCAACGACAAGGCGAATACAGAGATAAGCCGTGAATACGAAAAGACGGCGCAGAAGGTCGATACAACAGGGCAGCAGATAGTATCTAGTCTAGATGGAACATTCCAGACACTAAACAACACAGTAACTGGAGTGTTTGCGGATTGGATCCTTGGAGCTGAAGTAACAGCAGAATCAATAATGCGAAGCTTCGCGCGCGCGCTTCTGCAGTCAGGTATCCAGAGTTTGATTTCTGGCGGTAACGCGGCAGCCGGCGATGGAGGTTTATGGGGCGCTCTAATAAAAGGTGGTATTAGCCTAGTTGGCTCGCTTGCTGGTGGATACGCAGGGACAAGTACAGGCGTGTCAGCTGGAGCTGCTCCAACGTATACGAGTGGCGGTTATACGATGGGCGGCTCATCTGCCTTTTATGTTGCTCATGGTGCTGCATTCGATCGCGGATCTCCAGTCACCGCATACGCTACAGGCGGCATTGTGGACCGTCCTACGTTTTTCCCGATGGCCCGTGGCGGAACCGGTTTGATGGGGGAGGCTGGCCCGGAAGCAGTACTGCCGCTGAAGCGTCTTCCGTCTGGAAATCTCGGCGTAGAGGCTGGAGGTATGGGTGGCGCGGGTGGTGGGATCAGCATCTCAAGCCCCGTGAGCGTCACGGTGACAACGCAAAGCAACGATCCAGGAGCCGTTGGCGCGGAAACGGCGAAGGCTGTTAAGCGCGCGATGAAAGAGGCTGTACTTCAGGTACTGAGGGACGAGCGCCGGCCAGGAGGGTCTATGGCGCCGGCAATTCAGGGGATGCGCTGATGGCTGATGTCATGTTTCAGCCGGCTCGTGCGCCGTCGCGGTCGTCGCAGGGGGTGACGGTCGAGGCGAAGGTTATGGAGGCAGCATTCGGCGACGGCTACGTGCAGCGCACTGCACCAGGCCTCAACAGCGTAAAAGAAACCGCGCAGTTGGTGTGGGATTACATACCGTCTGCAGACGGACAAACGATCCTCGATTTCTTCAGTGGTATGCGGGGGGTCGACGCGTTCCTTTACACGATCCCTCCTGCAAACACGCCGCGTCGTTGGACGTGCCGGAAGTGGTCGTATTCGGAGAGCGGACCGGACCAAATGAAAATAACTGCTGAATTTCAGCAGGTGTTCGATCAGTCGTGACGTCTGACATACGGGAGCGATTAGAGCTCCAATCTGTTGGTCAGATTGTAGAACTTTATGAACTTGATGCAACGCGGTTAGGTGGATCTCTATACCGCTTCTGCAATTCTGCGGTCGAGAATGATTTTGTGCGGTTCGGCGGTGAGGCATATGCGCCCGTCGCATTCGAGGCGGATGGATGGTCTGTGAGCGGTCAAGGCTCCATCCCTCGGCCGTCGGTTCGGATCGAGTCATCTCCGACAATCCTGGCGGCGATCGTGTCTCTGAATAATCTTCAGGGCGCTGAGGTCCGGCGCATCCGCACACTGCGGCAATATCTCGACGACGGAGAAACACCTGACGCCGGGCAGCAGCTTCCGCAGGACGTCTATATTGTCAATCGGGTCGTGTCCCGCGACATCACGGGCATTGAGTTCGAGTTAGTTCCGATCCTCGACCAGGACGGGAAGCAGGTCCCGTCACAGCAGTGTTTCCGGAATGTGTGCAGCAGGCTGCGGTACAGGGTCTATTCCCCGACCGCGCCGGAAGAAGACCCATTCGATTACACGACAGCGACATGCCCGTATGTGGGGGCGGTGTACGTCGACAAGCTTGGCGAGCCGACTACTGACCCGCAAAAAGATAAGTGCGGGAAGCGGTTGAGCGACTGCAAAAAACGGTTCGGAAGCACTGCTGAACTGCCGTTCGGCGGCTTCCCTGGGATGATCCGTATCTGATGTTTGGTGCACAGGTTGAGCAGCAATTTCGAGCATCGGCAGTTGCTGCATGGCCGCGCGAGATGTGCGGGGTGGTCACTGACGCCGGTTTTGTCGAGGTAACGAATGTTGCCGACGATCCACTGACTGATTTTCGGATGCCGGATACGGCGTGGTTTGATTACTCGCCAGTTCGAGGAGTGGTGCACAGCCACCCAACAGAGCGTCTTGAGAAAGTCATCTTGGGTGTGCGACCACATAGTCCGTCTGCTGCGGATATGATGGGGCAGATTGCAAGCGCTGTTCCGTGGGCGATTGTCGTGACCTCGCAGACGACATCTCTGCCACCGCTGTGGTGGGGTGATCACGTGTTGTCTGAGCCCCTTGAGCGGCGCCCGTTCCGACATGGAGTCACCGATTGTTATGCTGCTGTCCGGGCATGGTACTGGCAGCGCCGCGGCATCAAGCTAAAGGATTACGCTCGCGATCCTGGATGGTGGGGGAAGGGCGGCAACTTGTACGTAGATAATTTCATGGATGCCGGATTTCGCCGCACCTCCAAAGAGCAGGCATCAGGTGGCGATGTGTTGCTAATGCAGATAGGCAAAACACTGGTGCCTAACCACGCCGCGATAAACTTGGGGCGCGGTACAATTTATCATCATCCGCAGCCATTCCCGACGTTTGGCCGCCCGCCTGGGGAGAGTCTCAGTAGGGTTGAGCCTATTGGATTCCGAGCTGGCTTCGTCACGCACGTTCTGAGGTACGGCGAATAATGCGTCACACGGTACGGTTCCACGGGTCTCTGGCTGAGCAGTTTGGCGGTGAGTTCGTGCTCGCTGTTGAATCTGTGTCTGAAGCAGTGCGCGCGCTGTGTATGCAGATCAGGGGACTAAGAGAGCAGATAAGGGCTGGGTTCTTCGGGGTTGTCGTTAACGGTAATTCGATTGGAGAAGCGGAGCTTCCTCTTTCATTTCCGGAAGGAAAAAAGTCTATAATAGAAATTATTCCAATACCTTCTGGGTCAGGTGGTAATTCTGCTGGAATCGCGAAAACAGCTATCGGCGTGCTTATGGTTATCGCTGGTATAGTCCTTGCTGTAGGAAGTTACGGAACTCTTTCACCGCTAGGAGTCCCTCTAATCGTAAACGGAGTTGTTATGATAGGCGCTGGTGTTGCGTCTTTCTTCATGCCTACTGCTGACACTGATTTAGGGAAATTCGAAAAGCAAGATAAAAGGCCATCGTTTCTATTTAACGGCGCAACGAATACATCGACTCAGGGCGCAGCATTGCCGCTGGTTTATGGCGGGTGCCGCGTCGGGTCAGTTGTCATATCGGCCGGGATTGAGACTAGCGCGGTTGTCTGATGATGATCATTCGCGGATCAGGTGGGTCCGCAGCAGAAGCTCCAGACGCACCAACAGAAGCCCCGAACACCCTACGCTCAGAACAAACCGCCCGGATCGTTGACGCTGTTAGCGCTGGGCCGATCGGCGGATTGGTCGACGGACTCAAGTCCGTGTATCTGGATAACACGCCTGTCCAGAACGCCGACGGCACATTCAATTTTGAGGGTGTCGAATATTGGGAGCGCCTTGGATCTGCCGACCAGGCTCCCGTTCCTGGGTTCGTGGCCGCTGAAAACGAAGTCTCGCTCGGCGTCGAGGTTCCGTACGGCGAGCCTGTAACCCGGCGTATTAGCAATCTCGATGTTGATGCCGTTCGCGTGTCGTTGCGCTGGGCGTCGTTGGTATCGCAGGACGAAGACGGAAACGTCAACGGCGTCGGGATGAAGCTGAAGATCGAACTGCGGCCATCAGACGGCGACTGGTATGTCGCTGAAGAAGATAGGTTCGCGGGCAAGACGGTAACGCCATATGAGCGGATGTATCGTATTGAGCTAACCGGTTCTGGTCCATGGGATGTCCGTGTCTCAAAGCTATCGAAGGATGGTGACGGCTCGAAGCTCAATAATATGATGTATTGGGCTCGGTACACAGAGCTAGTCGACGATAAATTCACTTATCCTGGCGTTGGTTACGTCGCGCTAAAGGTTTCGCAACGTCAGTTCGGTAGCGATGTCCCGGTGCGGGCATACGAAATTGATGGCCGTATAATTAGAGTCCCTGACAATTACGATGCAGAAACCGCCGAGTATACCGGATTGTGGGGCGGAGAGTTTACGACGCAGATGTCGAGCAACCCTGCTTGGGTGTTGTTCGACATCCTCACGTCCGGTAATGGTGGCCTCGACATTGCCGATCGGCACATAGACAAGTGGTCGTTCTACGACGCCGCACAGTGGTGCGACGAGCTTGTGCCGGACGGCCGCGGCGGCACGCGTCGAAGGTACACATTTAACGGCGTTATGGCGTCGCAGGAAGACGCTTACCCTGTACTGCAGCAGGTCGCAGCGTCGTTTCGCGGAATCCTCTACTGGTCGTCGTCGATCGTCACCGTCATGGTGGATCGCCCTCGTGAAGCGTCTCGGCTGGTCACGGCGGCGAATGTCGTCGACGGAATCTTTCGGTATTCGTCCACCGGCAGGACAGCAATGCAGTCTGTCGTCCAGGTTGTATGGAATGATCCTGACGACGACTGGAAGGCAACCGTCGATGTCGTCGAAGATGCTGAACTCATTTCCGACCTCGGGCTCAAGGTAAAGCGCCTCCCAATTCTCGGGTGTACGAACCGTGCGGAGGCCGTATCGGCTGGTCTCTGGTATCTCGAAAAGCAGAAATCTTCATCTAAATCAATCGGATATGTCGCTGGTTGGGACCATGCCGATGCCATGCCTGGTGAGGTCGTCAGGATTATCGACCCGCTATCCGGGGACATCCGTGCCGCCGGACGTGTTGTTGGGTGCACCAGAGATTACGTGCTGTTCGATGCCCCAGTAACATTTGAGGTGGCAGAAGGGCACAAACTCGCGTTCAGTGCGGAAATAGCTCGGACGTCTGCAACGGATATCTCGGCATCAGGAGTTCGGTCGGCGCTGATCAGTCAGACGACAGATTTCGTTGATGCGGGGTTTGTTGCTGGGCAGGTGGTCCAGGTGTCTGGGTTCGGCAATCCTCGGAATGTCGGACAATGCATTATCCGATCTGTTGAGCAGAATGCACTGATCGTCTCTGCGCCGCTCGTTGACGAGGCAGCGGGAGCAACAATTACGATTGTCGCGCGGGCAGTCATTGAGCGCGACATTGAGCTTGTATCGACGATCGAGCAGCAAATCACGATTGATGATGCGCTGGTGACGGTAAGCGGCGACCCGCTGCTCTGGATCGACCAGTTCAAGGGCAAGCAGATCACGTTCATCCGCGACGGCGTCGTCTACGTCGGCGGCCCGGTGGTGTGGGTATCCGGGAACGACGTTCCGCTCACGACGCGCATCGTCCGGTTTGCCTCCCCGCTTGAGGCGCCGCTTCCCCTTGGATCGATGTGGATGCTGACGTCGTTCGAGACGACGGAATGGCAGATCATCTCGAAGACTGAGGTCGACCGGAATCAGTTCGAGATCGCGGCCGTATCGTACGACCCAACGATGTGGGATCGCATCGATAACGGCGTGATGGTCGATGACACTGGACCGCAGTCGCCGTACCAGACTGGATCGTTGCCGTCGCCACAGAACATTACGGTGCAGGAATACTTGTACAGGCAAGGCCTCGGCATCGTGTCGGCTGCGCTGCTATCCTGGTCGGCGCCGTCTGACACACGGATCAAGTACTACGAGGCGCAGGTGCAGCGTCCCGGAACAGACGGATGGCAGCGCGTCGGCGTAATTTCCGGCCTGTCGATCGACATCGGTGCGGTCACGAAAGGCAGCTACGAGTTCCGCGTTCGCGCGATCGACAATCTAGGGTCTGTCGGGCCGTGGGCAACGGCGCAGATTTACATCCTTGGGATGTCGGCGCCACCAGCAGAGCCGACAAATCTACGGACCTCGGTATCAAACGGACAGGTTCTGCTAACGTGGGTTCCGCCGACTGATCTTGATTTGGCCGCGTACGAGCTGCGGTGGTCGAACGACCCATACACGGTCTGGGGTTCTGCGAGCATCGTCACGGCGCGCATCCCTGGGCAGTCGACGTCCATTCAGGTTCCGGCGCGCAACGGCGCCTATCTGCTCAAGGCTATCGATTTCAGTGGGTCTTACAGCAAAAAAGCGGCTGTTGCGGTCGTCGAGTCTGCTCCTGAAACGGAAATAAACTTTGTCGAGACCATTGAAGAGGGTCCTGCGTTTACGGGGCAACGTTCTGGTCTTTCTTTGTCTTACGGTATTTTGCGCCTGGAGTCTGGCAGCAAGATCGCAGACTGGAAGCCGCTAGCGTCGGCAAAGCCTCTGTCAGGCGGAACTAGGGTAACCGACGGCACGTACGTATTCACTAAGACAATAAATCTTGGTGATGTATACGTCTGCAGAATCACTCCAGTTATTAAATATTCTCTTCACAATTCAAAAAACAAAATAATTTCGTGGAAACCTCTATCGTCAGCAAAGCCGTTGTCCGGCGTATCTGGAAATGAAGTTACCATAACGACATACGTTATGGTTGATGGAAAAGATTGGCAGCAAATTTCCACAGGTGATTATGTGGGGCAGCTATTTGAATTTATGGTTAAGATACATACAGACAGGCCATACATAACGCCAGATATAACGCAGATATCAGTAACTGTTGATATGCCTGACCGTGTTGTTTATGGGCAGGACATAGATTGCCCGTCAGATGGAATGAGAGTTTATTTTGGTTCTCCTTTTTATACAGATAGGCCATCTGTATTAATCGATAGCCAAGACATGTCTACTGGCGATTATAAGGTTGTATCTAATATCGGTAACGATGGTTTCGACATTAGATTCTTTGATTCTGGCGGTTCTGGGGTGGCGCGGTCGTTTGATTGGTCGGCACATGGATACGGGAGCAAAGCAGCGTGACCCAGTATAGTCTCGCCACACTTGATGCGACTGAAAATGACGGAGAGGACCTCGCGGCGGGCCTGAACCAATGGAGAGATGCGCTTCATTCTTTTCATAGCGGCGCGACGAGGCCGACCTACGTTGTTTCTGGCATGCTGTGGACCGACACCTCGGCAGGTACGACGTGGAAGCTGAAGCATGTCATTGACGCGTCTAATCCGACGTTGGACGCGGTAATTTCAACGATCAACACGTCAACAGGCGTGATGACGGTGCCGGTTACGAGCGGCGGCACTGGGGCCGACTCGCCGGCTACCGCGCGCACAAATCTTGGCCTCGGCGCTCTTGCTGTCCTCAACACAGTCGGCGCTGCGCAAGTAACGGCCGGATCACTGACGCCGGATCGGCTCGCGTCCGGGACGCCAAATTATCTGCTCGGCTATGACGCGACCGGCGCCCCAGCAGTTGTTGCGCGCTCAGCTGATATCCCGACATCGCAACGCGTCGCCCAAATCGCTGGCGGCGCTTATAAGCTGTCGGTCTTTCGGATGGTCGACGGCTCTATCAGGGCTGTCGGTTCTGGAGACCACGGCGCGAACGGCGATCGGTTAAAATACAATGTCTCGTTTCCAGAAAGAATCGCGTTCTCCGAGCGACCGTCGTCGTCCGTTATCGACGTTGTTGTGAATGGGAATTCATGCTACGCGCTTACTGCTGGCGGCATGGTTTACGCCTGGGGCGACAATTCCGATGGGCAACTTGGGATCGACAGCACGGACGATCAACATGTCGCCCAGCCGATCGAATATTTTCGCACCAATGGCATCGTCGTTACCAAGATCATTCAGGTCAGAACCGGCGGCGTCATACCACGGTCCGCGTTCTTCCTGACGTCCCTCGGACACGTCTACGCATGTGGCCGGAACAACGACGGAGAGGTCGGGAACAACTCTACAGCGCTCCAAAAAACGCCGGTCCGATGCGGCACGATCTCAGGCATCGCATCCGTTTCTGTTTCCGCGTTTCCGCACCACGTCCTCGCGCTCAAAAGCACGGGTGCAGTTTACGGTTGGGGCGATAACTCGACCGGCGCCCTCGGCATCGGTACAACCGCCGACGTCACAACTCCGACACAACTGACTGGTCTGTCTGGCGTCATCTCAAGCGTGCTCGCGGTCGCTGGCACGAATACGGACGGCAGTTCCGCCATCGGGTCATCGTTCGCCGTCAAAAACGACGGGACACTCTGGT
>WBZT01001044.1_pt1 | contig 21160 bp, 24 predicted proteins | sample 5204241 | NCBI WGS metagenome assembly WBZT01 (sample SAMN12344358, study PRJNA552823) | activated sludge metagenome | biome: Activated sludge suspended growth; feature: Nitrification reactor; material: Wastewater; isolation source: activated sludge from nitrification reactor of wastewater...
CGCCCTGACGCCGCTGATCTGGGAACACGTCAACCCGTATGGTCGGTTCGATCTCGATATGAACACCCGGCTCGACCTGCCGTGATCGAGATGGCGGCTGGTGACACGACTGCTTGGTCTACCCCTAGTAAACAAAACGCACTTTTCCGGCTGGAATCGTTCACCGATAGTTGAAATCGACGGCGTTTTCCGTTTTCGGAAATTTTCCGAAAATGGTATGCATACCTACGAAAAACGACTTTTCACTTTATTTTCCGGTTTTACTTTCCATGTTCGGCATGGATGGCAACTGCTTGAAGACGGTCAACAGCTTGCCCCAGCAGGCTGGGCAAAATGCCCGCTGGTGGCCATCGATCTTGACCTTTGAGCCGCTCACCAGGGTTTCACAAGTGCAGCAGCGACGCAGGTCTTGGCGGATCGAACCGTTGTTCATGATCTTGGCCGGCGGTCAGGTAAGCGGTGCAAGGCATCGGTGGCAGCGGCCAGCGCGCGGCCGACCTCAATCCACGCGCGGCACGTCTGGCAAAAGCCGTTCTCTTCCAACGTGGGAACGTGGCAGTGTTGGCAATAGCCGGCGGGTTGCTGGCGAACTTCGATCATGCGGAAATCCTTTCCGGCAACCTTTCCGGCGGTTCGGTGGGCACCTTTCGCGCGTTTGGCAGGTACAGCGGTTCGTCTGGAACCTTTGTGGGCCACTGCCAGGGTTCCGGGTCCGGTGGGATGGGTTGCCAATCTTCCGGCGGTGGTTCCCATGCGGGCGGCGGTTCGGGAGTGAAGTCCGGCACCAGTTCTGGCGGAAGTCGATCAATCGGCGCGGCCGGGCACGTCTCGATCAAGCTTTTCACTTCAAGAATCGACACTTCAGCGCCATGAATTTCTTCAAGAATTCCCAGCATGGCGGCGGCTGGAAAGCCGGCGGCGACCAACGCGCGGCGCGGTTTTCCGTTCGTTCCACGGGAACGATATTCGACGATTAGCAAACCCCCCATTTCCCTATAAGTACCTTTATAGGCATTTGGGGGGTTTGCCTTGCTACGAAATTCTTCAAGTTGGCGTTCCGCAGCCTTGGCGGTTTGGAACAAATCCGGGTGTCGCCGGGAAAGTGTGGCTGGGCCAACAATCAATCCATCCCGTAAGACTACTTCCGCAAGGCGACCGGGCAACAGCAGGTCATCCAGCGCCACCAGTTCATCCGGTTGCAGGCCGGGGAGCGGTAGGTTTGAAAGTAGGAAGATTTTCTTGGGTTGGGTGGCATGGATCAGGCGCAAGCGGTCAACAGCCTGCAGGCTTTCCTGTTCTCGGATGGATTCCAGGATTTCCCGGCACCGCGGATCTGTGAAAGTGGTGCGGGTGATCGTGGCCACGTCGCCTGACTTCGCAACCAGTTGCGCTTGTTCACGGGTCACGGTTCCCGGTTCCATCTCGCTCGGAAACCACGCGCGGGCTACTTTTTCGGTTCCGTAGGCCGGCGGTTCGTTGCGCCCAATCACTACCAACCATTCCGCCGTTTCCGCTTCGTTCAAACCACGAAGCGCGCCGTAGTGCGCCTGTTTGACGCTTGCCGGAATTCTTGAGCCGTGCTTTTCCAACCACTCTTTGTGAGTGATGACAGCGCCGTTCGGGTTTTCCCTTGCTTGCCGGTTGATAAATTCGAGAATGCTGCTTGCTAGGTGCGCGTTATCGTTCTTTAACCGGGTCTTGGATAGCGCTGTATCCGCAACCTGGATAACCCGCGCGTTGCGGCGGGCGGCGATGTCGAGCAGTTCAACGCCAGGCGATACCGCGTCCAGAATCGCGGCGGCGGCGCTGGCATCGAGGAATAACCGGGGCACGTTTGGTGCGATGAATTTGACCGGTGCCAGCCATGCCGCGTGAATTTTTCCCGCACCTTGCCCGCTGCTGACATGCCACAAGCTTGCCGGCGTGTTGTTTTCGGCCGCGCGCTTGACCGCGCGCAGGAACCCAAGCCGCCGGCGTTCGCTGGTGTCGTTATCCAGCGTTGCCAGCTTCGCAAGCACTTCCCCCGCGTTCATTTCAGGATGGACGGCCGGCAACAGCAGCGGCGCGGCTTCCAGGGCGGTATCCATCGCGCGGGCGTGGGCGTTCGCAACTTCGATCAGATTTCCATCAGCCACGGCATCAGCAAGCGCGCGGTACAACGGGCCAGCGGCGAATAAATCGGCAATATTCCAAGTTCGCCCACGTTCGTTCGCATCTCTGAACGATTCGTCGATAACTGCGACGTCTGGCGTTCGTTTCTCGCGTTCTGGCAGCGGCATCCATTCATGCGCGTAGAAACGAATTGGCGCCGGGTCGTTGAACTGCTTCAAATACCCGCATTCGCGGGCGTGTGGGCATGGCCGGCGACCGGTAGCCGGGTCGATCTTCCCGCACAGCAGCGGCGCGGATAGATGGCCTAAACCCGCTTCTTGCAGTGCGGTGGCGGCTTCATGCTTGGCGCAAAGCGGCGGATTGTTCGCGTCGCCGTGCGATCTTCCCCGGATTGCGCTTGCCGCTCCGGCAGGCAACCGCGCGGCTTGCTCGCTTGCCAGGGCGAACGAGGGAACGAAGTAATCAGCCACCAGCCCGCGCGCGTGGATTTCCTGGAGGGCTTGGGTTGATTTTCCTAAGCCGGCAGCGGCGCGAATCGCCAGGTCTTGTTGTTCCGGCGTTCCAACGCGGTCGAGGAACCGCAGCAACGCGGCGCGAAGTTCGCCGGCGGCTTCGGCGGCGCTCGGGAGTTCGCCGGCGGCTTCTACGATTTCGCCCGCACATGCGCTGATCTGGCGGGCAACTTCCGCGTGGCCGAGGGCAACCGCGATGTCGTTGAAATCGCATTTACCGCCGTTCGGTAGGCGCGGAATAGCCACAAAACCGCCTGTAAGGCGCGCTGCGGCGCGCGCGGCCTCAATCCCGGTGTTGGTCTGGCAGGTGTCGCCAGGCGCGCGGTGATCGTTATCAGCGGCCAAAATGAGGCGCGCTTGCGGGTGTTCTTTGCGAACTTGCGCGGCTACTTCCGAAAGATTGCCAGCGTCAAACGCGACGACAACCGGGTAACCGGTGGCTTCATGGATGCTTGCTGCGGTGGCGAAACCTTCCGTCAGAACGATGATTTCAGCGTCGGCCGCGCGCCCGATGATGGCGCGATTGCCGCGCTTTATTCCGCCAGGGAGTTGTTGCTTTCCGCTGTCGGCGCGGATGAATTGCAGGCTTGAAAGCTGGCCGGCGTTGCCGATGGGGATGATTAACGCACCGATCAAGCCCTTGGATTCAATCCAGCGTTTCAGCCAGGGCGGCGCGGTGTTCGCCGCTTTCGGCGTCAGGATGCGGGCGAAGTGTGGCGCTATCTGTTTTTGAGAAAGGTAGCCGTGATCGTTCGGCGCGGGCGGTGCGGCGTTCCAAATTCCAACAGCACTTGCGGCGGCTGCGGTGGCGCGGCGAAGTTCGGCGGCAGCTTCAGCGGCACGTTCAGCGGCATATTTCGCAGCACGTTCAGCCTTGGCAACCGGATCATCTTCATCGGGATCATTGGGCCAAACGGTGTATTTCGTGCTGCGGTCTCGCCAGTCCCAAAAAGTACACGGCCCGTCCCGGTGGGCGATGTAGCGGCCTTTTTCCTTTTTGCCGTCGATGTCGAACTCGTGAAATCGCCCGTCGAAAACGATTTTGGCGGATGTTTCGCCCAAGGCGGCATGGATTGCGGAGAGAATTTTTTGTTCTTGGAGCATGGCGGCTTATTCCGTCGTTGCCATGCGCGGCGAATTGCTGTCAAAATAACCGTTGCAGAATGAGAAACATCAAGCCGCGCATGGCAAGCCGCGCATGGTTTGAGTTTGAGCTTTCTCACTTGAAACGGATTCTTCTTAACTGCCGTTCCGCGCAATGGAGCTTGAAAACAGAATTCGTTGTTCTTCGTGTTCGCCAAACTTTGAAGGGACAACAATTCTGGCTTATCTCAAAGCGCGGGATTAAAACTTCCGCGCTTTGATCCTCTCCATTCTAGCCCGCCCCTTTCTCGCCACACAACGCTTGTTTTCAAGCGCCTGCCTTAATTGAACAGTGTTCAATTCATTTGAAAGTAATGAGGTCGCCGATAGTGAACGGTGCCGCATTATCAAGAGTGTGTAACGTTCACCGATAGTAGGGGTAGACCAAGCAGTCGTGTCACCAGCCGCCATCTCGATCACGGCAGGTCGAGCCGGGTGTTCATATCGAGATCGAACCGACCATACGGGTTGACGTGTTCCCAGATCAGCGGCGTCAGGGCGGCATAGTCGCGTGGTGTGAACCTGCCCTGCCAATGCGGCTGTGCCAGCACCTTCTGGATCATCAGCGTGTTGATGTAGACCATACAGTTCTGGATCAGGTGCAGCGCGAGCATGCTGACCTCGTGATCCTCGCGGCGGTTGCTCGCCATCTCGCCCCGGCGGGCGAAGAACACGAAGTCGGTCGCGCCGTTCCACTGCTCGACTACGTTCAGCCCTTCGTTGATTTCCCGGCGCAACGCCTCGTCGTGCAGGTAGCGGCACAGGAAGATAGTCTTGATCGCCTTGCCCAGCTCAGCGAATGCCTTGTAGGTCGGGTGCTGCACGTTCTTCTTGGTGAAGCGGCGCAGGATGGCTTCGGTTTCCCCTATCCCCAGGCGCAGCGCGGTGGCGTACTTGACCATCTGGTCGTACTGTTGCCGCACCGAGTCCCAGTCGATGGGCTTGGTCAGAATCTGTTGCAGGTTCGCGTAGGCGTCGGCCTTGCCGGTCTCTGGCCGGTACAGCTTCTGTGAGTGGATGGCCTTCAGCCGTGGCAGCAACTGGAAGCCCAGCAGGCGGCAGAAGGCGAACGCCACCGTGCTCTGGCCGTGCGAATCGACATACTGCCGATCCACCTCCATCTCGGTGCAATGGTGGATCACGCCCTCGATCATCGACGCCACCTCCGACGACGACGGCGACTTGAGCTGCGAATGGATGCACAGCGAGCTGCGCTCGACATGCCAGTAGATCATCACGCCGCGCCCGCCGTAGCGGACGTGCCATTGCGTGGTGAGGTTCTGATCCCACGCGCCGAAGTGTTTCGAGTCCGACGCGCAAGCGGTGGTGCCGCTACCCCAGATCGCCGGGTTGCGGGCTTGCAGCGTGCCGTCTGCGACGATGGCAATCGCGCGGCGCATCGCGTCCACGCTGATGTAACGGCGGCGCACATAGGCCAGGTCGCGGGCCGTGGTGCCGGAATCCAGCCCGGCCATGCGCTGCAAGCCAGCATTGGTGCCCAGGCCGTGCAGACACAGGAGCAGGCGCGGCTGCAACACCGAGCGATCCATCGACTCGTAGGAGGTCGGGCTTTTCAGGGCATCGGTAAAGCTCAACCGCAGATCGGCTTCCTTGACCATATCGAGCAGGCTGGTCATCGGCCAGAGGACATTGAGTTCGGCCTTTAGCGCGGTCAGATTGGGGGGATCGGGTTGCGCATCGAGCGGCGTCAGCGTGATCCAGCCACCGCCCTTGCTGCTCAGCCGGACGGATGGGTTCTTCTTCAAGCCAGCGTCGAAGGTGGACAGCGCCGCGCGCATTTCGGCCTGCAAGTCGGCGATGAAGCGCTCCACATCGAGAGGCAGGTTCAGCGCCCGGTAGTAGTCCTCGCGGTTTTGCTCGAAGTCAGCCGGCAGATCGTCGTCGGGGTTGCGGTAGCGGTTCGCGCCGACCACCCAGATTTCCTTGCAGCGCAGCCGCTCGCGCAGGGCTTCCAGCACGGCGATTTCATAGGTGACGCGGTTGACCCGATCCCGGCCGGCGGCGTCCCTCTCCATGACGGCTTCTCGCCACAGGCCACGTACCACGCCATCGAGCGGCACCTCCATGTCGGCCGGGAAGGTATGCACCTTGGTGTCGGCAAAGCGCTTCACCAGGTCGAGCGCGTCCATCACCGGGCGGTGGCGGTCGTTGTTGGAGCGGAATTCCAGCGCGGCCAGCAAGGTCGGTACCATGCGCCGGTAGTGGCCCTGGTAGGAATTGCGGATCACAGTGCGCAGGGTGATGCGGTAGGTTGGGCCGGTGGCCTTCCACTCCTTGACCAGATCGCGCAGCGTCTGCTCGCCGACCACTGGAAACACCACGTCGCGCACCACGCCGTCCGGCTGGGCCAAGGTGGCGTCGGCCAGATTGAACAGCAGGTTCTGCTTTCCGGACACGCGCTTGAGGTCCTCCAGCAGTTCGCGTTCGACCTTGCGTTCGGCACGCGCGCCGATCTGGTGGATGGTCTCGATCAGCAAGTCCACCAGGTCGTCGGTCAGGCTGCGGGCGCGCAGGTAGACGAATGCGGCCAGCCAGGTGAGGCGCGCTCCATCGGGATGTCGGCGCAGGTCGCGGGGAACCTCGACCGATACGCGCTGCCGGCAGCGTTCCAGGTCGCGCGATGACGCTTGATCGAAGAGATCGGCGGGCAGCTCGATGCCACGGATCAGTTCCAGCTTCTCCAGTTCGTCCCGCATGCTGGCAAGGCCGGGACGGCCAGGACTGCCGCGCAGCTTCAGCAGAACGGCCGGGGCGCTGCCGGCGGCTTCCCCTTGAGCATCAGTAGCGCTTTCCTCGCTGTCGGTCTTCTCTGGGCGCAGCAAGGCATCCAGACGCTCGCGGGTCGGGGGCGGCAAGCGTTCAAAGACGCTTTTGTGGAAACGGTCTTCGTGGGCACGCAACGCGCTGCGCGCAAGCCGCTCCATCCGCTCGGGCGTTGGCGGCTCGATGGCGAGTTCGCGGCAGCGCGCTTCCAGCCGCTCGATCATCGGCTCAATGTCACCGCCAACTTCTCCGGCAACATGATCACGCAGCCACTCCGTCAGCATCTCGGCATCGGCCACCGTCGCTTCGCGGAAGCCGAAACGCACACGGATTTCGCCGCGCAGCCGCTCGGCAGTGCGGCCCGTGAGGAAGGCTTCGCCGTCGAGGGGCGCGGGTGCGTCAAGTTGTTTGGCGAGCGCGGCTATGCCCTGTACCTCGACTTCGGTTTCGTCGCGCGGGAAACGGCCGCGATCGCGGAAGAAGGTCAGCAGGATGGCAAAGCCCAACCGGTTCGCCCGGTTTTTGGTCATCACCAGTTCGCGTTCGGCTGGCGCCAATACCCACTGATCTTCCGTACTGCCGCCGCCGTCCGCCATACCGCTACGCTCCTGGGGGCACTGACGCGGGCCAGCCGGCCCGCGTCAGAGTTTCGATCAAGGTGGTCCGCTTCACGCCGAAGTTGCGGCACACGGCCGCCTTGGACATGCCACCTTCGAGCGCGGCGATAATGGCATCCAGCTTCTCGCCGGTGATTGCCTGCGGCCGGCCGCCGATCCGGCCACGTTTGCGGGCAGCAGCCAGGCCGGCAACGACACGCTCCTGGATCAAGGCGCGCTCGTACTGAGCGAGCGCGCCGAACACCTGGAACAGAAACTCGCCCGATGGCGTGGTGGTGTCCAGGTTCTCCGTCAGTGAGCGGAACGCCACCCGCTTGTCCTTGAGTGAGGTCACCAGGGCGAGCAGATGCGACAGTGAACGGCCGAGCCGGTCGAGCTTCCACACGACCAACACGTCGCCGGGGCGAACGAATTCGAGCGCCCGCGCCAGGCCCGCACGGTCATCCTTCGCGCCGGAAGCATGATCCTCGAACAGATGCCGCGCATCGACGCCCGCGGCGAGCAGCGCATCGCGCTGCAAATCCGTGCTCTGCCGGTCGGAATCCGACGACACACGCATGTAACCTACCAGCATAAGCGGAAAACCATCAAGAAGAGGTTTCCGCATGGTAGCGTCTGGCGACAGAGTTTTCCGCACAATTTTGCGGCCACTCGGAGCTTGGTGCAGAGGGCTGTTGAAGATCTGTCGACAAACAAATGTTTTCCGACAGGCCTTGGCATAGCGCACGCCCGCCTTGCAGCGTTCTATGAATAGCGCTTAGTAATGACGGCGTATATACTTTGTTAGTATCAAGTGGCAGGAGGCCCCGATCATGTCAAAACAAGCTGTTTTCACGATGAAGCTGGATCCCGAGTTGCGCGCCGAGTTCATGGCCGAAGCCGAGGCGGCCCATCGCCCGGCGTCGCAAGTGCTGCGCGAGTTGATGCGCGAGTTCATTCAGAGCCAGCGCAAGTCGCGCGAGTACGACGAGTTCCTGCGCCGCAAGGTCGAGGCCGGCCGGGCTTCAATGCGCGCTGGATTGGGGCGATCGAACGATGAAGTTGAGGCCGAATTCTCCGCACGGCGTGCCAGTGTGGCGAGCCAGTCGTGAGAGTTGTTTGGACGCCCGAAGCGCAGCAAGACCGTGCCGATGTGTGGGACTACATCGCAGCCGACAATCCGCGCGCGGCGGCCCGGATGGATGAGATTTTCAGCGACGCGGCCGCCCGGTTGATCCAGCACCCCATGCTGGGCAAGCCGGGAAAGATTCCCGGGACCCGCGAGTTGATCCCGCACGAAAGCTATCGCCTGGTGTACCAGATCGACGGCGAAACGGTGTGGATACTGACGCTGGTTCATACGGCCCGCCTGTGGCCGCCTGTGCGCGATTAAGAGATGATCATGGCAACAATGAAACGGCGCGTTGACAGACTGCTTTCGAGCCAGACCGCGGTCGGCGGCAGGCGGCCAGAAGCAGTCACTCATCGCTCCGCGATGCCGAGCCAATTTGCTATCAAATTTTTTAGAATCCCCAGCTCGTAGCGCTACAGCACTCAATTGCATCGCAAGTGCCAGCGTTGGCTTTCCTCCTTCACCCGTAAGGTAAAAATTGAAAAACCGTCTGTTTACTGTCCTTCTGACAGCCGCTGTCTTTGGTCTTGGCTCGGCTGTCAATGCTGCTGAAATTTCCAGTGCTGAAGCAATGAAAGCCATCTCTGCAGCCGTGCTGCCTGCCATGGAAAAGAACCAGATTCCTGGTATGGCTGTGGCATTGGTATTGGGGGACAAGACTTATGTCTTAAACTATGGCGTGTCAGATGTTGAGAAACAAACACCGGTAACTGACGAGACGATTTTTGAGATTGGCTCTATCAGTAAGACCTTCACAGCCACACTGGCGACGCACGCAGAAGCCACTGGGAAGCTGAAACTGACCGATACAGCAGCAAAGTATTTGCCTGAGTTGTCTGGTACGGACTTCGGTAACTTGCAGCTTTTCCATCTTGGAACGCACACCGTTGGCGGCATTCCTCTGCAGGTGCCTGATGAAGTCCAAACTCGGGAGCAGCTTCTGGAATACCTCCGCACCTGGAAGCCTGCGTACAAAACCGGCACGATGCGTACTTATGCAAACCCAAGCATCGGTGCTTTAGGGTGGATAACGGCGAAAAGTTTGGGGCAAGATTTCAGCACCGCCATGACTCAAACCATTTTCCAGCCCCTCGGTTTGACTAGCACTTATCTGAGCATCCCTGCACAGAAGATGTCCAGCTACGCTTGGGGCTACAACAACGATAAGAAGCCTGTGCGTGTCAATCCAGGCATGTTGGACAGTGAAGCCTACGGCATCAAAACCACGGCTACTGACCTGATCACCTTTGTGAAGGCCAACATGGGCATGTTGCCCTTGGATAGCATGCTGCAATCGGCTTTAAACAATACCCGCAAGAGCTATTTCAGCGTAGGCCAGATGACTCAAGACCTCATCTGGGAGGAGTATGCAATGCCTGTTGACTTGCCTATGCTGCAAGAAGGCAATGCTCCCAAACTTATCCTGAATCCAACCCCAGTAAGCGCTAAGGTTCCTGCAGCCACACCTAACAGCAATGTGTGGGTTAACAAGACTGGTGCTACCAACGGCTTCGGTGCTTATGTTGCGTTTGTGCCTGAAAAGCGCTTCGGGGTTGTGTTGCTGGCCAATAAAAACTACCCCAATGCTGAACGGGTAGAAATTGCCCACAAAATTTATAGCAATCTAACCGGGAAACAATGACAGCTTTGGGTCGGCTGCCGTCGCGTGTGCAGTGTCAAAGCTGACATGACAAATACGTGAGATGGGCCGATGCTCGCCGTCCGGTCCGGCTGTTGAGTCTCCCCTGCAGGAGTCACAGCGCTCGTATGTCACGCGCCATCCTAGACGTCAGGCGGCCTCATCCAAACCGGAACAATTTGGACGTGAACGCCAGGGTGCCATTGCCGTGATCGAAATGGCGGCTGGTGACACGACTGCTTGATCTACCCCGAGCAGGCGCGTGTGATGCGACTCGCGCAAGTCGAAAAGCGGGACGTGGGGTTTGTCGATGAGCTTTGAACCGCGCGTACTGCTCACCCTCTTGCGCCGCCACAAGCCGGACCTGTTGTTGCTGATTCTGGAGCGCCAACCATGAGCGCCGCGCCCAAGCTGGAAGTAATCGCTGATCCATTCGCCATCATCCGCGCCCTGAACCGGATGCGCGCCGCTGGGTTTGCGCTGTCACTTGAAAATGGCTGGATTGCGGTCGAACCGCTGTCCCGGCTTACCGACGCGCAACGTGCCTATCTGCGATCCTACAAGCTGGCCCTGGTGGCGCTACTCGAAGACGCGGAAGCCCTGCACCACGCTCTTGTTGACTCTGGCCCGGCTGGTCTTGTCTGGATGGAAGGAACTCCAGGCGATTGGGATGACACCGGCCTGTTAGCCGCTGGTGAGGTGCTGTACGGCGACGGTCGCATGGTGAACGCCCACGGCCGCCGATACGCCATCAAGCACGCGCCAGCGGTTGAAATAGGGCCAGAGTATTCCGTTCCAGTAGAAGCGCCTGAAATCGCATCCAGGGCGGAGGAAGCGGCATGATTCGCTGCTTGATTACAGGAAAGCTGCACGACACGCCACAGGCCCGGACATCCTCCAACGGCAACACCTTTGCCATTGCCAAGATCAAGGCCGACGACAAGGGCGGCGCTTGGGTGTGGGTAAGCGTCATCGCCTTTGGCGCCGAGTCCGAACGATTGCTGGAACTGAAGGCGGGTGACGTCGTGTCCATCGCCGGGCGGGCGGAATTGAACGTCTGGGCGGATCGGGACGGGAATCACCACCCTGGCCTATCGTTGGTTGCCGATGAGATCGCCACGTTGCGCGGTAAGCCAAAGCCGAGAACACCCAAGGCCCGGCACTCGGAAGCGGTTGGCACTGGATTCGATGACGACTTGGGTATCGTGCCGTGAGCACGCAGACCACTGTCAAAATCGTGGCTTGGTCCGGCGATTCGTCGCAACTGGCTTTGCGGCTGGGCATGGCCGAAGGTGAGTTGCTGAAAAAGCTGCGGCGGCTGGATCAGCGGCAAAACAAATCAAGGGTTTCTGCTGGCGGACGCCACACCCGCTAATGTCTGGCCGGTCTTTGCCGCGCTGCAAAAACGATTGGGTGAGCGTTTGGTGGTCGACGCATGAAAAGAGATCGCGCCGTGATGATTACCGCCGACTGATGATATTTTTTTAACTATCGGCGCATCTAGGGTATGAGAGATGAGCGAATCAAAGACTCTTGAACAGTTGCAGGCGGAGTTTCAGGCCGCGCGGGAGTGCGCCGCCGCTCGCGCACAACGCACTGTGGAAGCCATTACCGAAGCCGAGGAGCGGTTGCAATCCGCCAAGGCACGACTGAGCGAAAACACCGAGCGGCTGGCCCACCACATGGCGCTGACCGCCATCGGCGATGAAAACTGGCCACCGGAACGGTTGGCGGACTTCCGAGCGAGCATCGATCAGGATCTCGCGACCGTCGCCGATACGGAACTGCTGCTGACTGGCTTGCGCCAACTCAAGAAGCGCGATTTCATCGGCGAGGCACCGGTGAAGCCTTTGAGAGAGAAACGTGCAATGCGGAGCGCGAGGCGTGATTGGCTGCGCGGCAGTGCTGACCCGTGAGCAGCGCGCGGCCCGGCTGCGGGTGGTAGCCGCTGCCGCGACAGCCGCCACCGCGCGACGGAAGCGACAGGCACTACTGAGGACTGACTACCATGACCCCAGCCGCACGGCAACGCCAGAACCGCTATCGGCAGCGTAAGAAAGCGGCCGGAGGCGTTGGTGCATAATTTCACGCAACACATTGATTTTAAATGAAATGTCGAAATTTTGTAAAAAATAAAAACCCCATAAAATCAATGAATTATGCGATTTATGCACCAACGTCGCGGCCGGATACTTTCGCATCGAATTGTGGATTCACCGCGACTTGATGGCCGAACTCATCCGCTTACACGCCCCTCACGGTCCACAAGGCGCTTTGATCGAATTCGCTGAACGAGGGTTGAAGCAGCTTATGGAATAGCCGTCACTGGACTTTCTTAACGCCATTCAAAAAGGTGTACTTCCCGCATCGTTGCGGTTTTATACGGTAGCGTATTGCACGCTAAGTCACCCCGATAGATTCAACCCTAGACGAGCCGGATAGGGAGGGCCTTTCATCGAGAGTACTGTTTGTATTGCACGCCACAATTACTGCTGGGCATCCAATTCCCACCCGGTCAGGGCCAAATCAGCCCAAAAAGGGGCTTCTTACCGTATAAAAATGCCGGGATGCGGGTGGCACACCTATTTACAGAAATCTCTTGCACGTCATCATCGATGGACGTGAGAAGGGGGAGGTCGTTGGTGGCGAATGAAATCCATTCTTTAGGCTTGGGGAGTCCATAAAAGATGGAATCAATTTTATGAGTAAATTTACTCATAAGCTTTGTACCGTTAGAATCATCTGATCGCCTCTTCATCAATATGAGGTGCACTCTTTCAATCGAGCTACTCCCGTAGCCGCTGTAATCCTCGAAGGCATTCAGTAATTCAGTATCGATGATGTCTACCAGCGCGGAGACTTCCTCGATAGCCGAAAGGTTTCGTCAACTTTTTTGTGAATAAATTTACTCACAACTATCAACCGCTCCCCTGCTATAATGGGGATGAAAGCCATCCTTGGAGAAATCATGGAACACGACTTTAAAAGCCTAGCTGATGCCTTCCGGGAGCGCGGTGATGTACTGACGGCGCATTTAATGAAATGGATGGACGTTCTGATGGAAGCCACCCCTGATAATGTGGATCGGTTGCTTGCCGCCTATGAGGCTACACTGCCAGATAGCCTTACGGAACGTAACGAGTATCGCTCGTTCGTTTCGGCGATACGCAAATACGAATCCTATAGCGGGCTAGGTGAAGCACCCCGCGTTCCAGTGAACTGAACGCGGGTATATCCGTACTACCCCGACCTATCGAGTCTTGACCACCGATCCCACCGCCTACATCCTATCCGCCAATGTCCACCGCCGCCACCTGAATAAAGGCCAGCAGGCGATGGTCACGGCAATGGCAAAACCAGACGGAGAGAAAGGAGGCCGATGGAAACTACCCAAAAATCGGGAGAGTTTTTAAAAAACGGAACTGAATGCAATTGCGCAAGCCCGCTACGTCCTCCGCAATAATTTCACGCCTGAAGGCCAGCAATACCCAGACCGTTGTTTAGCAGTGATGGCCGGTACCTTGTCGCTGACCGAAGCCTATGCGATGACTCAGGTGGACGTGAAACAAAGGGAAGAGGAGGAGGATGAGCAAATAAACAGCGGGTCCGGCCCGGAGGAGAGGGTTCTAAGACGCCCCCGAGCCGGATTGCACCCCACCAACCGACGTTGCAATGCGGTTTAAATGGTGGGGATAAGCTCAAGTATAGCTATATCCTGATTGTTTGTCTGGTTTTTGTCGGGAAAGAAACAGCGATGTATGGTTCCGCACAATCCCGTGAAAAAACCTAGCGCCAAGTATCGTCCGGGATTATCAACACGCCAGCGTGTCCGATAACTTCCATCCTGTAGAAATTTTTGGACCACCTATCAGCGGCCGTCTGCTGCGTCTTGCTACCCCGGAATCCGCTGGGAATCCGGTTGTCGCCCATGCAGTCTGCCTACCCGCTGCCTATGCTTGCCATAGGCACCTGCACAGGTAGGCAAGGGTATGGCATTGCTCAATCTCACCGCCGCATCGCGCGCCGTGGGCGTGAACCGCTCCACTATCGTTAGGGCATTGAAAGCCGGCCGTCTATCTGCCACCACCAACGAGGAGAGTGAGCGGTGCATTGATACGGCAGAGCTTATGCGCGTGTTCGGCGTGCTGAAAACCGATGCACAGGGCGATGCACCAGCGGATGCCTACCCATTGCATAGGCACGCCATAGGCGATGCACAGGGGCAAGACGCCTTGATTGAGGTGCTGCAAGAGCAGTTGCGGCAGGCCAATGAACGAGAACGAGAAGGTCGGGAACGAGAGGCCCGCCTACTGGCCATGCTCGAAGTCGAGCAGTCCGCCCGCCGCGAACTGGAAACCAAGTTGTTGCCGGCACCAGTACCACCACCAAAGCCCGCACCGCCCAGCCATCGCCGGGTGTGGGTGCTGCTGATCCTGCTGGTGGCCGTGCTGGCATTCGCCGCCTGGCGGTGGTGGGATGCGATCCGTGCCATGGTGGCGGTGCTGGTGAAATTCTAAATTCCCCCGAATTCGACGGAAATGGATACTTCCTTCCGCGAGCGTGGGGGGAGCACCCGGTCTGTAAACCCGGAACTCAATTCCGGGTTTCTTCCTTCCGCGAGCGTGGGGGGAGCACCCGGTCTGTAAACCCGGAACTCAATTCCGGGTTTCTTCCTTCCGCGCGCGCGTGGGAGCACCTGACGTTAACATGGGTTAACAGCCGCGACGCTGTGGCGGTGACTCACCGACCCACCATCCCGCGAGAAGCGATAGCGCCGAGTGACCATTTGCGAGTTGTGCTACAACTCCCATCCTGTAGTCATTTTTTGACCACCCTCAATGACCATCCGCCGCGGTGGGCAAGCCTCGGAATCCGCCTGGAATCCGCCTGGAATCCGTTGGGAATCCGCCCGGAATCCGTTGGGAATCCGCCCGGAATCCGTTGGGAATCCGCCCGGAATCCGTTGGGAATCCGCCTGGAATCCGTTGGGAATCCGCCCGGAATCCGGTTCATTTAATCGACTCATGATCCGGTTCATGAGTCGAGGAAGAATTGCTTTCAAGCTGCTACCGGCACTATCGATGCCCGCGCCACCCAGGCGGTTGAGATCGTGGCTACTGCTGGCGTTCACCGTCTGGCAGTAAGCGAGCGAGACGCGGTCCACGCTACTGTGGCGGCGCTGCTGGCGGGTTGGAGACTTCCTTCCGCACGCACGCACGCAATGGGCATAGGGGAACAGAGTCTTTTTAAACGCTTATCCGAGCTTGTGGCGGGTCATCACCCACTAAAACCTTCGAATTCGAGGCTGTTCGTACTCATCACTTTTTTCCGGGTTGATGCTGCTCTTCGTTCGTCCGCGCCCAAGCGTCCAGTGCTTCGGTCACGGCGGCGGCGATGGTCATCTTTCGCGCGTGAGCGACAGCGTGTATTCGCTCGAAAAGCAGGCCGGGGATTTCGGCGTGCAGGACACGGTACCCAGCCTCGCGCAGCCGCTCACGACGCTTGGCGGCGGCGATGCGGTTTCGTTCGGGCGTGTTTCTGATGCTCATCAAGTCTGTTCCCGTATTTATGTCATAGTAAGGACTACGTAGCGCTCTTCGCGGCGGAAGTCCAGAATTAAAAATTGGTTGCTGTGCCCCAAGTCAAAAATTCAAGATTAGTCCTCTTATCATGAGTGTTTTTGTGCTGCTTGACGTGGTGTTTATACTGCTTGATACTTACTAACATCATTAATGTTTGAGAGTGCCCAGCATGGACATCATGACGCCCGAAGAGGTCGCCAAGGTGCTGAAGGTGACACCAGAAACGATCCGCAAGTGGCTACGCAAGGGCGAGTTGACCGGCGCCGATACCCCGGCCGGGTGGCGGGTGACGCCGGCCGATATTGAAGCGTGGATGGCCAAGTATCGCCGCAAAGAGTCGGAACCAACCGCATGACCGCCGACACTGAGAATCTGGTACTCGAACACTTGCGCCATATCCGCGCCCGTGTCGATCAGATTGCCGACGATATGACCGACTTGAAGCTGAGAATGAGCGGCCTTGAGTCGGGCATGGTGTTGGTGAAACGGGAAATCACCCACGGCGACGAAACCGCCGCCCGGCAACAAATCACCATCGACCGGCTGGCCGCCCGCGTGGAGCGCATCGAACGCCGCCTGGAGTTGAGCGACACCCTGTAATGAGCGAGGAACCAACCATGCTGGATGTACGTGCGGAATGGGACAATGAGGCCCTCGTGTGGGTGGCCACGAGCGATGATGTTCCAGGGCTGGTGACGGAAGCGCCCAGCATTGAAGTCCTTGTGGACCATCTACGGATCATCATCCCTGAATTGATGGCGTTGAATCGTGGCATCGTTGGCCAACCGTTCGAGTTCCACGTCACCAGCGAGCGCACCGCTATCGCTGAAGCGGCTTGATGGACAGCTACACGCCAATAGTGAAAAAGCTGTTGCGCAACCATGATTGTTATCCGGTAAGACCGGGCAAAGGCGATCATGAGATTTGGTACAGCCCCGTTAGCGGGCTGCATTTCCCAGTGGACGGAACCATTAAGTCTCGGCATACCGCCAATGGCATATTGAGGCAAGCCGGACTACCCAAGGCATTTTGATTTCCGTCGCAATCGACGGCATAGCGCCCGGCAAGGCTGCTCCCAACAGCCAAGCCGGACTTCCAAAAGGCCCACGTCAGGAGACGGCCCATGAGCACCATCCATTTTATCCCGGCGCCAGACACATCCATTCCCTCCAATCCCCTATTTTCCACGCTGATGGGTGGCACGCCGGAATGGTCTGCGGAAACGCTCGACTTCTGCGCGGATAACTTTTGGTTGCTGGCTGACCTGTTCGACAACAACAACAGCAGCTACACGGTGCTCCAAAACATCAATGCGCGAAACACTACATGGCGACAATCTGAGATCGTGGCGCTGGCAATTGAAGCTGTGAGCAAGGTTTTGCGCCCGATGGATGCGTCATGAGCTTTTCAATTCATCGTGTGAAAACTGCTCTGGAACGCTACAAGCACGACGTCGCGCGTGGTGTGGAAATAGGGTTGATTGACCCAGAATTGGCTAAAAACATCCAGGACGCCGAAGACGAAACGGAGGTGCTTATCGAGATCGACGGACTGCAGAATGAAATAGATGTCGGCCAAGAGGAGCTTGCCGATACTATTGAGGCGGCGGTGTTATGCCTGGAAGCAGCTATCAAGTCTTCCACTGTAAAGGGGGAATCATCATGAGCCCCCAGTTACTTCGACATCAGCCCTTTGGTACCCACCCAGCGCTAGAATCCAGGCCGCGCGTGAACCCATGAGTCGAGTATCCGACATACTGGCCTACCTGCACTCACCATTCGGTGACGATACCCACAACAAACACTCAGGGTTGCAACTGATCTTGTGGTGTGTGGAAGAGGCGACGCTGTACGCGGGCTCGCTGCTAGATACAGTGAGGGGTGGTCATGAACGCGCGAGATGAAGATAGCCGAGCAGCCATTGAAGAATTGGTTTCTAACTTCTGCGACATGCCACCGGATGGTCGGCTGAGGGTGATTGATGCTTTGACCGGACCTGATGCGCTGATGGAACTGCTGGCGGAATACTCACCAGATTGGAGTGAATACGTGAATAGGCTGGTACTGCGGGAAAAACTAAAGAAAGTCGACCAAGAGAGCAGTGCTGATAACAAAAAACCAGACCGGCGTAATGGCTGATCTGGTTTTTTCATTTTCTAAACACAATACACTGTTTGTTATTTTTAGCAAAGCTTAATTTTTTAATAAAAAATGACGCATATTTTAAGCAATTGTTGGCGCGATATTTATTTAATTTAATTTGGTAATTTAATTAGCCGAATAGCTAATTACAATTATTATACGCGGGAATAATACATCATGATTTAATGGTTGGCGACGATCCAGACTTGACGAGGCTTTTATTTTAATACGGGGGACACGGCGCAACCTATATTAGCGGATTCTTCTATTGACAGCCATAAAAAAAAGGTCTAGCTTGCAAATAATTCAGAAAAAACAATGCCCGCCCCCCGCAAAAGTTTGCGAGACCGAACGGGGAAGCGGGCTGAGTCCTGAAGCAACACGGGCACATGACCGGAAGGGCACATGATCGGGCTGACCGTAGACGCGCATTTTGCGTATACGATAATTGCATCGTCGCATCAGTTGCGTAAGCGTGTCAACCCAGACAAAAAGTGTGTCCTTATCGATTTTTCAACGATGAGGTTCTGCACATGAGTATCAAGGCAACGCCCCTTCCAGACCTGGCCGCCGCCTTGCGTCCGCATGGTGTCGTACTAACTTACTCTCAACTCTTCACCCGCGCGGCCAGCGGCGTGTTCCCGGTTCGACGGGAAAACCGGCTCGTTTACGCCATCGGCGATTCGGCAGATATCGCCAAACTGATTCAGCACGAAGACCAAAAGCGATCCCGCAAAGCCGCCTAGTCCATCCAGGCCGCGCGGCCGTGCTCCCGCACCAAACCTTACCAAGTCCGTCACCGGTGCGCCAAGCGCGTGCGGGTGGCTTTCCTGTACCTACGATTCTTGCGGGCGCAAAAAAGCCCCGTTCGCAGCGGGGCTTAATGCTGGCGTTGAGCGCCATGGAGATGACAAACCGTGACTATAAGTATATCTGAAACCGTCGAAATTAACACCCCCGCCGACACCACCCAGGCCCGCCCACCGTTCCGCGCGCGAGTCGAGCAAGCGCAAACGCTCTTGCGGGAGCAATACCCAGACCTGTTTGGCGACCATCCGCCGCTGCTGGCAATTCGAATTCATCGCGATTTACTCGAACGGCATCCAGAGCTCGATTTCTCGGGACTGAAGCGCGCGCTGACTCTGCACACCGGCCGGTTCAGCTATCAGAAGGCGCTGACTAAGCCGGGAGCCACGCGCGTTGACTTGGACGGACATCCAGCCGGTGAAGTCACCGCCGAACAAGCCGAGATAGCGCGCCAGCGGTTAGCCGAACTGAAGGCCACGCTGAAGGCCAAGGACCACGCCAATGCCGCCAAATCGCCCGCACCTTCCACGCCAGCGCCGACCCCCGCACCGACACCACCCACACCGCCTGAACAGCCAGAACTGCCACAGATGGCGGTTTCAGGGCGGCAGATTCTCAAGCTGAAGAAACCAGCCGGCACCGTGGTGAGCGCCTCTGTTGCTCGTAAGGGAGGCCACCCGTGACCGCCCCCGCCAAGACTGCGCTCGCCGCCCGACAAACCGACCGAGCCTACTACGAACAAACTGTCATCGGCCAATTGCTCAAGGCACCCGATCAGCTTGACCGCGCTTCGATCCTGGAGCCTGCTGATTTTGCCAGTCCAGACTATCGCGCCTGGCTGACCGCGCTTCGTGACCTTGCCAAGCATCGGTGGACGCTGACCACCGATGATGTGCCAGCCGTCATCGATGCCGCTTCAGAACTGATGAAGCGCCCGCTCGCTGAAATGGCGACGCAAGCAGCCGCCATAATCGAGCAGGTCTGGTCCACCGCAAACACGCATGACGATGCGATCCGCCTAAAGCGCCTATCCACCGAAGCGCAACTTGACGCGGCGATGAAGGCTCGCGACATCAAGAAAATCCGTGATCTTCTCGCGCGGATCGATGCGCTGGACGCGATCAAGGCCGGCACCAAGGACAAGAACAGATTCACCGCTGCCGAACTGTTACGGACGAAGTTCCCGGACCCGGTATGGCTGCTGCAGGACATGCTACCGGAAGCCGGCGCCTACATTCTTGGCGGGAAACCGAAGGGTGGGAAGTCTTGGCTTGTCCTAGGCGCCGCCATGGCCTTTGCCCAGGGAGGCCGCTACCTGGACCGCGATACACCACGGCGCAAGACTCGCTATTTCGCACTGGAAGACACCCCGCGCCGTCTGAATGGCAGGCTCAAAAAATTGCATGTTGGTGGACATCCAGATGCCCTGCAAGATTTGGATATTCAAACCAGCGCACCACGCCTTGGCCAAGGGCTGGAGCAGCAAATTCGGCAAGCCGCCACCGATGGCTGCAAGGTGGTGATTCTGGACACCTTGCAAAAAATCCGGCCACCATCAGGCAAAAACGGCAATCAATACGAGGCCGACTATGCCGCGATCGGCGCTATCAAGGACATCGCCGACGAATTCGGTATCTGCATTCTGATCGTTCACCACACTCGTAAGATGGAAACCGATGACCCGCACGATGACCTATCTGGAACCAATGGTCTAGCTGGAGCAGCCGATGGCGCGCTGATTCTGCGCCGTGTTCATGGGCAACCTTCAGCCACCCTGCATGTTACCGGCCGCGACTTGCCGGATGGTGAGTTCGGAATTCGCTTCGACGATGGCTTGTGGAAATTCGCCGGAACCGCCGCTGAAGTTCGAGCCACTGCGGAACAGTCCGAAATTCTGAATGCGCTGAAATCCCACGGATCGGACGGCGCGACCATCAAGACCATTTGCGACGACATCGGCAAACAGCGGCGCAATGTCGCCAAGCTGCTGGGCAAGCTGGTTGACGCCAAGCTGGTGCGAATTCGACGTGCCAAGCCCGCCGACTTCTTCGCGGTTTGCGATGGCCCTATGGCTGGGCGTACCACCACATACACCGACTCTCTCGAAAGAGAGGGTAAAGAGAGTGTGTGTGTAGAAAATCACAAATTGAGTTCCACCGGTACCACCGGTACCACCGGTACCACCGGTACCACCGGTACCACACCAGAAACAGACAGGGGTGGAACCGTTGGTACCGCTGGAACTACATGGATACCCAACACCGAACACGCGAACAGCAAGGCAAATGGCGGTACTTGTGGAACCGCTGGAACCGCTGGAACCGCTGGAACCGATATAACCAGCATTGGTACCACCAATGCCCAACCGGCCAAACCGGCTGGCCCAATAGCGGCGGAATGGCGGAATAGCGACGAACCAGCCGACGCTGACGCCATGGAGGCGAAAGGCCGCCGGTTGCTGGAAGAATCCAAAACCGCGCCATCCGGAATCCATACCCTGCCGACGGGGGAAATCGTCGCGGACTCCGTGCCTGCGCCCGGAAGTCGCCAAGACTTGCGGAACCGGGGGAAGCGCCTTGTCGAGCAGGGGTAGATCAAGCAGTCGTGTCACCAGCCGCCATTTCGATCACGGCAATGGCACCCTGGCGTTCACGTCCAAATTGTTCCGGTTTGGATGAGGCCGCCTGACGTCTAGGATGGCGCGTGACATAC